>ENA-OPVV01000765-OPVV01000765.1-human-gut-metagenome-genome-assembly--contig:-NODE-765-length-26990-cov-3.914201_pt1 | contig 26990 bp, 17 predicted proteins | sample MGYA00241500_ERZ501992 | MGnify/ENA primary metagenome ERZ501992 (study PRJEB25962, sample SAMEA2043052) | human gut metagenome | biome: human gut; feature: human-associated habitat; material: faeces...
CAGATGATCTTCACCGCACGCAATATCAAGGCAGCAGACACTCCGGCAAACAATAATAATGAGGCATGGGTATGTCTGAGTCCATGTATGGAAATCTCAGATATCCCACACCTTCTGCAATGCCTGGTAAGCACATCATTCACAGTAGAATTGTAAACTTTTGATTCTCCCACAAAAACAGGCTGATCCTGCGGAAGTGTTTTGGTCAATTCTGAGAATTTTACAACAATCTGCCAGTCAATCTGAATTTTTCTCACAGAAGATTTATTCTTCGTTGGAAGGAAACCACCTTCACCTTTATAATCCCAGGTTTTACTTATTGACAGCGTCTGCCTGCCAAAATCAAAATCTGCCGGAGTAATCGCCAGAGCTTCTGAAAATCTCATTCCGGTTTTTGCAACAAGAAGAATAAACCAGTCCCAGTTTGGCTCCTCCTTAATATCCAGATCAGCGATCAATGTATGAAGTTCAAACTGATTCAGATATTTTATTTTCTTGGCCTTGGGAGTTTTCCCCTTAATGATGGCTTTTCTGGTCGGATCTCGTTCTATCATTCCTTCATCAACTGCATCCAGAATAGCACCTTTCAGCTGATGATGAAAATCCAGCGTAGTCTGTCTCTCATGTTCCCTTGCATAATCATTCAAAAGCTGCTGATATGCCGTTCTGGTCAGCTCTGACACCCTCAGTTCAGGCACCAGCTTCTCCACCCACCTCTGTGTCATCAGATATTTTGCCATAGTTGCTTCACGAATTGCACCCTTTTTATATACATCAATCCACTGTGCATAATACTGCGAAAACAGTACATTGTTATTTGTATCATTTGACATAAGCATTCTCCATTTCCGAAATTACCTGCGCTGATATTCACAATGTAATAACTATAGCAATTCTGCAAATGGAGCGGATAAATTTGATAGATTTATGCAGTCATAAGAAGAGGTTTTATCTCTTCGTCCAGAGTTTTCTTCAATTCTGCCATCATGCGATTATAAAATTTATACTTCGGCAAAGCCGTTTCCTGTGCTTCTTTGTAGCTGGTATAATCAATAGTTGCCTTAATTGCCGTTTCATTGGGGATTTTCCCATTTCTGTAATGGATTGCCGCATACATCACATCATCCTTTGACGCATACCATTGAATACAGAAATCAGAGATAACTTTTTCCACACAGTCTCGTTTCATATTTTCAATAATATTAAGGATAGACTTTCCCCTGTACTTTCTGTCATCTTTCTCAATATCTGCAATCAGATTTGACATAAGGTCTGCTACTTTTTCATTATCTTTGCGAAGCTCCGCCACGTACTGTTTTATCTCTTCCAGCTTTTTCTGCCGTTCCTGTGGTGTAATTTCCTCATCCTCCTCTGTCGGAGTTGCAATATTCTGGATCAGATTAATGATATATTCGTAATCAATCTTTGTACTGCTGTATGCCATCAATTCATAATCCTGATCCACCTGTGTATCACCGGAATCTGAATCCCCATGATCTTTGGAATCACGAATCTCTTCCATTACATTTTTATAATGACCTGCATAATCCTCATATTCTGTCTCTGTAATTCCATACGTTTCCAACATACTGTCGTCATACTTTGTAAAAGATTTCAGTTGTGCAAACAGGCTGTCAAACTCCTGGAACATTTTTGAAAAAATTTTCTTCTCTTTCATGGACATACCCGGAATGTCCGAAGGCTTCTCAGCGCAGATTTTCAGTGCTGAAAGTGCTTTACGAAATGCAGGCTCTACTTCATCCCATTCTGCCAGCAACGCTGTCTCTGTGCTTCCGGCAGAATACAATTTCACTGCATTGTCCACGCACTTCTTAAAGAGCATTGGTGCCTGAAAGGTTACAATCTGTCCATATGTCTTATTGGTGTCATAAATACGGTTAGTTCTTGAAAAAGCCTGAATCAGATCATGAGGTCCCATAGGCTGACGGTCAATAAAAATCGTAGACATACATGGTGCATCAAAACCTGTAAGCAGTCTGTCTACCACAATTACCAGATCCAGCTGTTCTCGTCTGCTTTTAAATCTGGCATCTTTTCTGGCAAGACGTTTATTCAGATTGGCATTATAGCTCTGTATCTGAGACATTTCATATTTCGTTCCAAACATACCATTGTAATCATCCAAAGATTTCTGCATTTTTTCCTGATTTACATGGGAGCCTTCTTCGTTTTCGGTAACAGAATAGGTGATGGCGAATTTAGGAAAATCCGGAAGCACCTGTCTGATTTTCTCATCGATCACAAGTGAAGTTTCTCCATTCTTTACTCTGGTAAGCAGCTCATAATATTTCTGTGCAACCTGAATGGATTTGGTTGTAAGCATGCACTCATATGTCATTCCCTTTCCATTCTGAAAGCCTAATTTGTAATAGGATTTGTTTAAAATTACATCCAATACCTTTAACATATGCGCTTCATTGTCATACTGGCTGCTGTCCACCGGAAAAATCGAACAGAACACCACCGTCTCATCTGTCATATTTTTAGGACCATTATGCTCAACCTGAAATCCCAGAACCGCCTTGTCATGAATTGCATTCTGTATGGTATAAGAATGGAGACATTTTCCATATAATTCTTCTGTTGTTCGTGGCAAATCGCCCATCTGCGGATATGGGTTCTCTGCGAAGCGTGGAGTTCCGGTAAAACCGTACCATAAAGACCTGCCAAAGAAGCGTTCCAGTTCTCTCTTTGTTTTCGGTGTCACTGCCCTGTGGCACTCATCCACTACAAAAGCAATCCTCAGATTTTTGATTTTATCAAAGTCCGAGGTACCTTCCTGCAATCTTTTACTTATGAGAATCTGCATTTTCTGAATTGTCGTTACAATCACCTGACGGTCAGCCGATTTTAATTTCTTTTTTAGATCATTTACATTATCTGTTTCATCCACATCTACCAGATCATTATTTGCATATGCCTGAAATGCCATAGTTGTCTGTGTATCCAAATCTTTACGGTCAATGAGAAAAATTGTCTTGTCAATACTTGGAATATCCATCAGAAGATTTCTTGTTGCCTTATAGGATGTCAGTGTTTTTCCCGAACCGGTTGTATGCCATACAAAACCGGATTCTCCGGTTTTTGAAGCTTCACGTATAGACTCAATGGCATGAATCTGATATGGTCTGAGCAGAATCAGCCGTCTGGAATCTTCATCCAGAACTGTATATCTGGCAATCATTTCATGAGCCTGGGGAATACGGAGTACACTTTTTGCAAAGCTGAGATAATCTGAAACAGGATTATTCTTTCTGTCTACCCATCCACTCATAAATTTGGGATTTAACTCTGTATCCCCTGCTGCCGCAAAATATCTGGTATCCACACCGTTACTGACTACAAACATCTGCACAGCTGAGAAAATCCCGGTAAATTTACCCTCACCAATATATTTTTTTATCTGCCAGAATCCGTCCATGTAAGAATGCTGTTTATTCTTCAACTCAATATGTATCATGGGAAGCCCATTAATCATAAGAGTTACATCAAATCTTCTGTCCCGCACATCTGTGGAATCCTCATCATCTGATTTCAGTGCTTTATACTGATTAATCACTTCATAAACACTGGAACCTCCTGCAATATGCTCATGGTTCATTACTACAAGATGTAGCTTTTCCATATCCCTCTGTACATGAACCATTACCTTTCCATTCTCACCTACCAACCATTCCCCTGCTTTATAAAATGAGGAAAACTGCAACTGGTTCTTTACCTGTTCAAATTCAGAGTCAGAAAGTCCCTCTCCATCCAGTCTGTCCTTATTATTCTGCTCCAGAATATATCTGAAATTCGCCCACAGATCCTCCTCCGTCTTTAAATCTTCTCGGTATGTCCACTGGGAATCTCCGTAAATTAGCTGTTCTATCAATTTTTCCTCTATCATTGACTCTAATTCTGACATATTTTTCTTCTCCTTTGTGTTTCGTGTGGGTGGTTGAATGGTTTGGATGGGAAATTGGCTTTCGCTGGTGAAGAGTGATGAGGTGGTCTAGGATCATAAAGTATTCACCAATTTGTTGCTGCTCTTCTTTTTTAGGAAAGAATCCTAAACATTCTGAAATATCTTCCTGTCCAATTGTCGTAAACGCCGTTGTCTTTGCCCTTACAATAAACTGCCTTTTAAAAGCATTTCCAGATAAATTAAGTTTAACAAAAAACGGATCATATTTTTCTTTGTTGACCTTAAGTCTTATAAGATGATCATCATATACAAAACGTCCAGAATCCAGCAATACATTGGCTTCAGCAATACCTTCGGGTTTCAAGGAACTTCTTGTCAGAAAAATATCTCCAAACTCTACATTGCATTTTTTTACAGCCTCTTCATCATAATTACTGAATGTCAATTTCTCTGAATGAATTTTGTCAGTGTCATACATATTAATTACATTAATATGCTTCACTCCTGTTTCATCGTCTGACTGATTATTCATTATGCCATTCGATAATTTTTCTATAGCTATCTCAGAAACCTTACGCTGTTCCCACTCATCCGTATACCCTTTAAATCTAATATCAGGTTTTCCCATAATTTACCCCTCCATTTTCGCAATCAGTTCATCTAATGATTTCATAATTGCGTCATCTGTAGAAGTTAAATCCCTGAGCAGGGACAGGAATTCCCCTTGTGTTTTTTCTAATTCGTCATCTGTTTTCTTCATCTCGGATAACAGATTATTCAGGTCTATCTCTTCTTCTTTTTCAAAATTGTCAACATAGCGTGGGATGTTGAGGTTAAAGTCGTTCTTTTCTATTTCTTCAAAGCTGGCAAGAAATGATTCTTTTTCTACAGTTTCCCGTTTACTGTACAGTTCCATCACTTCATTGATGTGCACATCTGTCATTTCATTCTGCTTCTTGCCTTTGTCAAACTTCTTTGAAGCATCAATAAACAGCACATCTCTGCCATCTCTATGCTTCTTCAACACAATGATACAAGTTGGAATCGAAGTATTGTAGAAGAGATTCGCAGGTAATCCAATTACTGCATAAATATTTCCGGAACGAAGCAATTTTTCTCTGATTTTCCCTTCCGCAGCTCCCCGGAAGAGTACACCATGCGGAAGTACAATTGCCATAGTTCCATTATTTTTCAGATGGTATAGTCCATGCAGTAAGAAAGCGTAATCTGCTTTTGATTTCGGTGCAAGCACCCCATAATCACTAAATCTTTCATCCTGCAGAAAGCCTGCTGCTGCGGTCCATTTTGCGCTGTAAGGTGGGTTCATAAGTACCATATTGAAGTCTGTTTCTTCATCTGTTGGCCAGTCTCCGTCAAGAGTGTCTCCGTTTCTCAAATTCTGATTCTCTGCCGGAATGCCATGAAGAAACATATTCATTCTTGCAAGATTGTAAGTCGAAGTATTTAATTCCTGTCCATAATATTTGATATACTGAGAATATTTCGCATATTTTTTTGCATTAAGCAGAAGGGAGCCGGAACCCATGCATGGATCATAGACAGATAATCCCTGTTTTTCTTCCTGTCCTGCGATTGCAATGCGGGTAAGAATTTTGGATACTGCCTGAGGCGTATAGAATTCACCGGCTTTCTTTCCTGTCTCTGATGCAAACTGTCCGATCAAATACTCATAGGCATTTCCAAGTATTTCCGCATCTGAATTCAATAAATCTGCTTTATCAATTTCCTTTATCAGACTTGCAACTGTATCGCTCTGCTTCTGATCTCCTGTTCCCAGACGGTTGGAATACAGATCAATATCCGCAAACAGGTCTGCAAAGATAGGATCACTTTGTTCGATATTATTGAATGCTTTCTGCAGCTGCTCTCTATTAAAAGAATTGTTTCTTGCGGCGTCTGCAAAATATGTGTATGTAAGTTCAGGTTCGATCACATAATGGCATTCTTCTTTCATTCCCTGTTTCAGTTCTTCGCCATCTTCACTTTTTAATTCTTTTACATATACATCCAGTGCTTCTTTTAATGTCTGTGGTTTGCTGTCACAGATCATATCATATACTTTGATAAGAAAAGAATCTGACAGGTATTTATAGAAAATAATACCCAGAAGATAGTTTTTATATTCATTTGCATCCATTTTTGAACGAAGAATATCTGCTCCGCTCCACAATACACTGATCAGATCTTTACTGTTTTCCATTTCAGCCATTTCACGTTCCCCCGTTTTTTACTCTAGCTTATATACAGCGTAAGTATATCATATTTTTTGCGAACATGATACATACCTGTCTTAATTGTCGTAGGAAATTTCATCAGGAAATATGATCGCAGCATAAAAGGCAGTCCCTGTTAATCAGAAACTGCCCCTACTGCTGTTGTGCTATTTTATTGACATAAATTCTATTTTCTTCTTCTGATAATCTTTACAACCCCAAAGATCAACAGCAGAATCACCCCAACAACCACAATACAGATTCCGACAATCGCTATGGCAAATTTATTCGGATGTTTTACCAGATTTATGATGTTTTTGCTGTTGTCTGCAACTTTTCTTTCGTGTGTTGTATCATAATATTCCGGCACATTTGCAATTCCGTCTTTGTCTGTGTCTTCAAAGGATTGCATGTATTCTGCGATTGCAGCCCAGGCTTTCAGTTCTTTTTTTCCATCCATGACTGCATAATCTTCCAGATTCTCTATGGGATTGCCGTTTTTATCTTTGGGGACGATGGATATCAGACCATAGGATTTGTCCAGAACAGAGCCCAGCATACGACCTGTGTACAGGTCGGTGACAACATGATACAATTTATCGTCCTGTATTTCTTCCCTTTCCCCGTCCTTGCCTGTCAGATAACAGTCTGTTACTTTATTTAAGATCATGCGGTGGGGATTATAGGTGAAATTCATTCCACTGCAATATAATCTGGCTATTGTCATAAAATCTGAAATTGAGGCATCTACCTCTGCCACTGTTTTCAGTTCTTTTCCCGTTAAATATGCACTGATCAGAGGATAACCTGCAAGTCCGTCCTTTCCTGTTCCCAGCGAGAAGGAATTATATACCTGCTCCACTGTTATATCGCCTTTTGTATAAGTATCTCTTACAGTTCCGGCAGGTACGATTGCAACATCTACTTTTTCTCCGTCAGAGTCTCCTGTATTCTCTACTGCATATACATAAGCATCTGATATGATATCTCCCAGATTTAACTCCTCATGCTTTGTTTCCATCTCACTGAGGCTGTTGAATTCAATGTCATTCTCTGCCAGAATTTCCTCTCTGGTGTAACCAAAATTGGAGAGATAATTGATATCAACAGTATCTGACAATTCATCTATTTTCTTCTGTGTGGCTTTATCTGCTTTGATTTCATCCGTAACCGGAACAAGCTCATAGGTATCCGTTTCCCACCGTCCATTCTCTTTCTGAGTCATGGAAAGTGTTCCCAGGTTTTTCCCATATTCTCCACAGGATACGATGCAGGTATCTCCCTGCAGGATTGGTTCTGCCAACTGTGTGTGGGTATGTCCGCTGACGATCAGATCAATGTCCGGAACATTCTTTGCAAGGATTTCGTCCTCTGATACTTTTTCGTCCTCCCATGTTCCGCTGTGTGATACACAGGCGATCATGTCTACATCTTCGTTCTTTTTTATTTCCTCTACTGTTTCTCTGGCTGCTTCTGACGGGTCTTTGAAAAGAAGCTCGCAGGTAGGAGCGCAATCCAGAGAATCCTTGCCGAAAACACCCAGTACTGCAATCTTTACATCACCTTTTTGAATTACCGTATAATCTTTTACTCCATATGTCTGAAATGCTTCATAAATCTGTTTCTGTCCTTCACTGAGGCCGGCTTTTTTCATTGCATCCCAGTCCACATTACACACAACCATCCTGGGAAGGTTTTCGCCTGAACTGACTGCGGCGTTCAGCATATCTGCCAGACCATCGGAGCCGTAATCAAATTCATGATTTCCCAGAGTTGTCACATCACAGCCCAGATATCCAAGCATCCGCAGTTCGGCGGCCTCTGTGTCATATACAGTCTGTATCAGAGTTCCCATGGAGAAGTCTCCGCCATCCAGTATGAGTGTATCTGTATTCTCTTTCTCGTGCTCATTGATCAATGTTTTCAGCCGGGCAAACCCGCCGGTCTCCTGCTGTGTCCCGTCTACAATCGTTTGAAAGCTGTTCAAATGAGAATGCAGATCATGGGTGAACAGGATATCCAAATGTTTTGGCTCCTCTGAGGCGTTTACCTGATATCCTGTCAGTCCTGAAACGCTCAGCATAAATATAAATGTGAATGCGAATGCTTTTTTTAATAATTTCATAAAATTCTCCTGTAATATCAAAAGTGGTTCCACAGTATCATTTATCTTCCCGCAGGATAATGATACCATGAAACCATTTTACAAAAAAACTAATTTATCTTTCATCTCCCACAAAGAACAAAGCCATTGTTCCCGGACCTGAGTGAGCGCCGATGGTGGCTCCTACCTGATTCATGATAATCGTGTTGATCTGGTATTTTTCTTTTACTTTCTCTGCCACATAATTTGCATCTTCTTCGCAGTCGCCATGACTGATAAAGATGGTATGGCAGGTGTCATGATAGCTGCCGATTTTCTCATCCATAAGCTTTACCAGCTCCTGAAGGGATTTTTTACGGCCGCGGACTTTACCGATGGCAGTGAGTTTTCCGTCGTTGTCTACATGAAGGACCGGTTTAATATTCAGCATACTTCCTACTACTGCAGTAGTTCTGGAAATGCGGCCTCCGCGGTATAGGTGGTTTAAATCGTTGACTGTAAAAAGGTGTACCATATGAAGCCTGTTCTCTTCTGCCCATTTCGCAACTGTCTCCATATCTTCTCCCTGCTCTTTCTTCTCCTGTGCAAGGTAAACCAGAAGCCCCTGACCAAGGGAAGCGCCAAGAGAATCTACCACGATGATCTTGCGGTCCGGATAATCCTCCATCAGTTCCTCTGCTGCGATACGGCTGCTATTGTATGTACCGCTTAAGGCAGAGGAAAATGCAATATGAAGAATATCTTTTCCTTCTTTCAGGTAAGGCTCCAGCAGTGCTTTTGCATTTTCAGGATTTACCTGTGCTGTGGTTGGCATGGAACCGTTTCTCATTGCCTCATAAAATTCATGCTCCGGAAGGAAATTTCCATGTGTATAATTTTTTCCATCCATGGAATAACTGAGATACATGCAGCCTACTCCATGGTCTTTGAGATATTCCTCCGGAAGATCTGAATTGTTGTCGGTGGTGATCACATATTCGCTCATGTTGTCGCCCTCTTTTTCTGATATTTTTCACTTTCTGCCCATTAACTGTTCAGTGTCTTAGCAACTACAAATCAAAATCCACTGCCTGCTCAGTAATGGGCTTTTCATCTATAATAAAAATGCTTCTATTATAAATACAGATATATACAGTATAACATCAAACTATCAGCCAAACAACTACTTTTCCTTCTCAACTGCCTTAACCGCTTCCTGCAGCTGATTATCCTCATCATGGGTGATCTCGTCTTTATTCTTATTCAGCAGGCTGGTATCCAGAGAAACCTCTATATCAGGTTTGATTCCTGTTTTGTTGATGTTGTTTCCTTTTGGAGTGTAGTAATTGGCAACAGTCAGTTTAATGGCACTTCCGTCTGAGAGCTGGCGGATGGACTGTACCACGCCTTTTCCGTAAGTAGTTGTTCCGACAATCGTTCCAATACCATAATCCTGCACTGCACCGGCAAAAATCTCTGATGCACTGGCGCTGCTTTCATTTACCAGGACTGCAAGCGGAATCCGGAGTTCGTTTTTGCCATCACATTTTTCCTCTTCTCTGTTTCCGTCCTTATCTTCGGTGTAAACGATCAGTCCTTCCGGAAGGATTTTCCGCAGGACATCACAGACAGAATCAAGAAGTCCACCCGGATTATCGCGGAGATCCACGATCATTTTCTCCATTCCCTGTTTTTGCAGGTCATCAAAAGCTTCCTGATACTGTTCGCCGGTAACGCCTGTAAACTGTGTAATGCGGATGTAGCCGATTTTAGAATCCAGCATTTCATGGAAAACAGACGGTAATTCCACATCTGTAACAGGGACTGTGATTTCCATGGCATCTTCTTCACCTTCTCTGTGAACAGTAAGCACCACACTGTCTTTATCTGAATTGCGGACAATGTCTGCAACATCAGATACTTCATCCTCTGTGATATCTTCCCCGTCAATGGCACTGATGATGTCCCCTTCCTCCAGTCCTGCTTTTTCTCCGGGACCGCCCTCATAGCATTCAACAATCTTTACTCCGCCTTCTTTGTTCTTCTCCATAAGAATGCCGATCCCCACATAGCTTCCCTCATTGGAAGAATTCTCAGAATCGTATTCCTCTGCTGTATAATATCTGGAATAAGGATCATTCAGCCCATAGAGAAGACCTGCATAAAGCCCTTCCTGAAGCTTTTCTTCATCCTTATCTCCCAGATAGTATCTGTCGATCAGCTCTTCAAGATATGCCAGCTTTGATGTACACTTGCGATCACCAAGAGCTGTTCCTTTTGCTGCAAGACCTGTTCCCGCAAAGGCACCTGTACCGATGCACGTCACAACCAGTGCTCCTGCTACTGCACCTTTCCAAAATTCTTTATTTTTCATGTCTACACTCCTGTAAAAAAAGCCGCCGGTTTATGATATGATATCATTGTTCCGGCAGCTTCATGCTTATCTGCTTTTTATTATACTCTTAAATGCTTTCTTGTTGTAAAGAAACTTCCGATCAGTCCGATTCCGATTCCAAGTGCCAGTCCTATAGGAAGCAATGTCTGGTAAATCTGCCATACCGGGATAAAATCAACCACACCGGTCAGCACATTAAATTTGTTCAGAATATAGGATACCGCTGCATTATAGCAGAAATAAAGTCCGACCAACGGTATAGCAGCACCGATAACTCCCAGCACAATGCCTTCCAGAAGGAATGGAGCTCTTACAAATGCATCGGTCGCTCCTATGTACTTCATGATTCCGATTTCTTCCTTACGAACTGCAATACCGACAGATACTGTATTGCTGATCAGGAAAATAGAAATGATAAGTAATAATGCTATGATTGCAATGGAAACATAGGAAACCAGTTTATTGACATTTCCCAGTGTCTTGGCTGCTTCCTCGGACTGATTTACCAGACGTACATGTTTCAGCCCTTCTATATAAGAAACCAGCTCTGACTGTTTCGTGATATCGTTCATGTATACACTGTAGTTTGCCTGGTTTGCAAGCGGATTGTCATCTTTAAATCCGTCTGCCGCTTCAGATCCCTGGAAATATATCTCTTTAAATTCTCCCCATGCCTCATCAGCGGATGTGAATTCAATTTTCTCTACTTCCGGGCGTTCCTTAATTTTCTTACCGATTGCCTTGATCTGTTTGTTCGTTGTTCCTTCATCAAAGAATACTGTGATCGGGACTTCCTGCTCTACTTTATGAGCAACATTGTTTACGTTATTCACGATAGAGAAGAAAATGCCAAACAAAAAAATACAGGCAGCCATGGTAATGATAGATGCCAGGGAAAACATCCAGTTTCTCTTAATGTTCTTGATACCCTGTTTCAGGGTATACCATATTGTGCTAGGCCTCATGATATTCTCCCTCTTTCTCGTCACTTATTATGGAACCTTCATGCATAGTAACTACACGTTTCTTCATTGCATTTACGATCTCTTTGTTGTGTGTTACAACAAGGACTGTGGTTCCTCTGTCGTTGATCTGTTCCAGAAGCTTCATGATTTCTTCGGAAGTCTTCGGATCCAGGTTTCCTGTAGGCTCGTCTGCCAGAAGGATATCCGGACGGTTGACCAGCGCCCTTGCCAATGCAACTCTCTGCTGTTCTCCACCGGAAAGTTCATCCGGGAAGGATTTGTATTTGACAGCAAGTCCAACTTCCTGAAGCACCTCCGGGACACGTTTGCGGATTACTCTTGTGGGACGGTTGACTACTCTCTGGGCAAACGCTACGTTCTCATATACATTTCTATCTTTCAGAAGACGGAAGTCCTGAAATACTACGCCCAGCTTACGGCGATATTTGGCTACTCTTCTGTGTTTCATTCCTTCCAGACGTTCACCGCTTACGATGATCTGGCCGGATGTGGAATCCAGTTCTTTCATAAGAAGTTTGATCAGGGTTGTTTTTCCTGAACCGCTGTTTCCTACTACAAAGACGAATTCACCTTTATCTATATGTAAGTTCGCATGGTTCACTGCCGGAAGGCCGGGACCATAGGACTTGCTTACATCTATAAGATCTATCATAGATTTTTCCTCCAATGGGTTAATGGATTTGTAACATTATTGTAATGTATGTTTTTGGGGATTGCAAGAGATTTTTGAGGATTCATAGAATGTTCACAGTAATGCAGTCAACATTCATTCCAAATTGCCTGCGGCAATGGAATTTTGGCTTGCATGTCTCAGGATATTGCATACCTTATCAATTGCAATCTCGATTTCTAACTATACACTGCAAGGCTGGATTTGTAAAGGTCAAAAATGCCTGCGGCAGCAATTAAAGCTGTGGCAGGCATTGAAAGTTTTCCTTCTATTATAATATATCAGTATTCCAGTGTTTCCATATATTTCATATAACGTACTACCATGAGTGCAATCTTGAATGTAATGGCATCTTCAAAAACGCGGAGATCAAGACCTGTACTCTTCTGGAGTTTATCGAGGCGATAGACCAGAGTGTTTCTGTGGATGTAAAGCTGTCTGGATGTCTCTGAAACATTGAGGCTGTTCTCGAAGAACTTATCAATTGTGACCAGAGTCTCTTCGTCAAAGTCATCCGGGGATTTGCCGCCGAAGATTTCTTTGATAAACATCTTACAGAGTGGGATCGGGAGCTGGTAGATCAGTCGTCCGATTCCCAGAGAGCTGTATGCGATCACTTCTTTATCTCCGAAGAAAATCTTACCTACATCAAGAGCCATGCGGGCTTCTTTATAGGAACGTGATACTTCTTTCAGTTCATTGACGATAGTACCGTATGCCATATGTGTCTTACCGTCATTTCCCATTCCAAGAGTATCAAGGATAGTATGTGCAAGCTGATCCATCTCAGGATAATTCTCACCATCTTCAAGCTCCTTGACTACGATAATACTCTTCTCATCTACTGCTGTGATAAAGTCTTTACTTTTACCACCGAAAAGACTCTTCACGCTTTCCATGGAGCTGTGGTCTTTCTCCTGTGGCATTTCAAGGATCATGACTACGCGGCGGACATCTGCCTCAATGTGCAGTTTCTTCGCACGATTATAAATGTCAACAAGGAGCAGATTGTCAAGAAGCAGGTTCTTGATAAAGCTGTCTTTGTCAAAGCGTTCTTTATACGCTACAATCAGATTCTGGATCTGAAAAGCGGCGAGCTTGCCGACCATATAAGTATCTTCATCGTCGCCATGGGCAACCAGTATATATTCCAACTGATAGTCATCACAGACTTTAAAATACTGGAACCCCTTTACAAGCTGGCTGTCGGCCTGTGATTCTACGAAAGCCTGTACATCCTGTGTTGCAATGGAAAAATCTGCAAAAGTACTTGCAAGCACTTTACCTTCTGTGTCTAGTACACAAAATTCTGTTCTGGAAATCTCTTTTAACCCTTCAAGAGTATTCTGAAGCACCTGATTCGATATCATCTGATTTTAATCCCTTCTCATCCTATAGTGTTTATTTTCCGTTTTAACCATAAAACCTTATACCTGTATTGTATTTTAATATATATTTACCAAAAATGAAAGAGGAAAGAGAAAAAAATTTACAATTTTTTATATATTTTTTTGTGTTACTTTTTTTCAATAAAACCTTCTCCATGAACTTCCCTGGCATCTGTCACTATCACAAAGGCTTCCGGATCAATTTCATCTACTTTTTCTTTAAGCATTACGATCTCTTTTTTATTTACCACGCAGAAAAGCATCAGTTTATCCTGTCCTGAGTACATTCCTCTGGCACTGATGCCTGTTACACCTCTGTCCAGATCTTTCATGATCATATCTGCTATTTCTTTTGGCTTTGCTGTAATGATATAGGCAGCTTTTGAGAATTTCAGACCTTCAATCAAACCGTCAGATACTTTTGTCACCAGATATACCGCAATAATCGCATAGAGTGCCTTGTGGATGCCAAACACATACATACCCACCAGTACAACGCCTGCATCTATAACCTGCATGATCTGTGCGATTGAATAGTGCTGCAGATATTTCTGGATGATAGCTGCCATCATATCGGTTCCTCCGGTTGTTCCACCGCCCAGAAAGACAAGACCAATTCCCACACCCTGGATCACACCACCGTAAAGTGCGGCAAGAAGAAGATCATTGCCAGCAAGATTCCATACAGGTTCTATGGCAAGCCAGGTGGACAGAGCAATTTCTCCTATCAAAGCTTTTTTTACAAAGGAGAATCCATTAATCTTCCATCCGATCAAAAACAGTGGAATGTTCAAACCCATATTTGTTACCCAGAGAGGGATACCACCGTCAATGATTCCCTGACTCCCTGCTTTTATAATGATCGCGATACCTGAAAAGCCTCCGGTTACCATACCTGATGCATCAAATACGGAATTGATCGCCAGTGCCATTAATCCGGTTCCTGCTATGATCATCAGATATTCCAGAAGCTGTGATCGTTTTCCATTTACTAACTTCATTCATTCGCCTCCTTGTATTCTGTAAAAATAATATTTGTTTTATGCTTTCATGAATATCAGCCAGAGATACCGCTTTATCACTGTGCCGTAATTATTCTTCCATAAACTACAAGAACGGCAGCAATCCATGAAGGACTGCTCCCGCTCTTATTCTTACCTTATTTTTCAGGCTTATTGATAAAATTTACAAAATGATAACTCTCCATTATCTGGAAGTATTTAACGATCCTTGGATATAAAGGCTCTGCCTTCTCCCCAAATTCGTCTTTTACCAGTGCAGCAATATCTTCCACTGTCTTCCTGCCATCTATGAGTGGCCAGATAAATGTGCCATTGTCATCCAGATGTATCTTCGTATATCTGGGTTTTCCAAACAGCTTCTGGGCGATTGTGTTAAACGCGCCCTTATTCTCTATTTCCAGCACCATTCTCCCCCTGATATCCGTATGCCAGCGAAGCTGTGCACTGCGCTCAGGAATGAGATCCAGATAATTGATCTGTATTTCTTTTTTCTTTTTACTCATTTAGATATTATCATCCCCGCCTGATCAGGCTTTCTTCTTATTCCAGATGCTGAATTTCAGAAGGCTTAAGATCATAAGTAACATCAGGATCACGCCGCCTGCATTACCAAGGTTAATGCTTCCGGAGAGATCAAATACACTGCTTACGTTTACTACTGCAAGGATTGCAAGAAGGATACCTACAAGACCTTCACCTGCGATCATACCAGCACAGTAAAGTGTACCGTCTGTTGCCTGTACCTCTTTAGTCTTAGCATCAACGTTCTTTCTGCCGTCAACGAACATACGAACAACACCACCGATCATGATAGCAGCGTTGAGGTAGATTGGAAGGTAAAGACCGATAGCAAATGGCATAACCGGAATTCTTAAGATTTCCAGACCAATTGCAAGGAATACACCGATAAATACCAGTGTCCATGGAAGCTTTCCGCCCATGATACCTTCTACGATCATCTTCATCAGAGTTGCCTGAGGAGCAGGTACTTCTGCACTTCCGTATCCCCATGCAGTGTTCAGAAGATAAAGAACACCACCGATAGCAAGACCGGCAGCAACAACACCGATAAGCTCACCGATCTGCTGTTTCTTAGGAGTTGCACCAAGAAGATAACCTGTCTTTAAGTCCTGTGAAGTATCACCTGCGATCGCTGCTACGATACAGATTACGGAACCGATCGCAATTGCTGCTTTCATTCCATCGATACCTGTTTTGCCTGATGCTTTGATAACCATTGTTGCGATCAGAAGTGTAGCGATAGCCATACCTGATACAGGGTTGTTGGAGCTTCCTACAAGACCAACCATACGGGAAGATACAGTTGCAAAGAAGAAGCCGAAGATTACGATGATCAGCGCACCGATCGGGTTAACCGGGATAGCCGGAACAAGCCAAATGATCGCAACCATTGCCACAATACCGATCAGGATAACGTTCATTGGAAGATCCTGTGCAGTTCTTTCTGTACTTGTATTCTTACCGCCCTTCATGCTCTTCATGGAATCACGGAAGGTTGCAATGATCAGAGGCAAGGATTTGATCAGAGAAATAATACCACCTGTTGCGATAGCTCCTGCTCCGATATATTTTACATAAGTACTCCAGATTTTAGATGCTCCGCCTGCTGCATAAAGAGCAGAAATTGTTTCTGTTCCGGGATACATAACTGTATCAGCTCCGAACAGACAGATTACCGGAATCAGCACCATCCAGCCAATAAGAGAACCAACAAACATAAAGGATGCGATTCTTGGTCCTACGATATATCCAACACCGAGAAGTGCAGGATAGCATTCCATACCAATTTCACCTTTGAATCCTTTAAATGCTACTGCAACGTCTGCAGGGATTACCTTTAAACCGTCAACGACAAATTTAAAGATCGCTGCGATTCCCATACCTGAGAATACTGTCGCAGCGTTTGCACCACCCTCTTCACCTGCAAGAAGAACATCTGCGCAGGCAGTTCCTTCAGGATAAAGAAGTGTTGCATGCTCTTTTACGATCAGTGCGTTACGAAGTGGTACCATAAAAAGTACACCAAGAACACCACCGCAAAGTGCGATTAATGTGATTTCCACGATACCCGGCATTTCACAAAGTCCTTCTTCTGCCCAAAGGAACAGAGCAGGCATTGTGAAAATTGCACCGGCTGCCAGTGATTCACCGGCTGAACCGATTGTCTGGACCATGTTGCTCTCCAGAATGGAGTTCTTTTTCATGATCTTGCGAATTACGCCCATGGAAATAACTGCTGCCGGAATGGAAGCAGATACAGTCATACCAACACGCAGACCAAGATAAGCATTGGCTGCACCGAAGATGACTGCAAGGATAACACCCATGATGATGGATGTCACCGTAAATTCTGGTGTGATCTTGTCAGCCGGAATATACGGTTTGAACTCTTTGTTTTCGTTCATGATTTCCTCTCCCTTTTGTATTGATTTATAAACATAGAACATTATAGCGAAATTTATACAAAAAGGCAAGGTGAAAAAACTGGTTTTTTATGCACTTTACCATATTAATGTGCTAACTTGATAATCTCTTAACATATCAGCACGCTCAAACAGCATATTTTTACCCTGTTTTATCAGTCTATTCATCTGAATCCAACTGTTTAATCAGGTATCTCCCGACAATTCTGGAAAAATTCGAAATATCCCGGATATATGCGAAATCTTTTCCAAATATCTTTTTTTCTGTGGATAGGTCCTTTTCTTCCCCTGCAAACACTCCCAGAACACTTACTCCAAGGTTTCGCAGATGCCGTACTTCTGTTGCAGTGTCATTGACTGCATATTTTCCCATATAAGGTTCCGGGTTCTTTGCGTGAGGTCTGTTTACGATGACATCATATGGTTTTCCATCACTTAATACAATGAGGATTTTTTTCTCCTCAGATCTCTGAAGCAGACCGTATCCTACGGTTTTGATAGCAAGTCCATCCCTGTTATTGGAAGAAGTTACATAATTAAAAATATTTTCATTAGCTGACTGTGGATCATCGTACTCACGGAATCTGTGAAGGATCGTATAGTCCCAGAATGTGCAGAAGCTCATGACACGGTGAGGCAGGTTTACATTACTTAATGCTTCACTGATGATATAAGCCTGTAATGCCACATCTCCCTGCCTGGACATCTGGGAACCGCTGGCATCGATCAGCACATCTACTACGAAATCAGATGCATCAGATTTCAATTCTCTTTTAAACAGATTTGCTTCACTGCTTCTGCCCACACGCCAGAGTCTGGACGGAATGATCGTTCCTCTGTCTGACAGTACTTCCTGCGTCTCGCTTTTCAGCACCAGTGTCTTTCGCAAAAGGTCTGTAAGGGATGCGATGTTCTGCTTTACAATCCTGTGTTTGTCATGGTAGAGCCAGATATTCTTATTCTTTAATCGCACTGCATATTCGTACTGATAATTTCGTTTCACCGGATTCTTGAGAATTCCTTCTGTAAAATAAAGGCTGCAGTCCCTGTGAAGTTCCCTGCACATCAGATAATTCATTCGCTTCTCTTCTGCTGGAGTGAGATAAGTTTTTCCGAAATTCAACTCAACATAGGTGTATGCTTTCTCAAGTTCTTCCTCTGTGAGAATTGTAATTTTGTGTTTGGTCTGGCGCTGTTTTTCCATTTCTTCAGTGACAGCAGTGTCTTCCATGTCCGTAATCTTATTTGTCATCTGTTCGATGTAACTCTCCAGAGCTTCCTCATAAAGTTCTTCTGTGAGAAAATCTTCCCAGTCATATTCTGTCAGTTCTTCCATGGTGACTGCCATAACCTGTTCCAGTGTTCCATGATCTTTCTCAAAATCCGGATCAATGATAGTGTTGTAAAGACTGTCAATAATACGGATCAATTCTATAGTGTCTGCAGCTGTTCTGGCTTTGTAAACCATGTCGCGGATTTCCCGAAGACGCTCTTCTACATAATGGTTTCCATTCTGTAAACGGTCACGCAGGATGGCAATCTTCAATCGGCCAAGAATATCTCCGTATGCGGGCATCTGTTCAAACTCCTGATCCAGGATATCCTCGAATGCTTCCTTCTGCATCTCCCGGACTCCCGGACGTTCCTGACAGATTTTGTCCCCGATTGCTTCTTCTACACATAGCTGTGCTACTGCAGTCAGTTCTCCCTCTCCTGCCTGGCAGAAAACTTTTTTTACCAGATATAAACCCAACAGATTTCTGTCATAATATTTTGCCAGAGCGCCCTGCTTGATGCCGTCATACAGAGCGATTGCTTTTGAGCGCAGATACAGGGAAACGTCTACTTTCATATTTAACGTGTAATCACCGCTGATAGTCCAGAGGAGATTGCGGATCCTGTTTTCCAGTTCCAGACGGTAATCGTCGATTTCTACGATTTTCTCATCTTTCATATACATCATCCCTTGTCCAGTCTGCCGGAATTCTGGTTTTCACAATATCCTCTACGATTTCTTTCTCAAAAATGTCAAAGGTCTTGTTCACCACTCCCATAGTAACTGCTTTTCTCGGAGAAAGTCCGGTTTCTACAATCTTCATGGCTGCAAGGAGACCTCGCAGATCCAGAGGTTTGGTGGAAATTTCACTGTTTGTGGCTTTAAGCTGAAGATCCAGGAATACTCCGATGAACTGTGTTCTGGCGTTTTCTTTTATATTCGGAAACATCCGGCGGAAAATAAATTCCAGGGATTCTTCAGTCTGAGCCGGCATATCTATGACCAGAAATCTGGATACCAGCGCTTCATTGAGTTCTTTGGTTCCTGCATAACCGTAATTCATAGTTCCGATAAAACGGGCAGCCGGATGAAGATCAATTTTGTCATAGCCCGGGACATCGATGGAACGGCGATAATCCAAAGTTGCATGAAGAACGGAAACTGCATCGTTCTTTGCCATATTAATCTCGTCGAGGATTCCGAAACCACCGTATTCTGCACACTGATAGATAGTTCCCTTGCGGAACTTAACTTCGTTGTCCACGAAAGTGTCTGTGCCGATCAGATCTCCACTGTTGGTATTTACATGAAAGGAAACATTATATGCGGGACGGTTGAAAATATATGCCAGGTTCTCTGCAAGGATATTTTTTCCTGTTGCCTTCGGACCGGTGAGTAACAGATTCTCCCCTTTGAGCAGTCCGGCAATGGCCATTTCCAGAATGTCTTTTCCGTAAAATGGAATGGATGGTTTCACAATCCTGCCTGCTGTTTCCGGTGCCACTTCATATCGGCTGCGGAATTCTTCTACTCTCTTTATCAGTTCAGGGGCTACCTGCTGCTCCTCCAGAAATTTCAGTTCTTCCATTTAGTTCTCCTTTATATAACTATTATAGTCCAGTTTGTGTTATAGAAAAAGGCCGCTTATCTTTTACAGATTCACGACCCTTTCATTATAGCATTCTTCTTTATATTTTTACAGCATTATACTTCAAATACAAGATCTCCATAAGAAGGCATCGGCCACATTTCCTTATCTACGATCATTTCCAGTTCATCCACAGGCTCACGTAAAGCTTCCATTGCAGGAACCACCTTTTCTCTGCAGAATACGGCTCTGTCCCGTCCCTCTGCATATTCCGGGGTCTTCTCAACCAGTTTGCTCAGCTTACTCATGGCACTGTTTGCAGCCTTTAAGAGTTTTGATGCTTTCTTAAGCAGGTCAAGCTGTACACTTACATCGATCAGTCCTTCGCCCGCTGTTTTCACTGTATTGATAGATTCGCCAAGAACAGTGGTATATCTGATAACTGCCGGAATGATCTGCTTGGTTGCCATGTCGATCATGGTCTTTGCTTCAATATTGATTGCTTTAGAATAAATCTCATATTTAATCTCTGCACGTGATTCAAGCTCAGCTCTTGAGAATACATCAAAGGATTCAAAGAGTTTCACTGCCTTCTCTGTAGTAAGTGCAGGGATTGCATCTACCATGCTCGGAAGAATCGGAAGTCCGCGGCGTTTAGCTTCTTTCTCCCATTCCGGCGCATAGCCGTTTCCGTTAAATACGATCTTCTGATGATCTGTGGCATATTCTTTGATCAGGTCATGTACCGCCAGTTCGAAATCAGGAGCTTTTTCCAGACGGTCACATACTTCCTTAAATACTTCTGCTGTGATCGTATTCAGGACTACGTTACATGCGGAAATAGAATCTCTTGAGCCCACCATACGGAATTCAAATTTATTTCCTGTGAAAGCAAAAGGTGAAGTACGGTTACGGTCTGTAGCATCCTTCATGAAATCAGGCAGAGTCTTAACACCTGTTTCCAGCTTACTTCCCTTTTTACTGTGAGTTGCTGTTCCTGTGCTGACCAGCTGTTCCAGAACATCCTCCAGCTGCTCTCCAAGAAATACGGAAATCACTGCCGGCGGTGCTTCATGGCCGCCAAGTCTCTGGTCATTTCCCACATCTGCCGCAGATTCACGCAGAAGATCTGCATGTTCATCTACTGCTTTCAGGATACAGGTGAGGACCAGAAGGAACTGAATATTTTCATGAGGTGTTTTGCCCGGATCCAGAAGATTGATTCCGTCATCTGTGGTAAGAGACCAGTTGTTATGCTTACCGGAACCGTTCACACCTGCAAATGGTTTCTCATGAAGGACACAGCGCATTCCATGACGGCTGGCAACCTTTTTAAGGATACGCATCATCATCTGGTTCTGGTCTGCTGCGATATTGACCGGTGCATAAATCGGTGCAAGCTCATGCTGTGCAGGAGCAACCTCATTATGCTGTGTCTTTGCAGGAATTCCAAGCTTCCAGCATTCTTCATTTACCTCTTTCATGTATGCGGAAATTCTCTGACGGATACTTCCAAAGTAATGGTCATCCATTTCCTGTCCCTTCGGAGGCATAGCTCCAAAAAGAGTTCTGCCTGTATAGATCAGGTCTTTTCTCTGAAGCCATTTCTCTTTATCGATCAGGAAATATTCCTGCTCTGCTCCTACTGACGGAGTTACTTTCTTAGAAGTTGTATTTCCGAAAAGTCTCAGCAGACGGAGTGCCTGGGTGTTAATTGCTTCCATAGAACGAAGAAGTGGGGTCTTCTGGTCAAGTGCTTCTCCTGTATAGGAACAGAATGCAGTAGGAATACAGAGTGTTCCGCCTGCTGCATCATGACGGACAAAAGCCGGTGATGTACAGTCCCATGCTGTATATCCTCTTGCTTCAAAAGTTGCTCTTAATCCACCGGACGGGAAAGAAGATGCATCCGGTTCACCTTTGATCAGTTCTTTTCCGGAGAAAGACATCAGGACCTTACCGTTATCCATCGGAGCTGTGATAAAAGCATCGTGTTTCTCTGCTGTCACACCTGTAAGGGGCTGGAACCAGTGGCTGTAATGTGTGGCACCTTTCTCGATGGCCCATTCTTTCATCTCGTGTGCTACTACATCCGCAATTTCCATAGACAGTTCCTTGCCTTCTTCTATGGTTTTTTTCAATTCTTTGTAGATCTTCTTCGGAAGTCGTGCCTGCATGACGGAATCATTAAACACATCACATCCAAAAGTCTCTACTACATTGATATACTCACCCATTTTATTTCTCCTTTTTATTTATTAACGGGGAAATTCCAATTGATCTGGTTTCCTCATTTTTTGTACTTTTCAGATACAGATTCAGTGCTTCGTGGCAGTTTTCAATCTCTATCTGTGTATGACTGCCGCCGTATTCACCGTCCAGAGTCCATGGTACCGGTTCTTCTGAGGTAATGGTCACCCTGGCTGATTTAAAAGAATGGATCAGATCTGTATTGTCCTCTGCTGTCAGCATTGCAGTCATGATCTCCTGCAATTCCAGCGGATTCTTCGGTCTTGTGATCATGGTGACTTCAAAAAGTCCGTCATTCATATCCACGTTCTTGCCTGTAAGGTTCTTGAACCCTCCCACTGAACGGGAATTGGTGATCATTCCAAAGATGAAGTCATCCTCCACAGTTAATTCTTCGGATTCAATTCTCATATGGTATGATTTGATATCAAAAAGGCGTTTCACTCCCTCAAGAAGATAGGCTACATGGCCAAGGATATTCTTGAGATCCTGATCTGTCTGATAGGCTACATCTGTGAAAAGACCGAAAGCTGCTATATATGTAAAGCTCTGGTTATTGAATCTGCCGATGTCACAGTGATAAAGTTTCTCTTCCATGATCATGGAAGCGGCATCTGTCATGCTTTTCGGCATAAAGAGACTGTTTGCAAAGTCGTTGGTGCTTCCTGCCGGAATGTATCCGATGGGAATGGAACTCTTCTTTTCCATTACTCCGGTAACCACCTCATCAAGAGTCCCGTCTCCGCCACTACATACGATAAGGTCCACTTTGGATTCGTATTCTTTGGCTTTCTCGTAGGCATCTTTTGGTTTCTGTGTGGAATAGATAATGACTTCATAACCGCCTTTGTTGAAAATATCTACTATATCAAGCAGGTTTGTTTTGATCTTGCCTTTACCTGCCTTGGGATTGAAAACAAAGAGCATTTTTTTGTTCATTTCGAGCAACTCTCCTTTTTTCAGGGTTTAAATGCGTAGTTTTCAGAGTACGCAGATTTCTATTTATATAATATAAGAAAAAAGGGTGGAAAAGTCAATGGGGTTTGGCGGGCAAAAAAATTGGGGACGACAGGAAATATTTTTGGTTTCAGGTGCGGTTTCGCGGGCTAATAACTCTAGGTGTGTGGAAATCTGCTAAAAACATTCAAAAATTGCTCAAACTCGCTTCGCTCAGACAGTGAGCAATTTTTGAATAACGCAGATTCCCACGCACCAAGAGTTACTACACCCACTGCAAATGCACCTGAAACCAAAAATATTTCCTGCCTGTTGGCTGGCTGCGGGACTGCCGAGCTGTTACTGCTCACTTCGTTCACAGTAATGCGCCTTGCAACGACAGGCTATGCAGATGAGATTTCCTCACAGAACATTTTGCAGGATGGTAACGCATGAACCGGGACTGGTGAATAGTTGCAATTTTTCTAAATTTTTTATGGCAAGTTATATTTTGGCGTGATAAAATGGGGATTGTATTTATTAGGTAATTGTAAAACGAAAAACCAGTATTTTCAATAGGTTCAGAGTTTCGCAAATGCCTATTGTATTTATTATAGAAAGGATTTCTTATTCATATGATTAAATTGATTGCTTCAGATATAGATGGGACTCTGGTGAAGGATGGGACTCTGGCGATTGACAGGGAGTATATGGAGGTTATCGGAAGGCTGATTGATAAGGGGATTGTGTTTGTGGCATGCTCCGGACGGCAGTACAGAAGTGAGAGAAAACTGTTTGCCCCTGTCGCAGACAGACTGCTTTATATCTCTGACGGAGGAACTGTTGTACGGACTCCGAAGGAGATTCTGAAAGTGGATACTCTGCCGGACGAAATCTGGAAAGGAATGTGTTCTATGGTAAGAGAGAATATGCCTTCCTGTGATTATTTTATTTCCACACCTGAACGCTGTTTCGCAGAAGACGGAGGCAGCCAGATGTTTCACTGGCTGAGAGATTCTTACGGATATGATATCCATGAAGTTCCGGAAATGTTAAAACTCGAGGGGCAGCAGGTAAACAAATTTGCTGTCTACCACCCCAACGCCTGTGAGGAAATGTGCGCCCCTTTATTTACTCCCACCTGGAAAGGCAAAACAGTTATGGCTGGCGCCGCCGGCAAGGAATGGATGGACTGTACTGCCCCAGGTTCCGGCAAAGATCCTTCCGTTGCTTTCCTTCAGGAATATCTGGGAATTTCACCTGACGAAACCTGCACTTTCGGAGATAACCTCAACGATATTGAAATGCTTCAGAATGCCGGTCTCAGCTACGCAGTCTCCAACTCCCGCCCCGAAGTCCGGGCTGCCGCCAAAAATACCTGCCCGCCCTACTGGGAAAACGGAGTTCTGCAAATTCTGAAATCTTTCTTATAAAAGATACGAATTACTCCAGTTCATACCAATACACAGCGCAGAAACATATTTCATTTCGTGTGCATTTGCAGGAGTCTTAGAACTTCTTAGCTGATAAAAATATGCGTTATAAGAAAAATGACCCACTGTCTGAGCCGCAGCATGCGGCGAGTTTGGGTCATTTTCTTATGTTTTTAGCATATTTTTAGCAGCTTAGAAGTTCTTAGGCTCCGAAACCGCACACGAAATGAAATATGTTTCTGCGCGTCCCCTTTTCAATATTTAAGCTTCCATTACCGCATCCTTCATAGCTTTCACATACTCTTTCACATACGGTACACAGTCCGCGCCATGTTCTGCACACAACTTCACAATTGCAGATCCCACAATAGCCCCGTCCGACTGTGCTGCCATCTTCTTCGCCTGTTCCGGCGTAGAAATTCCAAATCCAACTGCACAAGGAATATCTTTCGCCTGTTTTACCAGCTTCACCATTGCCCCGATATCTGTAGTAATATTAGTTCTTGTTCCTGTAACACCAAGAGAAGAAACACAATACACAAATCCTTCCGCATCCTTCGCAATCTGTGCGACCCTCTCATGAGAAGTCGGCGCGATCAGAGAGATCAGATCAATACCGTATTTCTTACATACAATATCAAATTCCTCTTTTTCCTCATACGGCACATCCGGAAGAATCAGCCCATCCATGCCAATCTCTGCGGCAGTTTTAATAAATCGCTCCGTTCCGTAAGAAAATACCACGTTTGCATAAGTCATAAACACCATAGGAACAGAGCTGTTCTTTCTGATCTTTACTACCATGTCAAATACCTTATCTGTAGTCACACCACCGGAAAGTGCTCTCACATTTGCTCTCTGGATCACCGGTCCCTCTGCTGTAGGATCAGAAAACGGAATCCCAAGCTCGATCAGGTCTGCACCAGCTTCCTCCATTGCATAGACAAGCTGCTCTGTCACTTCCAGAGACGGATTTCCACAGGTAATAAACGGGATAAATGCCTTTCCTTTTTCAAATGCTTCTGTAATTCTCTTATTCATGGATATCCTCCCCTCTGTAACGCGCGATTGCTGCGCAGTCCTTATCTCCACGTCCGGAAATTGTAATGACCACGATCTGGTCTTTTCTCATCTGCGGAACAATTTTCTTTGCGTAGGCTACTGCATGAGCACTCTCAATAGCAGGAATGATTCCCTCTGTTCTGGAGAGATATTCAAATGCCTCTACTGCTTCTTCGTCTGTGACAGGTACATATTCTGCACGTCCTGTATCATAGAGATGCGCATGTTCCGGTCCGATTCCCGGATAATCCAGACCCGCGGAAATGGAATATACAGGTGCGATCTGACCATATTCATCCTGGCAGAAATAAGATTTCATTCCATGGAAGATTCCCAATTTGCCGGTTGCAATGGTAGCTGCTGTCTCTGCCGTATTTACGCCACGTCCTGCTGCCTCACATCCGATCAGACGGACATCTTTGTCATTGATAAAATTGTAGAATGTTCCGATCGCATTGGATCCGCCACCTACACATGCAAGAACTGCATCCGGAAGTCTGCCCTCTTTTTCAAGGATCTGCTCTTTGATTTCTTTGGAAATCACTGCCTGAAAATCGCGAACAATTGTAGGGAACGGATGAGGTCCCATTACAGAACCAAGTACATAATGTGTATCGGAAATACGGTTTGTCCACTCTCTCATTGTCTCGGAAACAGCATCCTTCAGTGTTGCAGTACCGGAAGTAACTGCATTGACCTTTGCACCCAGAAGACGCATTCTGTATACATTTAATGCCTGACGTTCTGTGTCTTCTTTTCCCATGAAGATTTCACATTCCATACCCATAAGAGCTGCTGCTGTTGCTGTTGCCACACCATGCTGACCTGCGCCTGTTTCTGCAATGACACGGGTCTTGCCCATTTTTTTTGCAAGAAGTACCTGACCAAGTACATTGTTGATTTTGTGAGCACCTGTATGGTTTAAATCTTCTCTCTTTAAGTATACTTTTGCTCCACCCAGATCTTCTGTCATGTGAGATGCAAAGTAGAGACGGGATGGTCTTCCTGCATATTCATTCAGAAGCTCTGTAAGCTCTGCGTTAAACTCCGGGTCATCTTTATAGTGGTTGTAGGCTTCTTCCAGTTCGATGACAGCATTCATCAGTGTTTCCGGAATGTACTGTCCTCCATGGATGCCGAATCTTCCTTTTGACATCTGTATATGTCCTCCTTTTATGTATGTAATCCCTGGCCTGTCAGATGGTCGGTCAGAGTATTCTATGTTCTTTCTGAATTGATCAAGCGGATATTCGCAATCCGCTTCGCTACTTGCTCATAACCGAATAACTGCTCCG
>ENA-OPVV01000769-OPVV01000769.1-human-gut-metagenome-genome-assembly--contig:-NODE-769-length-26942-cov-3.052851_pt1 | contig 26942 bp, 21 predicted proteins | sample MGYA00241500_ERZ501992 | MGnify/ENA primary metagenome ERZ501992 (study PRJEB25962, sample SAMEA2043052) | human gut metagenome | biome: human gut; feature: human-associated habitat; material: faeces...
TTAAAGCCAATAGAAGAAGGACATCACAAAACTAGATAATCAATTACCTACCAATTATTGGTAGGTTTTTCTATCTTTTTCTTTTTTTTTATAAGGAAAAATGTTACAATATATCGCGAGAGGTGCAGTAATAATGATTAATAAAAAATGGGATGAACTTTTAAAAGATGAATTTAAAAAAACTTATTTTAAACAGTTAGGTGTTTTTGTTAAAAACGAATACGGAAAAAAAACAGTCTATCCAGAATATAAAAATATTTTTAATGCTTTAAGATATACAGATTATGATGAAGTAAAAGTCGTTATTTTAGGTCAAGATCCATATCATGGACCGCACGAAGCTCATGGTCTATCGTTCTCTGTTGAAGAAGGAGTTAAAAGACCGCCTTCATTAGATAATATTTTTAAAGAATTAAAAAATGATTTAGGTGTTACTAGAACTAACAATAATCTTACAGACTGGGCTAAACAAGGTGTTTTCTTACTTAACTCTATTATGACTGTTGTTAAAGACACACCGCTTTCTCATAAAGATAAAGGATGGGAAACATTTACTGATAATTTAATCAAACTATTAAATCAAAGAGAAAAACCAATTGTCTTTATTTTATGGGGTAGTTTCGCCAGAAGTAAAAAAGCTTTAATTACTAACCCTAATCATTATATTGTGGAAAGTCCTCACCCTTCTCCCCTATCTGCGCATCGTGGCTTTTTCGGCAGTAAACCTTTTTCTAAAACCAACAATTTCTTAGTCAGTCATGGTATCACACCAATTAAATGGGGTGATGAAGATGAATGATATTTTAGAAAGGTTAAAAAAAGAAATCCCCAATAATTCTAGTGTTATTATTGCTACATCAGGTGGACCAGATTCAATGGTGTTATTAACTTTGTTACTCGCAGTAAAAAAAGAAAAAAACTTAAAATTAGTATGTGCCCACGTTAATCACAAACTGAGAAAAGAAAGTGATGACGAAGCAAAAATGGTCAAAAAATACTGTGAAAAAGAGAATATTATCTTTGAATATATGATTATTGATAAATATAAAGGAAATACCGAAAATTATGCCAGAGAAAAACGTTATGAATTCTTTGATAAATTAATTAAAAAATATGCATCTCCTTACCTATTAACTGCCCACCACGGTGATGATTTAACCGAAACTATTATGATGCGTTTAATCAGAGGATCATCTTTAAAAGGTTATGCTGGATTTAGTGAAGTTACAGAAAAAAACGGTTATAAAATCTACCGCCCATTAATTACTAAAACCAAAACCGAATTATTAAATTATGCCAAAGAAAATAATATTCCTTATGCGATTGATCAAACTAATGAAAGTGATAATTATACGCGAAACCGTATCAGAAAATACATTCTTCCAACACTAAAAAAAGAAAATATAAATGTCCATTTAAAATTTTTGGAATTTAGTAAAACAATTTCTGAAACTGAAGAGTATTTTGAAAAAGTATTAGTTAAAAAGATTGAAAAAATTTACCAAGATAATAAATTAAATGTTGAAATTTTCTTGACTGAAGAACCATTGATTCAAAAAAAGCTTATCCACAATATTTTAAATGATGTTTACAAAGATAAAATTAATTTAATTAATGATAATCATGTTAATAACTTTTTATCCACAGTAAAAAATAAAAAACCAAATATTCAAATAAATTTACCTGATAATAAAATTCTCAAAAAAGCATATAATTATGTTTGGATAGAAGAAAATAAAAATTATGAAGAGTATGATTATATTTTAAAAGATAAAGTAACATTACCTAATAATCACACTATTGAAATCATTGATGAAACAACTGACCATTCGAATTTTGTCACTAAATTAAATTCAAAAGAAATAAAGCTCCCTATTCATATTAGGCCTAAAAAAGACGGCGATAAACTAGTCTTAAAAGGTTTAAATAAACAAAAAAAACTCAAAGATATTTTCATCGATGAAAAGATTCCGATAGATAAAAGAAACTCTTGGCCGGTAATTACCGATGATAATGACGAAATTATTTGGCTTCCCGGCCTAAAAAAAACTAAATTTGATAGAGAAAAACAGCGAAACTATGATATAATAATTAGGTATCGTTAGAAAGGAAGTTTGTAATGAATAAAAAAGTTGTTAAAAGAGGACTATTTCCTTATATATTTCTTATAATTTTCCTATTTTGTATGTATGCCTTAGTTGGTACAATGAATACAAAAGTAAATGAACTTACTTATGGTGAATTCATGGAAGCTGTAGAAAATAAGGAAGTCGAAGAAATAAATGTCGTTCCTAACAGCCAAAGTAGTGTTTATACCATTCAAGGTAAATTAAAGGGATATGCTGAAAATGAAACATTCTCATTTAATATGCCATACACAAACGAAACAATGGTTAAATTACTAGATGCTGAGGACCAAGCTGGATTTAAACTTACAACATCTTCTGACCCAAGTTCAAGTCCAATCCTACTATTCTTAATTAATATTTTACCAATGGTAATTATTGTAGGTGTTGCATTTTACCTTATTACTAAACAGATGGGTAGCGGTAGTAAATCTATGGACTTTGGTCGTTCAAAAGCCCGCTTAAGTGGTGGTGAAACTAAAGTAACATTTAAAGATGTTGCTGGATTAGAAGAAGAAAAAGAAGAAATGTCAGAATTGATTGATTTCTTAAAGAACCCTAAAAAATTCCAAAAAATGGGTGCTAGAATTCCTAAAGGTGTCTTATTAGTAGGCCCTCCAGGAACTGGTAAAACTTTATTAGCTAAAGCCGTAGCTGGTGAAGCTAATGTTCCATTTTACTACATCAGTGGATCAGAGTTCGTCGAATTATTCGTTGGTGTTGGAGCCTCTCGTGTTAGAGATATGTTTAAACAAGCTAAACAAAGTGCTCCATGTCTAGTATTCATCGATGAAATTGATGCTGTTGGTCGCCAAAGAGGTGCCGGCCTAGGTGGCGGACATGACGAAAGAGAACAAACATTAAACCAATTATTAACTGAAATGGATGGATTTGGTGCTAACGAAGGTATTATTATCATCGCTGCTACTAACCGTCCAGATGTCTTAGACCCTGCTCTTTTAAGACCAGGAAGATTCGATAGACAAGTAACAGTTAACTATCCTGATGCTAAAGGTCGTGAAGAAATCTTAGCTGTTCATGCTAAAGGTAAAACCTTCGCTCCAAATGTAACTCTAACTAATATTGCTAAAAGAACTGTTGGTTTCAGTGGAGCCGACCTAGAAAACTTATTAAATGAAGCTGCTCTACTTGCCGTTAGAAGAAACAAATCAGAAATTACTATGGCAGAAATTGACGAAGCTCATGATAGAGTATTAATGGGACCTGCTAAAAAGAGTCACAAATATACAGAAAAAGAAAAACGTACCGTTGCTTACCACGAAGCTGGTCATGCCGTTGTTGGTATTAAATTAGATGGTGCTAATGATGTTCAAAAAATCACCATCATTCCAAGAGGCCGCGCTGGTGGCTACAACTTAATGTTACCAAAAGAAGAAACTTACTTGAGAACTAAGAAAGAATTACTTGATTCAATTAGTGGTTTCTTAGCTGGTCGTGTCGCAGAAGAGTTAATGTTTAACGAAGTAACTACTGGTGCTCAAAATGACTTTGAGCAAGCTACAAAAATTGCCAGAGCTATGGTTACTGAATATGGTATGAGTGATTTAGGACCTATCCAATTTGAAGAACAACAATCGAGTGTCTTCTTGGGTAGAGATTATAATAAAGCTCAAAACTTCTCCCATGAAGTAGCTAAACAAATCGATGAAGAAGTTAGAAAAATTATTACTGCCAGGTATAAAGTTACTAAGAAAATCGTTAGTGAAAATATGGATTTATTAAAACTAATTGCTGAAACTTTACTTGAGTATGAAACAATTACTAAAGAACAAATCGATTACTTAGTTGAACATGGTAAAATGCCAGAAGAAGACATCAAAGCTCATGAAGACTTCGAAAAATCAGTTCAAGAAGAAAATGATAAACAAGAAGTAAAAGCTGCAAGTTTAGAAGATTTAAGCTTAGATGAACTTAAAGATTTGGCTAAAGAAGAGAAAATAAAAGACTATTCTAAATTAACTAAAAAAGAATTAATCGATAAATTAAATGAAAAACAAGGCAAATAGTCTTGTTTTTTTGATATAATTAAATAGGTGATATAAATGAATTATGATGTAATTATTGTTGGAGCTGGACCAGCGGGCTTATTTACTGCTTATGAATTAATAAAAAATAACAAAAATTTAAATATTTTACTTCTCGATGAAGGAAAATTTGCCGATAAACGTATATGTCCAATGAAGAAAACCGGTAAATGTGTTAATTGCAATCCTTGTAATATTTTATCTGGTTATGGTGGCGCTGGAACCTTTTCAGACGGAAAATTAAATTTCATTCCTAAATTAGGTAAAAGTGATTTATTTAAATACATGGATGAAGAAACAGCCAATAAGTTAATTGATGATTGTGAAAAGATATTTAATGAATTTGGTATGGATAGTAAAATATATCCATCTAATTTAGATGAGGCTAATAAAATAAAAAGTAAAGTTGCCTTAACAGGTTCTAGATTACTCTTAATCAAACAAAAACATTTAGGTAGTGATAAATTACCAGGTTATATTGCTGACTTTACTACTTACTTAAAAGAAAAAGGCGTTCATTTATTAGATCAAACTAAAGTTCTAGATGTCAAAAGTATTTCTAAAGATAATCATGAAGTAACCTGCAAAACAAAAAATAAAGAAACAGTATATAAAGCAAAAAAAGTTGTTATTGCCCCTGGTAGAACGGGTGCTAAATGGGTTCAAGAACTAGCTGATAAGTATAATATTTCTTATCTTTCACAAAGCATTGAAATTGGTGTTAGAGTTGAAGTTAGAAAAGAAATATTAGAAGACTTATGTAATGTTATTTATGATCCAACTATTTTTATCAAAACTGATACCTATAACGATGAAATCAGAACCTTCTGTACTAACCCCGGTGGCTTTGTTGCTAAAGAAAATTATTATGGCTATATCTGTGTCAATGGCCATGCTTTAAAAGATGTTAAATCAAATAATAGTAATTTTGCCTTTATTTCTAAAGTAAACTTAACTGAACCAGTCACTAACACCAGAGAATATGGTGAAAGTATTGCCCATATAGCTAATGTCTTAGGTGATGGCAAACCTATTATCCAAACATTAAAAGATTTAAAACAAGGTCGTCGTAGTAATTGGAACAAAATAAACAAGGGCTTTATTACCCCTACCCTTAAAGATTGTGTTGCCGGTGATTTGGCTCTAGTTTTACCTTATAGAATAGTAACTAATATTATTGAAGGCTTAGATAAATTAAATGAAATTATTCCTGGAGTCAATAATGGTGAAACATTATTATATGGACCAGAAATAAAATTCTTTAGTAATGAAATCGAAACTGATAATCATTTTAAATTAAAAGATTATGATGTCTACTTTATTGGTGATGGAGCCGGTAAAGCTGGAAATATTGTAACAGCCGCCGCCACTGGATTGGTTGCTGCTAGAGATATATTAAATACTGAGAAATAAAATTTTCTTAGTATTTTTTTAAAATTAAGAAGGAAAAAGGTATATAAATATCGTATATATCTTTTAGAAGGTATCTTACCTTTTAGAAAGGATGTTATATGATAAATACAAAAGACAAAATCGATAAACCTATTAAAAGACCAAATGAAAATGAATATATGGTATCAATGTCTGATACAATATTTAAAGCAATTATTCAGCACCCAAAGTTTAGAAGATTATTATCTTTAATTATGAGTGATATGATTAATTTATCACCAAGTTTTATTGCCGAAAATTTAATTTTTATTAATACCGAATTACCGGTAGAAAATAAAAAAGAAAAGAAAAAAATTACTGATATACTAGCCAAAGTTGACGGTTCTACAATTAATATTGAAGCTAATAGATTTTTAAAATCAAGTACATCTGCTAAAAATAATCTATATCATCATAAACTAGCCTATTCACATTATTTTTCTGGTGAAAATTTAGATAATTCAGAAGTTATTCAAATAAATTTTAATATGATAAAAAAGTATGGTAACAAATTATTTACTTCATTCACCTTAAAAAGTGATGATGGAAAGTATACTGATGAAGAAAACTTTAAAAGAATACACATAAATATGGCCAATCCTTTAGAAAAGTATTATAATTATGGTATAAAGCAACTTTCAAAAATAGAAAAAGCAATAGTAATGTTTCAGATTACTAATAAAAAAGAGCTTAAAGATCTAGCTAAAGGAGATGAAGATTTGATGGCCATGGCAAAAATAATTGATGATTTAAATAATGATGTCACACTAATTGATTTATATAGTAAAGAAGAATTAGATGAATGGCAAAAAAGAGTTGATAGAAATCAGGCAATAAAAGAAGGAAGAGCCGAGGGAAGAGCCGAGGGAATAATAGAAGGTAAAGCAAAAGGAAAAACGGAAGGAAAAGCTGAAGGAAAAATTGAAAGTACACTAGAAATTGCTCAAAATATGTTAAATATGAATATGGACATAGAAATTATATCTAAAGCAACAGGTTTATCAGAAAGTCAAATAAACAATTTAAAGGCAAAAAAAGACAAGGATTAAATCCTTGCTTTTACATATAATCAATACCTATTTCATGTTCTCTAATATGACTTCCATCCGCATATCCAAGACCTACTCCAACAACTGGCACAAAACCCTCTGGTAAGTTTAATTTATCTAACACATCTTTATGTTCTTTAATTAAACCAATAACTAAATTTAAATAAATAGAACCAAGATTTAAAGCCGTTGCTGCTAATAACATATTCATCGCCACACAAGCACTGTTTTCTTTATCTAAACCATGTCCATCATCGCGAGCTGAGATAATAACTAAAGTTGGTGCATTATAAAACACACTTCTATCAGCTAAACCACTTATTTCATTAAGAAAATCTTTGGTTTGAATAACTGTAATATGCATATCTTCATATTTACCTCTACCAATCGGCTCCTGCATTCCCGCCTTCAAGATTTTATTCAAATCTTCATTACTAATTTGCTTGTCTAAATATTTCCTATTAGAAAATCGTTTTTCAATCGCTTCAAATAATTCCATATAATCACTCTCCTACTTTAATTATATTACTAAACGAAAATAAATTCTAGATTTGTGATATAATAAAAATAAATAGTAAAGAGGGTTGATAAAATGCGTGAATATTTAGGTGATTATATTAAAGGTATTGATGACAAAATAAAAGAGAAAAATGTTGCTGAAAAAGATATAGAAAATCATTTAATCAAAATAGAATTTTTTCAACACGAACGACTTATCCATCTATTAGTAACATTGGCCTATGGAATATTTTTGTTTTTATCAGTAATTATTTTCACTCAAATATGGATATTTGTAATAGTTATATATATTGCCTTAATTTTCTTACTTTTCTATGTCAGACATTATTTCTTCTTAGAAAACAATGTTCAATATTTATATAAACAATATGATCAAATGCAAAATATTATCCAAGGAAACACCAAATAAAATACGGTGTTTTTTGAATATATAAAGATTTACCATAGATTTATTTTACTTGTTGTGTTAAAATGGATATAGCTATAAATATGGAAACTGGTGGTATAAATGGGAAAAATAATTGCACTTGTCAATCAAAAAGGAGGAGTTGGTAAAACAACTTCTAGTATTAACTTGGCCGCATCTTTAGGCTATTTAGGAAAAAGATCACTATTAATAGATTTAGATCCTCAAGGAAATAGTACAACAGGACTTGGAATTGACAAAGGTGACATAAAAAAAAGTATATATGATTTATTAACAGACGGAGCTGAACTAAAAGAAGTAATAAAAAAGACTAAATTTAAAAATCTTTATATTATTCCTGCAACAATTAGTTTAGCTGGAGCTGATTTAGAATTAGCTGAGAAAAGTAGATTAGATCCTGAGTTTTCAAAAAATAGACAATTAAAAAATAAATTAGAAGCTGCCAAAGATATCTTCGATTATATTATTATTGATTGTCCACCATCACTTGGGCTTTTAACAACTAACGCTTTAACAGCAGCCAATTCAGTTATTATTCCTGTTCAGTGTGAGTTCTTCGCTCTGGAAGGAATAATGCAATTATTAAATTCAATCATGCTTGCTCAAAAGACTTTAAACCCTACTTTAGATATTGAAGGGGTTTTACTTACAATGTTAGATAATCGAACTAATTTAGGTTTAGAAGTTGTTCAAGATATTAAAAGTTACTTCAAAGAAAGAGTTTATGATACGATAATCCCAAGATTAGTTAGATTATCTGAAGCTCCAAGTCATGGCAAACCAATCATCAATTACGATCCAAAAAGTCGTGGTGCAGAAGCATATATAAATTTAGCAAAAGAGGTGATTTATCGAAATGGAAAATAGAAGAGCCCTAGGTAAAGGCCTAGAACAATTATTTGACTTAGATAATTTAAATGTTAATAATGTTAGTGACTTTGAAAAAAACATATATGAAGACACTAACCATGAAGAAATCGTTGAATTAGATATCGATGATTTAAGACCAAACCCATATCAGCCAAGAACTATTTTTGATGAAGATGCTTTAAATGAATTAGCCGAATCAATCAAAGAAAATGGTGTCTTTCAACCGATAATCGTTAAAAAAAGTATTAAAGGGTATGATGTAATTGCTGGTGAAAGAAGACTTAGAGCTAGTAAAATAGCTGGTAAAAAAACAATCCCAGCCATCATTAGACAAATTAGTGATGAAAAAATGGCTGAAATAGCTTTACTTGAAAACCTTCAAAGAGAAAACTTAAATGCCTTAGAAGAAGCTAAAGCTTATAAAAGTTTAATCGAAAAATTAAACTTAACTCAAGAAGAATTAGCTAAAAAAGTCAGTAAAAGCCGTAGTCATATCACAAATATGTTAGGTCTTTTACGTCTTCCAGGTGAAGTTCAAGATATGATTACCACCGGTAAACTTACCATGGGACATGCTAGAGCTTTAAGTAAACTAGAAGATAAAGAAGAAATTGTCAAAATGGCTAACGACATTACTGAAAAAGGTTTGACTGTCAGAGATGTCGAGGCTCAAAGTGAAAGTGCTCCTAAAAAGCATCAAACACTTAGAAAGCCAAAGAATAATGAATACACATATGTTCAAGATTTATTAAGAGATAAATTAGATACTAAAGTAAAAATTAAAGATAAAAAAATAGAAATTTCCTTTACTAATACTGCTGACTTAAATAGAATTTTAGAAATTTTAAATATAAAGGAGTAGTTAAATGGAAAAAATTTTAACTAAAGAAGTTATTACTACAATATGCATTATTGTATGTTCTTTAATTTTGTACTTTATAATTAAACAAGTTATGAGTAATTTTTTCATAAAAAAAGCTAGACATCACTCAAATAAAAAAGCATTAACAATTTTAACAATCTTAAATAATGTTATTAAATATATTGTCTTAATTATTGCTTTACTAACTATATTAGCTACTTGGGGAGTTGACACCAAAGCATTAATTGCTTCTTTAGGAGTTGCAGGTGCTGTAGCTGGTCTAGCTATGCAAGATATGATAAAAGATTTTCTTGGTGGTGCTGATGTTTTAACTGAAGATCAATTTAAAGTTGGAGATAATATACAAATTGGGAATTTTAGGGGAAATGTCATCTATTTAGGCATGAAAACCACTAAAATTAGAGCTTATACCGGTGAAGTTAAAATTATCGCCAACAGAAATGTTAACGATGTTATTAATTATAGTGTTATGAATGCTATATGCGTAGTTGATATTGGACTATCATACGACAATAAAATAGAGGAAACCGAAAAAGTCCTACAAAGAGCTATTGATAATGCTAGTAAAAAAGTAAATTATCTTCAAAGACCAATTGCTATATTAGGTATTGAAGAATTAAATAATGACTCTGTCATATATCGGATTGAAGCCGAAGTCCCACCAATGAAAAACTTTGAATTTAACCGAATATTATTAAAAGAAGTATTAAAAGAAGCGGAAGCTAATAACCTAACCCTATCATATAATAAGGTCGATGTTCATAATGCCTGATTATAAATTAGGTAGTATTGTCATTATGAAAAAAGCCCATCCATGTGGTCATAATGAATGGGAAATAACTAGGTTAGGTGCTGATATAAAAATAAAATGCTTAGGCTGTGGTCGAAGCATTATGCTTCCAAGAATTGAATTTAATAAAAAAATGAAAAAAATTGTCAAAATTTAAGGAGGAAGGCCATGAAAAAGAAGAAGAAAATACTATTAGGCCCCGTTATAACAATTATAATTTTAACAATATTAATTATGATTATTAGTGCCATATGTTCCGCCCTAGGTGTCCAAGGTGAAATTACTAGTATAAATAATCAAAGCCTTGAAACATCAATGGTCACGGTTAGAAGTATCTTCTCCAAAGAAGGATTAGCTTACTTCTTCTCATCACCAGTTGATACATTCAAAAACTTTGAACCATTAGTACTCTTAATCATTTCTTTAATGGCTGTTTCAATTGGTAAAGCCAGTGGTTTATTTAAAGCCATATTTACTCCACTAAAAAGATTAAAACCAGGAGTTGTTACATTCTTTACTTTATTTGCTGGTATTGTTTCATCATTCCTTGGAGAATATGGATTTATCTTAGTTTTACCACTCACAGCAGTTATTTATCAATATTTAGGCCGTAATTCCATGCTTGGTATTTTAACTGCTTTTATCGGTGTCAGTATGGGTTATGGAGCTGGATTAGTCTTTAACTATGATGACTACCAATTAGGTTTACTTACAAGAGCTGCTGCCGTTGTCGATGTCGATGAAAATTATGTCTTTAATGCTTGGTCAAATTCTTACGCCATGGTTGCTGCTACATTTATTCTATCTATCATTGGAACCCTTGTTGTTGAAAATATTTTAAGACCGAAAGTTAAAGAATCAATTAAAGAAGAAGATAATTTAGTAATATCGAAAAAAGGTTTATTATTTAGTGGTATTGCTTTTGTAATATTAATGTTAGTATTCTTATACACGATTATCCCAGGTCTTCCTGGCTCAGGAATTTTGCTAGATAATAGTCAAACCGATTATGTCGCTCAATTACTTGGACCAGATGCGCCATTTACTGATGCCTTTGCTTTTGTCTTCTTAATTATTATGATGATCTGTTCTGGAATATATGGATTTATTTCTAAAAACATTATAAACACTAATGACTTTAGCGTTGGACTATCAAAAGAATTTGATAACTTAGGTTATATGTTTATCTTGATGTTCTTTGCTTCATTACTTGTTAGTATTTTAAATTGGACTAACTTAGGAACCGTTGTCGCTTCTTGGTTAATCTCATTTATGAGTAATCTAGAATTTACTGGTCTACCATTAATAATTACTATGTTCTTAGTAATTGTTATCATGTCATTCTTAATACCGGATGCTATAACCAAATGGACACTCGCATCCCCTATTCTAGTCCCACTATTCATGAAGGCTAATATCACCCCAGACTTTACTCAATTTATTTTTAAAGCAGCTGATAGTGTTGGAAAAGGTATGACACCATTCTTTGTATATTTCATTGTCATGCTTGCTTTCCTTGAAAAATACAACAACAAAGAAAGTAATAAAATAACCGTTTTTGGAACCTTAAAATTATTAAGACCAACGGCATTAATCTTCGCAGTTATTTGGTTCATTATTGTTATAGGCTTCTTCGTTATTGGCCTTCCACTTGGACCAACAGCTGCTGCTCCAACTTTATAGTTGGAGTTTTTATTATAATTTGATAAAATAAAATAAAGGAAGTGGTTAGATGAAAAGAAGAATTAGTAAGAAAAAAATAATCATATTTCTTATATTATTACTTGTTATTGCTCTCATCACGGCTTTTATAATTTATTTAAATGTTAGAATTGTCGATGATAATAGTGGCTTTACTTTAAAAGATGACTTAACGGCTGAAGTATATACTAAAGCAAATATCAAAGATTTTATAAAAACAATTGAAGGTGATATTTTAAGTAGTGATAAAATTGATACTGAAACCTTAGGCACCCAAGAACTAACATTTATTTACTTAAATAAAGATAATAAAAAAAGACGTGGAACCATTGAAATAAACGTTGTCGACACCGAAAAACCACTTGTTTGGGTTAGTAATAATTATAGTACCAAAGTTGGGAGCGACTTGGATTTAGAAAACACCATTATGTGTGTTGATAACTATGATAATAAACCATCATGTGAAATAGAAGGTGAATATGATATCAATACTCCAGGAACCTATAATTTAACCTTCACAGCTAAAGATAATAGTGGCAATACCTATCAAAAAGATTTTAACCTAACTGTTTATGAACCAGTAACCAATAATCAAACAACAAATACTCCTCAAACTTCAACCGAACCAACCGAACCAGAGTATACCGATTTTAATGATATTTTAAATACCCATAAAAATGAAAACACCGAAATTGGTATCGATGTATCTAAATGGCAAGGAGAAATAGATTTTGAAAAAGTAAAAAACGCTGGCGCTTCCTTTGTCATGATAAGAGTTGGTAGTCAAAGCGGTACTGGTGGTGATTATGTCTTAGATCCTACCTTTAAACAAAATATTGAAAATGCTTTAAAAAATGATTTGAAAGTTGGCGTATATTTCTATTCGTATGCTGATAGTGAAAAAGAAGCTAAAAAACAAGCAAACTGGGTAATTAAGCAAATTAAAGATTATGATATTTCCTTACCTATCGTCTTTGACTTTGAAAGTTTTGATGCTTTTAACGAAATGGAACTTAGTATCTTTGGTCTAAACCAAATAGCTAATACCTTTATTGAAACTGTCGATGATGCCGGATATAATGGTGTTCTATACGGTAGTAAAAATTATTTGAATGCTATATGGAAATACCACACTGCTCCAGTCTGGCTCGCCCACTATACTTACCAAACTGATTATGATGGCGAATATTTCATGTGGCAAATGTGCGATGATGGTAAAATAGATGGTATTGACGGTTATGTTGATATAGATATTTTGTATAAAAATTCTAGTGAAAACTAGATTTTTTGTTATTAGGAAAATTACGGTATAGCGTAATAAATTATCTAAAAAGCGAAAAAATTACGACACACCGTAATTTTTAATAGTAATTTAAACTCATTCACGCCCAAATTTAATATAAATTATTTGATAGTAAAACATATAGCAAAAATCAATTGCCAACTATTTATTATCTTATTTTAGTAATATATTTTTGATTACTAGAATTTATTTTTTGTTTATTTGTATATTCTAATAAATTTAATCTAATTAAAGGCTTCAATATTTTATTATTCACATAGTTTCTTGATTTAAGTTGTAAATAATCTCTGATTTCTTTTGCTGATTTAGGAGTCTTACAATATTCTAACAACTCTTTATATTTAAAAATAAAAGTACTAACTTGCACACTGACTTGCTCACTAACTTGCATACTGTTTTGGTCCCCAACTTGCATACTAACTTGCTCACTACTTAAATCAAAACTATTTCTAAAAATAACTTTAAAACTTCCTCTTTCGTTATAAAATTCAGGCATAGGTAAATTATAATTACCCATTTCACGTTTCATTGTTGGTATTCCAGAATGTCTATTTTCAATTACGGAACCTTTTCCCTCTAAAATTCTAACAATAGTAGGATTTCTGACTTCCATCATATTATCTGTACCTAATTTTTCAATTTTATTTGGTCCATATAAAGCTCCAGGACTTAGTATTTCTATTCTATCTTCGTACATATAAACAGAGATATAAGCATTTTCGGTTTTAAAACTGTAATCTCTATGTATAAGTGCATTCGCCACAGCCTCTCTTAAAGCTTCAATTGGATATTCAGTTCTGTTAATACGCTTGCCATTTTCATCAATAATCACACTTGTTTTCATATTTCTTCTTAAAAAGTTCATAGTGCCTTCCAACATTTCCTCAATAGTTCCTTCAATTCTTTTGTTATCAATAAATCTCTCACCCATACTGCCAGTATCACCTAATTTAGTACCCGGTACAACAACACAAGCTACAAATAATTGTGGATAATAACTTTGTGGATATTTGCCAAATATCATAGTTCCGGACAAGGTTGGATATATATTAGTATTGTCGCTATCAACTATCCCACACAATTTTAAATTTTCTTTAAAAGAATTTTTCGCAAAGTTCGGTCTATCACTTTTAATTTTATTAATATATTCTTTTAAATCATTAATATTTAAATTATCTATTGTTGAACTTTTATTAGGCCTTTTATCTTCAATTATATGGTCTTTGTAACTTTGCAAGGCATAGATTTCGTAATCTGTCATTACTTCATCACTCTCACCCACTCTAATATATGAACCACCTTTTAAACCTTTAGGTTTATAATAACAAGGCTTTTTATTTTGGGCCATTTCACTAACTTTAACAGCCAAAATATTTTTACTTTCAAATTCTATAGGTAATATTTCTACTCTAATTTTTGGCTCCATAGAATCATTACATAATGAAGCTATTTGTTTTTGTAAATCATTAATATCATATACTCCCTCTGTAGCAAACCCTTTCTCTTCTGATAAACCAAAAATAATTAAACCCCCATTTCTATTTGAAAAACTAGAAAATGTGTCGTAGCACCTCTTGGGAAACCCCTTAGCTGCCGATTTAATTTCAATTGTACTAGTTTCACTTTTATATTTTCTGACTAAATTAATTGCATCAATTACTATTTCCTTATTCATGTTTTCACCTTCTATATATAACACACGATATAAACATCCCATTTCCTTTTTATTTAACTTTTTATTTAAAAAAAAATCAAATTATAGTATAATATCTACTGGTGATGAATAATGAGTTTAACCGCAGGAATTGTTGGCTTACCTAATGTTGGTAAATCAACTTTATTTAATGCCATAACAAAACAAAATATTTTGGCCGCTAACTACCCTTTCGCAACTATTGAACCTAATGTTGGAATGGTTACAGTTCCAGATGAAAGAGTGACTTTCTTAGAAAATATGTATAAACCAAAAAAAACAATTCCAGCCACCTTTGAATTTACCGATATTGCTGGTCTTGTAGAAGGTGCTTCTAAAGGTGAAGGATTAGGTAATAAATTTTTATCACATATCAGAGAAGTCGATGCCATATGTGAAGTTGTTAGGTGTTTTGAAGATCCAAATGTTACCCATGTTTCTGGTAACGTCGATCCGATTAGGGATGCCTCAGTAATCAATGTTGAATTAGAACTAGCCGATCTCGAAGTAATTGAAAATAGATTAGGTAGAATGGGTAAAAAAGCTAGATTAGCCAATGACAAAGAAGCTATGAAAGAAGCAGAACTTTTAGAAAAATTAAAAGAAAATTTAGAAAAAAATATCAATCCAAGAAACTTAGATTTAACTGAAGAAGAATTAAAAATCTTAAAACCATTTAATTTATTAACTCTAAAACCAATCATTTATGTCGCAAACGTTAACGAAGATGAAATAACCACAGAAAATGAATATGTCAAAAAACTAAGAGAATATGCGGATAAAGAAAATGCTGAAGTAGTTGTAATATGCGCTAAAATTGAATCAGAATTATCTGAATTAGATGACGAAGATAAAAAAGAATTATTAAATGATTTAGGTATCGAAGAAAGTGGTTTGGATAAGTTAATTAAATCATCTTATAAATTGTTAGGCCTATCAACCTATTTAACTGCCGGACCAGATGAAGTTAGAGCTTGGACTTATAAACAAGGTATGAAAGCTCCAGAATGTGCAGGTATAATTCATACCGACTTTCAAAAAGGATTTATTAAAGCTGAAATTATGAGCTTTGATGATCTAAAAAAATATGGTTCAGAATTAAAAGTTAAAGAAGCCGGAAGATTAAGATTAGAAGGTAAAGACTATGTTATGCAAGATGGTGACATATGTCACTTTAGATTTAATGTTTAAAAACAATTAAAAAATACATACTAATAATGGTGATTAATATGTATTTACTTAATTGTTTTTTTATATATTCCATTTTAGGTTTTATTGTTGAAGGTATATTTACTTTAATAGTATCTGGCCATTTTTCAAGTGGAATTTTATATGGCCCATGGACTCCAGTATATGGCTTTGGAGCTATATTAACACTCATAATATCAAGAAAAATATTTAAAAACATGCATCAAAGTAGATTTATAGAAACTTTAGTAACTTTTGTAATATTAACAATAGTATTAACTATTATTGAATGGATAGGAGGAATATTAATCGAAAACCTATTTCATGAAACACTATGGAATTATAAAAATTATAAATATAATATCGGTAAATATATTTCCCTAGAAATGTCATTAGTTTGGGGCATTGTTAGTATATTTGTAATTTATTTTATAAAACCACTCATAGACAAATTGGAAAAGAAAATTCCTAAATTTATAACCATAATAATTACAATATTATTTATTATTGATCTAATTACTACAACTGTTATTAAATTAAAATAAAGAAAGTTTAACTTAAGAATTTACTTTCCTTTTTTCTTCCACCTCCATATTATTTAAAGCATATTCACATGCTTGTATAACAAATGCTGAAAAAGTTGCATTCTTCCCTACTAAAGCTTTTTCAATTTTATCAATTAATTCAACAGGAAATCTAACAGTCTTATTTTCAGTTTCTTTTCGATCTGGTTTTATTTGAAACATTGTATCCTCCTTATTCAATAAACATAATGCAATCACTACCACAATTTTAATACAAAAGGCATATAAATAACGCAAGACAACTGTCTTACAAGTGTCTTGCAAAAACCGTTTTCATGTTATATAATTAAAATAAGATAAAATATAACAATATATGACAAATGTTTATTCTTATAATTTAAAGTAGGTGGGTGAGTATATGCATAGGAGTAAGAAAAAGAGAAACATAGTAATATTTAGTTTAGTAGGAATTTTATTATGTATGGTAGTAGGATATGCCGCTTTTCAAACAAGATTAGAAATAAAAGGTACATCAAAAGTAACAAGTAACTGGAATATATTAATAACAAATGTTACTGATGGAACCCCAACAGGATCAGCCGAAAATGCCGTAAAACCATCATGGAAAAATACATCCGCATCAATGGAAGCCAACTTGTATGATAAAGGTGATGCCATGGAGTATGATGTCACCATAGAAAATAAAGGTACGATAGATGCCAAACTAAATGATATTCTAACTAATTTACAAAATAGTAATAGTGATGCTGTCATCATTACTTTTTCAGGTTATACTAAAGGTGAAGTATTACAAGCTGGTGGAAGTAAATTAATACACGTTAAAATAGAATATAATCCAGAATATGAAGGCGGAGAGACCTCAAGTGAAGTAGAAATAGATTTTGAATATACTCAAGATAATAAAAGTGAAGATATTCCAGATACATACTTACTCACCTATGACTATAGGACCAATGGCGGAGAAAGAGTAGATAGTGAAGGAGAATATCTAACGAGTGGAAGTAATGTCGATCTAAGTAATGTGGCTTATAAACAAGGTTGGAGGTTTGTTGGTTGGAATACTGATAAAGATGCCGAAGTAGGTATGACTAGCTATCAAATGAAAGAACAGGCCACAACTTTATATGCCATATACTCAAAAGATTTAACTGTTACTTATGAAAAAGGAGAAAATGTAGAAAGTATAAGTAAAAATGAAGATGCTTGTACAATCTATAATAATGAAACCTCATGTGAAGTAACTTTGCCAACAATCACACCTAGTACAGGATATGCAGTAGATGGTTGGTATAATGGTAATGATAAAGCAGGAGATCCAGAAGATAAATATAGTCTTACAAATAATATAACATTAACTTCAAAAGTAAGTCAAAACACGTATACTGTAACTTATGATTATGAAACTAATGGTGGAACAAGCACGACTAAAGAAAATGACGAAGTAAATTATGGAGAAGAAATAGATTTAACTCCAACAGCCACTAAATCAGGATGGACATTTGTCGGATGGAATACAAATAAAGATGCCACAACAGGACTATCATCACTAACTATGGGAGATAGTAATGTTACTTTATATGCGATATATAGAAAAGAAGCCAGAACCATAACTATAACCTTTAATAAAAATGGATCTACTAGTCAAACACCGAGTGGAGGAAGTGCTAATACCGCTAACACTTTAACCCAAAGTTGTACGATAGCTGCTGTATATAATAATGCGACTCAAGCAAATAGCTGTAATATAACATCACCTACAATAAACCCATCAAGTAATACACCAACAGTAGTTGGATATAATACAAGTGCATCATGTAATATAACAACCCCTTCTATAACTAGAAGTGGATTTACGATAACTGGATGGGGAACAAGTGCTAGTGCGACAAGTGCAGCGGTTAAAGTAAATACGAGTGTAGCCATAAGTAGTAATATAACTTATTATGCTGTAACAAGTAAAGTTGTAACAGTTACATATAGTAAAGGTTCTAATGTATCATCAATAGGAAGTACATCAGGAACATGTACTATTAGAAATAGTGCGACTAATTGTCAAGTCACCCTTCCAAGTATTACTCCAAATGCTGGATACTCATCAGTTGGATGGTCAACGACTAGTGGGGCAACCACTGGAACCGCAGCTGGCAGTAAACTAACATTATCAAATAATGCCACCTATTATGCCAATGCTATAGATAATATCGCACCCACAGCTCCAAGTATTACAAACTCATCCAAAGGAGCTTGGAGTGGCGGAAATGTAACTGTAACCGTTACTTCAACTGATGAAGGTAGTGGAATAGATCATTATGAATGGTATGAAAATGGCGCATGGACAACAAGAGCTTTATCTACATCTAACGGAGTTGGAACAATAACCTTCACAGCCGATAGGAATACAAACATTCAATTTAGGGCAATAGATAAAGCTGGAAATATATCAGCCATAGCCACAACACCAGTCAAAATAGATACCGCAAATCCAACACTATCTATTTCAACCACAAATACAACCAATAGTATTACCGTAGTAGCTAATGCATCAGCTACTAGTGGAATAAGCAAATATGAATTTTCAAAAGATGGTGGAAAGACCTGGCAAACAGGAACTGGAAGTAGTTATACATTTACTGGATTAACTGCTGGAACAAGTTATAATATTCAAGTTAGAGTAACATCAAATAGTGGAAAAACATCAACATCAAGTAAAAATGTAACCACATCAAGTATATCAAAACCAACATTTAGTGAAGAAGGAACAACAAGTAAAACAGTCACTATAACTTATCCAAGTGGATGTGGTTCATCATTAACATGTACATATCAAAAAGATAATGGAACTGCAGTAAATGTAACAAGTAGTACAGTCAAAGTATCATTTACCGATAGTGGAAATTTAAAAGCTACAGTTAGTGATGGAACAAATACAGTAAGTAGTTCATATACCGTAAAAGTAGGAAGAACTGTAACTTATAACTATAGTACAAATGGTGGAACATCAGCTACTAAAACGACAGCGACAGTTGAAGAAGGATCCGCTATAGATTTAACTCCAACAGCCACTAAATCAGGATGGACATTTGTTGGATGGAATACAAATAAAGATGCCACAACAAAATTATCCTCATTAACTATGGGAGATAGTAATGTCACATTGTATGCCATATATAGAAAAGAAGCTAAAACAATAACTATAACCTTTAATAAAAATGGCGCAACAAGTCAAACACCGAACGGTGGGTCAGCAAACAGTAATACTTCACTTACTCAAAGTTGTACAATAGCTGCCGTATATAATAATGCTACTCAAGCAACAAGCTGTAATATAACCTCACCAACGATTAATGCGAGTAGTAATACACCAACTGTAATAGGATATAATACATCATCAAGTGCGACAAGTAGTAGTTGGAATCAAAAGACAAGTAAAGCCGTAAGTAGTAATGCAACATACTATGCAATAACTAAAAAAGATGCCGTTACCTTAACCGCTAAATATAATGCGAATGGAGCCAGTCTATCAAGTACATCTAATCAAACATGCACACTAGCTGCAAGTTATAATGGTAAAGCTCAAGCAACTAGTTGTACAGTAACAGCTCCAACAATAACCAGAAGCGGATATACAATAATTGGTTATAACACATCAGCTTCATCAACAACTAATAATTCATCTTATAATACATCAAGTAAAGCTTTAACATTAACAGCATCAAATAATAATAGTACGTGGTATGCAGTGACAAGCAAAAAAATAACGATAACCTTTGATAAGAATGGCGCATCTGCTATTGGAAGTACATCACAAAGCTGTACAATGTATAATACAAGTGCTTCATGTAACGTAACGAGTCCAAGTATAACCGGTAGTACAAACACACCAACAGTAATAGGTTGGTCAACTGCCGCAAGTACACATTCAAATCAGTGGAGTGTAAATACAGCAAAAGCCGTAAGTGCCAATGATACATATTATGCACAAACAAGTAAAGCAGCCAAGACAGTAACAATTACCTTTAATAAAAATGGGGCAACAAGTCAAACACCAAATGGTGGATCAGCTAACACAGGAACAAGTTTAACTCAAAGTTGTACAATAGCTGCTACATATAATGGAACCGCTCAAGCTACAACATGTAATATAACCTCACCAACAATAAACCCATCAACCAATACCCCAACAGTAGTTGGATATAATACAAGTTCCTCAGCAACATCTTCATCATGGAATCACAAGACTAGTAAAGCTGTAAGTAGTAATGCAACATACTATGCAATAACAAAGAAAGATGCAAAAACGATAACCGTTACATTTAATAAAAATGGTGCATCATCAATAGGAGCAACTAGTAGGTCTTGTACAATAGCTGCTACATATAACGGAACAGCTCAAGGAACAACATGTAGTATCACATCACCAACTATAACAGCATCCAGTGGATTTAGTGTCTTAGGTTGGAATACTTCATCAGGAAGTACTTCGTCAGCTTGGACTCAAAATACTGCTAAAAGTTTTAGTAGTAATGCAACCTATTATGCAGTAACTAGAAGTTCATCGCAATTAACAGCAACCTTTAATAAAAATGGCGCGACTTCAATTGGTAGTGCTAGTCAATCATGTTATAGATATAATGGAGGATCTAGTTGTAATATAACAACACCATCTATAACCAGAAGTGGATTTACAATAACTGGATGGGGAACAAGCGCTAGTGCGACAAGTGCAGCAGTTAAAGTAAATACAAGTGTAGCCATAAGTAGTAATATAACTTATTATGCTGTAACAAGTAAAGTTGTAACCGTTACATATAGTAAAGGTTCTAATGTATCATCAATAGGAAGTACATCGGGAACATGTACAATTAGGAATAGTGCGACTAATTGTCAAGTTACCCTTCCAAGCATTACAGCTTCCAGCACATATGTAGCCGATGGTTGGTATAGTGGTTCTACTAGAGTAGGAAGTGCGGGGGCTAAATATACAGTAAGCAATAATACAACTTTAACGGCTCAAGCTAAAGCCGATAATATTAGTTTGTCTATTTCAACTACCAATACAACTAATAGTATAACTGTAGTGGCCAATGCCACAGCTGATAGTGGAATAGCTAAATATGAGTTTTCTAAAGATGGCGGAAAGACTTGGGTAAATGGAGGAACAAGTAAGACCTATACCTTTAATGGACTTAACCAAGGGACATCTTATAATATTCAAGTTAGAGTAACTGCAAGTAGTGGCAAGACTACAAGTACAAGTAAATCAGTTACAACTTCATCTTTAACTAAGCCAACGTTTAGTGAAACGGATTTACCACCAAAAACAGTAACAATAACATATCCAAGTGGATGTGGAAGTACACTAACTTGTACTTATCAAAAAGACGATGGATATATTGTCAGTAGTGTAACTAGTATTGTGGAATTATCATTTGCAGATAGTGGAGATTTAGTAGCTACCATATCTGATGGAACAAATACTATAAGTAGTTCATATACAGTTATTATTAACAATGGATTTTATGATGATGGTGATTGCAGATATTATTGGGAAAATGGTGCAAGGCAAACAGAATGGTTCTTTCTTGGCGATGTATCAAATCCAATCTACTATTACGCAAATAATGAAGGATGTCTCCAAAAAGGATGGATAAAAAATGACTGGGCTGTCAGTGATTATGCCTGTCCAAGCCAATACTATTATCTCAACGATGATTATACAATGGCAATGGGATGGAAACTAATAAATAATAAATGGTATTATTTTGCTAAACTAGATTCTAAAGAGAATAAATGGCAAAATCGAGCTTTTCCAAGAGGATGTATGATGACAGGATGGGTATATAGTGAAGATTATTCATGTGCCTCACATGGCTGGTACTTTAACTCAGATGGCTCAATGGCCACTAATACATATATTGGAAATTACTGGGTTGATTCATCAGGTTGTTGGATTCAATAATCCCACCACCCCCATAAGGAAACAAGTGTAAAGTCTTGTTTCTTTTTTTATATTATTTATGTGCTTTTACTTGGGACTTTGTCAATATTTTGGACAACTTTTAGAGGGGGTTTTTGAATTTTGGGCTCTCCACTTTCTAGTGGGGTCAAAATAAAATAGGTCTCCACTTTTCAGTGGGGTCCATTTTTGTAAAAGCATGATTTTCTAGTGGGGTAAATGTGGAAAACAACTACACTTTCTAGTGGGGTTGTTTTTTTAAAAAGCTCCATTTTTTACTGGGGTAGAAAAATCAAACGAATTTTGTCATAATCAAGATGTAACTATAGTTACTAGAAGGTAGGAATGGAATGACAAAAGAAGATTTTAGAAAGATATTAAATTTAGAGGAATTTATTGATATTATTAAAGTAGAAACAGAAGATGAAAAAACAAAATGTATACATATCAAATCAAGTAGGAAAAAAGCTCGATGTCCAAAGTGTAATAATTTTAGTAAAAAAATACATGACTATTTAAAACCAAGTAAAATAACTTATTTAAAAAATTCAGAAGAAGAAACATATTTAATAGTATATAAAAGAAGGTTTGAATGTAAATATTGTAAAAAAACATTTACTGAAGATTTAGGAATAAGTAGTCCAAAAAGTAAAATATCACATAAAACGAAACAGTTAATTTTAAAATTATGTATGGACAGAGATCGTACGTTAACCGCGATAGCTAAAGAAACAAATACATCAGTAAGTGTTGTGAGAAAAACATTTTTAGAAGCAACAAATAATTATCCAGATAATATAGAAACAGTGCCAGAAGTTATATCTTTTGATGAAACATCAACTTATACACAAGAAGGATTATATTCATTTGTATTGAATGATCCAATACATAAAATAACACTTGACATATTACCAACAAGAAAAAAGGACTACCTAATAGATTACTTTTTAAAAGTAAAAAATAGGAAGTCCGTAAAAGTAGTAATATGTGATTTATATAGACCATATTACGAGGTCGTCAAAATATGTTTTCCAAAGGCAATATTTGTGGCCGACCCATTTCATTATATCAAATATGTAACCAAAGGACTAGATGATGTGAGAATTAGACTCGTACATAAATATGAAGATAATAAGAGAAGCAAAGAATATATAATGTTTAAAAATAGGACTAATAAAAGTCTTTTACTAAAATCATTTAATGAGACCAAAGCTGAACTTAAAATAAAACAAGAACGACAAGAAAAATATGATAAAGGACTAATTAAACAAAAACCATATGATAAATTTAATGATTATTGGTATGGGACAATAAAGATAAAGAAGAATAATCAATTTGTAGAAATATATAGAATTGATAGATTACAAGAAGTATTAAATATGAACAGTGAACTATTAGAAGCATATAATTTAAAAGAGGAATTTTTAAGAATAACAACACACGTAAAATATAAAGATGCGAAAAGACAGTTAAAAGAGTGGGTAAAACAATGTTATGATAGTAAAATCCCAGAGATGGTTGAAGCAGCTAATACAATAAATAATTGGATAAATGAAATAGTGAATTCATTTAAGGATGAAAGATATTCGAATGGATTTACTGAAGCAAATAATAATACAATAACAAAAATTGTGGATAGAGCATATGGATATAAAAATTTTAAATTTTTTAGATTAAGAACATTAGTAATTTTACACAAAAGTTATTCGGGAGGCAGTAGAAAAAATATTGAAAATGGACAAAAGCATAAAAATCAATTTTTTTGAAAAATTTATATAAAGAGATGAAAAAAAAGAGAAAAATTTTTGAATCATTAAGATTCAATGTTTTCTCTTTTGTTTATAATGTTTTTTTAAAATTTGCCACCCCACTAGAAAGTGGAGAGCCGAATTTTGTAGAGATTTTTCAAAGTTTATAGGAGACATATACCCGATAGAAGAATGAATTCTAATAGGATTATAAAACCCTTCAATGTAGTTAAAAATCTCCCTATAAGCATCCTCATAGTTATACAATTTCATTTGATAAAGCCATTCTTTTTTAAGTAAACTATGAAACGACTCTTGGGCCGCATTTTCATCATAAGAGTGATTCAAAGAAGTATAACTGAAAACCATATTATTATTAGATAAAAATTTACGGTATTCTCTAGAACGTAATTGAGAACCTTTATCAGAATGTATAATTATACCAGGATTAGGTTTTCTTTTTCGTATGGCATCTTTGAGAACAATAATAACTTGTTTTGAAGTTTGCCTATCAAATAAATTCCAAGCAACAATTTTTTTAGAAAAGTAGTCAATGAAAGAAATAAGATAAAATGTACCTTCGTTGATTGTTTTAATATAAGTGATATCCGTAGTCCAAACTTGATTAATATGAGTAATGTTTAAGTTTTTAATAAGATTCACAATTTTCTTTTTTTCATCACCCGTAATACGAGAAACTTTTTTAGGGAACTTTTTAGCCACAATGCTTTTAATTCCAAGGGTATTCATAGCTCTAGACACAGTAGATATAGAAACGGAAAAGCCCAAATTAATAAGAGAAGCAGTAATTTTTGGAGAGCCATAAATACCTTTAGAAAGAGAATAAATTGAAATAATTTGTTGATAAAGATGTACCTTATTATTTTCATTTATAGAGTGATGATTAAGCCAATAATAATAAGAAGAACGATTAATATCTAAAGCGGAAAGAATAGAATTAAGGGAATATTTTTTAGAAAGAATAGAAACAACTTCAAAAGTATTTATTCCTTTTTTGCCAATAAGGTAATCGTTTTTTTTAGTATTTCATTATCTTTTTCGAGTTTAGAATTTCTTTTTTTTAATTCAATAATTTGTTGTTCCTTAGAGAGATAATCTTCATCAAAAACATTATGATCTTTGTTGTAAGCAGTAATCCATTTTTCTAAAGTTTTAAGAGGAATATCGAATTGATTGGCAGTAGCTATAGTAGAGTGTTTTTCATTAACAATCAGATTCACAATCATAGCTTTAAAGTTTTTGTCATAAGAGCGAGGCATAAAAATCACATCCTTTCCCAATATTATACCACCCAACCCCCCACAACAAGGTTGATTAGACACCCCCTGTGTAAAGTGTCTAGTAAAATGATAACATTCCTACTTGCATTTTTCATGGGGGGGGTATAATATACTTGGTGAATAATATGCATAGGAGTAAGAAAAGACGAAATGTAATAATATTTAGTTTGATAGGAGTCCTACTTTGTATGGTAGTAGGTTATGCCGCCTTTCAAACTAGATTAGAAATAAAAGGAACATCTAAGGTAACTAGTAACTGGGATATCGAAATAACTAATGTCACATCAGGTACTCCAACAGGATCAGCCGAAAATGCAGTGGCTCCTGATTGGGATAAATTAACCGCATCTATGGAAGCCAATTTGTATGATAAAGGTGATGCCATGGAATATGATGTCACTATAGAAAATAAAGGAACAATAGATGCCAAACTAAATGATATTTTAACTAACCTAAAAAATAGTAATAGTGATGCGGTCATCATTACTTTTTCAGGTTATACTAAAGGTGAAGTCTTAAAAGCTAAAGAAAGTAAATTAATACACGTTAAAATAGCTTATAATCCAGATTACGATGGAGAAGAAACCTCAAGTGAAGTAACTATAGATTTTGATTATACTCAAGATAATAAAAGTGAAGATGCCCCTAAAACATATTTACTTACTTATGATTATAAGACAAACGGAGGAGACAGAGTTGATAGTGAAGGGGAATACTTAACTAGTGGAAGTAATGCTAATTTAAGTAATGTTGCCTATAAACAAGGATGGATCTTCGTCGGTTGGAATACTAATAAAAATGCTGAAGTAGGTCTAACAAGTTATCAAATGAAAGAACAATCTACAACTCTATATGCAATATATTCTAAAACCTTAAAAGCAACTTATGAAAAAGGAAGTAATATAGAAAGTGTTGGAAAAGAAGAAGATTCATGTACAATCTATAATAATGAAACATCATGTGAGATAACATTACCATCTATTACTCCAAATGAGGGATATGTCATAGATGGATGGTATAACGGAAATAATAAAGTAGGAAGCCCAAATGATAAATATGATATGTCATCTAGTATTACCCTAACATCAAAAGTAAAACAAAATACCTATACTGTCACATATGATTATAAGACCAATGGAGGAACAAGCAGTACCAAAGAGACAGATAAAGTAAACTATGGAGAAGCCATAGATCTAACACCAACAGCTAGTAAATCAGGATGGACATTTGTAGGATGGAATACCAATAAAGATGCGACAACAGGATTAACATCATTAAAGATGAATAATGGTAATGTTACTTTATATGCAATATATAGAAAAGAAGCTAAAACCATAACTATAACCTTTAATAAAAATGGATCTACT
>ENA-OPVV01000789-OPVV01000789.1-human-gut-metagenome-genome-assembly--contig:-NODE-789-length-26223-cov-2.869191_pt1 | contig 26223 bp, 17 predicted proteins | sample MGYA00241500_ERZ501992 | MGnify/ENA primary metagenome ERZ501992 (study PRJEB25962, sample SAMEA2043052) | human gut metagenome | biome: human gut; feature: human-associated habitat; material: faeces...
GAAGAAATAGAACGGGCCGAACACCAGCGCCGAGAAGCACATGGAAATTTTGGTGTGCTGCAGCTGCATCCGGCTGTAATCGTTCAGGTAGACGGGCGCGGCCTTGCCAATATAATCGTTCCAGTCGCTGTAGGGGATGCCGTCGATCAGCTCTTCCTTGCCAAAGGCCGCCTGCACGTTGCGGCGGGTGGGTTCCTCCACCGTCTGCTGATACTGGCGGTAAAGGTCGTTGTAATCAAAGCGTCCGTCTGCGTCGGTGCCGGGCTGGCTTTGGGTGGGCGGCTCCGGGCACTGGCTCTCCGGCGGAAGAACGGCACCGCAGCAGCGGCAGCGCTCTTCGGTGCGCAGGGTGCGCTCGCCGCAGCTGGGGCAGGTGCGCAGAGCATCGTCTTTGTACGGGAACGTCCATTCATAGCCCGCGCCATGGGCGGGGGTGTGGATGCAGCGGCCAAGCTTTTCGTAGCACTCGCGGTGATAGGGTGCGCCGCAGTCCGGGCAGACCACGATATCATCGGTCAGCGCCAGCGGTCTGCCGCAGCCTTCACAGGGACAGCCATAATATTTCGGCATGATTTCCTCCTGTTGTATGGTTCATACTGGTATTATACTCCCCTGAAAGAGAAAAGAAAAGGTGAAAATCTTCAAAATTCCAGCAGGATAATCCATTTACCCCTTTACTTTAGCATAGATTCTCGGTATACTAATGAAGTATCTGTGTATAAACTGTGTCTTTTGGCAAGTACAAAGGACTTTATCTTATTTATCATTTCGAGAGGGATTTAGAGAATGATCACGATTGACGAACTGAAGGTGCAGCTTGCCGATTACGGCAAGGCGGTCAAGGACTTGGAAGAAGCCCTTGCCATTGATGCCTCCCGCAAGCGCGTGCAGGAGCTGGAGCACACCATGAGCCGCCCCGGCTTTTATGATGATGCAGACCTGAGCAAGAAGGTCTTTGACGAGGTGGGCGACCTGAAGGGCAAGCTGAGCCGCTTTGAAAAGCTGCAGGGCCTGTACGATGATGCCGAGACCATGCTGGAAATGCTGGATGAAGAATACGACCCTGCCATGATCCCCGAAGCAGAGGAGTCTGTGAACGCTGTGGGCAAGGCAGTGGATGAGCTGCAGCTGATGACCATGCTGAACGGTGAGTACGACCACAGCAACGCCATCCTGACCTTCCATGCCGGTACCGGCGGCACCGAGGCACAGGATTGGGCCGAAATGCTGTACCGCATGTACAACAAGTGGGCTTCCAACCACGGCATGACCGTGGAGGTTCTGGATTATCAGGACGGTGATGAAGCCGGCATGAAGAGCGCCTCCATGATGGTGAAGGGTGCCAACGCCTACGGCCTGCTCAAGAGCGAGAACGGTGTGCACCGTCTGGTGCGCGTGTCGCCCTTTGATGCCAACGCCCGCCGCCAGACCAGCTTTGCTTCGCTGGAAGTGATGCCCGAGCTGGATAACACCATTCAGGTGGATATCCGCCCCGAGGACATTGAGATGCAGGTGTACCGTTCCTCCGGTGCAGGCGGCCAGCACATCAACAAGACCTCTTCCGCTGTCCGTCTGATCCACAAGCCCACCGGCGTCGTGGTCAGCTGCCAGACCCAGCGCAGCCAGTTCCAGAACCGTGACTACGCCATGGAAATGCTGAAGGCAAAGCTGTATCAGATCGCAAAGCAGCAGCACATGGATAAGATCGACGACATCAAGGGCGTGCAGAACGAGATCGCATGGGGTCACCAGATCCGCAGCTATGTGTTCATGCCCTACACCATGGTCAAGGATCACCGCACCAACTACGAGACCGGCAATGTGGATGCCGTGATGGACGGCGATCTGGACGGTTTCATCTTCGCATACCTCAAGGCTGCAAGCCGCGGGGAACTGCAGGATACCTGATCTTGAACGTATAAAATGCAAAGGCCGTGCTTCCTTTTATGGAGGCACGGCCTTTTTTGTGTTCTTACGCCAGATCAGGCAGAATGGTATCCCAGAGATTTTCCTCCTGCCGCAGGGCGTTGAAGCAGCAGTCCAAGTACATTTTGTTTGCCGCTGCAAGGATCGTGCTGCGCAGAAGCAGCTTTTCATCTGCGGCATCCACGGCAAGGTCGCGGATCTCCCTGGTGCAGCCGAATACGAATGGCAGGCAGTTTTCCATCTCGTCGCAGAAGTAGTCGTAAGCTGCCCCGGCGGAACAGTGCGCCCGCTGCATTTTAAACAGGGCATCGATGTTTTCCATTGAGAGCACCGTTTTGGAGACTGCAATGTACATCAGGGATGCGATCTGATCGCGGGCGTACTTCTTGCGCACCGGGTGGGACAAAATGCCCTTTTTAACGTAGTTGCTGACCATGGAAGAGGTGAGCTCCACGCCGCAGAAGGTGCGAAAATAGCTGTTGACGTACTGCACGGTCTGGTCAAGATAAAGCCCCATCTGCGGGAGATCGGCGTACCGGGGCAGGGCAAACCCGGCGGCGCAGGCCGCAACGCGGCATTTGGTTTCAGTTTTCATATCGTAAGCAGTTTTCTAAGGTTGGTGCAGCAGGGCTGCGCGGGATACAGAAAATGGTTTTCTGGCGGTATTATAGCGCAAATCGGTTCTCTGGTCAACGGATTTTTAAAACTTTTGAAAGAATGCATAAAATCCCTTGACAGGTTTTTGAAAAACTGCTATGATGTCTGCAGTGAACCGAAAAACCATGCAGGCGGAAGTGCGTGTAAGGCACGGAAAATAAAAAAATGACCTGCTATCACAAAATAGATTTGGAGCGTGCATTTTATGAAAACCAAGATCGTTGTGGATTCTTCGTCCAACCTGTATGCCCTGCCGGGCGTGGATTTTGCCTGTGTGCCGTTGAAGATCGTCACGGATGAACAGGAATATCTGGATGACGGTACTCTGGATGCTGTGGGCATGGCCCGGTCTCTGCGTACTTACAAGGGCAAGACCAGCACCTCCTGCCCCAATGTGGCAGACTGGCTGGCTGCTTATGAGGGTGCGGAGCAGATCTTTGTTGCCACCATCACGGGCACACTGTCCGGCAGCTACAATGCTGCACTGCTGGCAGCGGAAGAATACAAGGAAACGCACCCGGAGGCCCGTGTTTTTGTTCTGGACAGCCTGTCCGCCGGGCCGGAGCTGCGTCTGCTGGCAGAGCGTCTGCGGGATCTCGTCCGGATCGGGATGGAGTTTGACGAAATCTGCGAGGCGATCCTGGCTTACCACAAGCACACACATCTGCTGTTTTCGCTGGAATCGCTGGCCAATCTGGCCCGCAATGGCCGTGTGAAGCCTGCTGTTGCCGCTGTGGCACGGATGCTGGGCATCCGGGTCATTGGTCAGGCCAGTGAGAGCGGCGAGCTGGAGGTGCTGTGCAAGACCCGCGGCGAGCACGGTGCACTGGAGCGCATCGTGCTGGAATTGAAGGATCACGGCTTTACCGATGGCAAAGTGCACATTGCCCACTGTGATAACCCGGAAGCTGCCAAGCGCCTGAAGCTGATGATCCACGCGGTGTTTGCAGGGGCGCAGGTGGATGTGGCCGAGTGCGGCGGCCTGTGCAGTTACTACGCTGAGCAGGGCGGCCTGATGGTGGGCTATGAGGACGGAAAAACAGAGTAAAAGAGTTTTTGATATTGCAAGCAAGCCGGGCCTGCGGGTCTGGCTTGCTTTTTTTGAACAACGCAAAACTTGAAAAAGTTGTAAAACCGCGCTATACTTACACATAATTATAAATGGGAAAGGAGGGCAGGCCCATGCTTTTTCGTTCACCGGTCGTGCGCTTTTTCAGCCGCATTCTGAACCGCATCACCATCACGGTGGTGTTGGTGGCATTGCAGCTGCTGTGGCTGTGCTGGGTGGCGTTTGCCATCACCACCGGCACGGGCCGCGTGTGGGTGAACGGCCTGCTCAACGCACTGAGCCTGCTCATCGTCCTGTACCTTGTGCGCAAGGATGAGAACAGCGCCTACAAGGTGGGCTGGATCGCGCTGATCGGCATTCTGCCGCTGCTGGGCGGTGCGCTGTATCTGGCTTTTGGCAACAAACGCCCGGCCAAGCGTCTGCGCTTGAAAATGCAGGCGGTGGAGGATGCCCACAAAAAAGACCTTGTACAGGAGCCGGGTGTGCTGGAAGGTCTGGATGCCCGCGAGCAGGGGCAGAGCCGATATGTGGCAAAGTACGGCCCCTATCCGGCGTGGCAGAACACTCGCACGCAGTATTTTGCCTGCGGCGAAGCCATGTATCCGCAGCTGCTGGCCGATCTGGAAAAAGCTGAAAAGAGCATCTTTCTGGAATTTTTCATCGTGAGCCACGGCTGCATGTGGAACGGCATTGAAAAGATCCTGCGCCGCAAGGCTGCGCAGGGTGTGGATGTGCGCCTGATCTACGATGATTTTGGCAGTCTGCTGGGTCTGCCCGCCGATTTCATCGTGCGCATGGAGCGGGCGCACATCCGCTGCATCCCGTTCAACCCGGTGGTGCCGCTGCTCTCGCTGGTGATGAACCACCGCGACCACCGCAAGATCGTAGTCATTGACGGTACGGTGGCCTACACCGGCGGCGTGAATCTGGCAGATGAGTATATCAATGCGGAGCAGCGCTTTGGCTACTGGAAGGATGCAGCCCTGCGTGTGGAAGGCGATGCCGCGTGGAACTTTACGGTGATGTTCCTCAACTTCTGGAACGCCTTCCGCCCCAGCGAGACGGATTATGATGCATTTCGTCCCATGCCGCTGGTGACGCCGGTATCGGACGGCATCGTGCAGCCCTACGCGGACAGCCCGCTGGACGAGGAACCGATGGCCGAGACGGTGTACCTGAACATCCTTGCGCAGGCACAGCGGTATGTTTATATCTACACGCCCTACCTTGCCGTGGGCGAGGAAATGCTGGACGCACTGAAAAACGCGGCCAAGCGCGGGGTGGACATCCGGCTGGTGCTGCCGGGCATCCCGGACAAAAAGCTGGTGTTCCGGCTGAGCCGGTCGTACTATCTGCCGCTTTTGAGGGCAGGTGTACGCATTTACGAATATACGCCCGGCTTTCTGCATGCCAAGTGCTGGGTAAGCGACGATGTAACTGCCGTAGTGGGCAGCATCAACATGGACTACCGCAGCCTGTTCCTACACTTTGAGTGCGGTGTACTGCTGCAAAAGAACAGTCAGGTGGCAGTTCTGCGGGACGATGTACGGGCCACGCTGCCGCAGTGCCGCGAGATACAGGTGATGGAATGCCGCACCAGCCTGCCCGGCACGGTGCTGGACAGTGTGCTGCGGCTGCTGAGCCCCTTGATGTAAAGAAACTCCCTCAGTCACCTCCGGTGACAGCTCCCTCGGAGAGGGAGCCTCTGGCGAAGAGGAAAAGCTTTCTGCACTGCCAAAGCCTCCCTCCGGGAGACAGACTTCCCCCGGCCGGGACAGATTCTCCCCGCGCCGGGGAGAAATGTCACCACAGGTGACAAAGAGAGGAACAGATGTCACGTAAGTGACAAAAAGGGGAACAGGTGGATGCGAACAAAGTGAGCAGACGGAAGGAGTTCAAAACCGGTATACTTTTTACGGCAACTATGCTATACTGTAAGCTGGTATGATTTCCGGCCTGCATCAATAGGCCGTTGTTTCGATAGAGGAACCAGAGAAAGGAAAAAAGAACTTATGGCACAGAACGATATCGGTATCGATCTTGGTACCACTACCATTATCATTGCGCAGGAGGGCAAGGGCGTTGTGCTCAACCAGCCCAGCGTTGTGGCAATGGATACCCGCAAGAAGACCGTGCTGGAAGCAGGCGATAAGGCCCTTGCTATGGTGGGCCGCACCCCGAACTATATTTCTGCCATCTTCCCGCTGAAGGACGGTGTGATCAGTGACCATACCATGACCCGTGAGCTGATCTGCCGTTTTGTCAAGCAGGTGTACAGCTCCCACATGGTCAAGCCCCGCGTGGCCGTCTGTGTGCCCGCCGCCATTACCGGCATTGAAAGCGATGCCGTGGTGGAGGCTGTGGTGGCCGCTGGTGCCCGTCAGGTGTACCTGATCGACGAACCCATTGCCGCTGCCCTTGGCTCCGGCATCGACATCACCCAGCCGGAGGGCCGCATGATCATTGATATCGGCGGCGGCACCACCGATATTGCAGTGCTTTCTCTGGGCGGCAAGGTCAAGGCCACCAGCGTGCGCGTGGCCGGCAACCACTACGACGAAGAGATCCTCAAGTTCGTGCGCAACAAGTACAGCGTTGCCATTGGCCAGCGCACCGCCGAAGAGCTGAAAAAGAACGTGGCCTGCTGCCCCCAGAAGACTGATTTCCACGAGACCATGGAGATCAAGGGCCGCAGCCTGCTCACCGGCCTGCCGGTGCGTGTGAATGTTTCCACTGACGACCTGTACGACCCGGTCATGATGCTTAGCGAGCAGATCGGCACCGCAGCCCATCAGGTGCTGGAAAAGACCCCTCCGGAACTGGCAGGCGATATCTTCCGCAATGGTGTCATGCTGACCGGCGGCGGTGCACAGCTGCACGGCCTTACCGAATACCTGAGCGAAGAGCTGAAGGTGGAGGTGACGGTTTCGCCCGATCCCGTCAACTGTGTGGCACTGGGCACTGCCATGAGCCTTGGCCTGAACGACAAGCTGGAAACCGGCTTTTTGGATGCAACGCCCCGCATTGGCCGCAGATAATCAAACTGCACCATTTATCCATGAATCTGAACAAAAGCGCCAAAAAGAAAAAATATCTATTTTTGTTGAAATAAATTGGAAAATAAGGTATAATGTACCCAAATTGATTTTCTGCTGACGATCTTGTATCGGACGCAGTATACAAGAAACAGGAGGAAAACCATGGATTTAGGTTTTGACGTGGTCGTTACCATTACCGGCATCGTACTGGTGTTCTTGATCCTTATCCTGCTGATGGCGATTATCACGCTGGAAGGCAAGATCTTCGATTCGATGAACGCAAAGAAGAAGGCTGCCAAGGAAGCCGCCAAGGCTCCCGCTGCACAGCCCGCTGCACCCGTGCAGCAGGCCGCAGCTGCTCCCGCTCCTCAGGTGGAAGAGGGCATTCCCGGTGATGTGATCGCCGCCATTATGGCTGCTATCCATGCAATGGGCAACGGCAAGTACACCCTCAAGGCTGTGCGCCGCAGCAAGAACGGCTGGGGCAATGCGGGTGTAAACGACACCACCGCACCGTTTTAACAGAGGAGGAAGAGCATGACACAGTTTATTGATACTCTGGTCGGTATTTTCCAAAGCTCCGGCTTTGCGAAGTTTGGCGAGCCGGGCGGCTACCTGTACGCAGTTATGATCTGCGTGGGCTGCTTTTTGCTGTACCTGGCCATCGTCAAAGAGTTTGAGCCGCTGATCCTGCTGCCCATGGCATTCGGCATGATCCTGGCAAACCTGCCCGGCAGCGGCGTTATCCACATGCAATATTTCGTCGGTGACGGTCTGGAACACCCCATGTGGGTGGAGATCCTGAACAACGGTGGTCTGGCCGATATGCTCTACATGGGCGTTAAGCTGGGCATCTACCCGCCGCTGATCTTCCTGGGCATCGGCACCATGACCGACTTTGCACCCCTGATCTCCAACCCCAAGAGCCTGCTGCTGGGCGCTGCCGCTCAGTTCGGCATCTTCGGTACTTACATGGGCGCTCGTCTGCTGACCGCTACCGGTCTGGTGGACTTCACCCAGAAGCAGTCCGCTGCTATCGCCATCATCGGCGGTGCAGACGGTCCTACCGCTATCTTTACCACTATTAAACTGGCTCCCCATTTGCTAGGGCCGATTGCTATTGCCGCTTATTCGTATATGGCTCTGGTACCCGTTATCATTCCGTTGGTTGTGAAAATCTGGTGTACGAAGAAAGAATTGAGTATCAATATGAAGGAACAGGAAAAGAAATATCCTTCTTCGGTAGAAATCAAGAATCTTCGTGTGCTGAAGATTGTATTTCCGATTGTAGTGACTACGGTGGTCGCTCTGTTTGTGCCAAGTGCAGTGCCTTTGATTGGTATGTTGATGTTTGGTAACTTGATTAAGGAAATAGGTAGTGATACTTCACGTTTGTTTGATGCAGCTTCAAATAGTATCATGAATGCGGCAACTATCTTCTTGGGGTTGTCAGTCGGTGCGACAATGACTACGGAGGCATTTTTGAATTGGACTACTATCGGTATTGTGATAGGTGGTTTCTTGGCGTTTGCCTTGTCTATTTCCGGTGGTATCTTGTTTGTGAAGTTGGTGAATCTTTTCACTAAGAAGAAGATCAATCCACTGATTGGGGCTACAGGTTTGAGTGCTGTGCCCATGGCCAGCCGTGTGGCTAATGAAATTGCTTTGAAGTATGACCCCAAAAATCATGTGCTTCAATATTGTATGGCAAGTAACATTTCAGGAGTTATCGGTTCTGCCGTGGCTGCCGGTGTGCTGATTTCATTCCTACAATAAAAATCATCGTATTTAAATTGTTCGGGCACGAATTATACGGAAATTACAGGTGTTTTAGACAATACTGTAAGATCTGTATAGTTCGTGTCTTTTATTCTCTTTCTGTATCGTTCTCCTGGCTAAAACAAATAGAATAGGCCCTCTCCTCACGAAGAAAGCCTATCGTTAGATTAATGTTTAATATAAGAGAGAGTTTTATAGTCCTAACAGTTCATTGAACTTCTCTGCTGTCTTGGGATCTGACGGACGGGTCATATTGGCAGAGATGATTTTGCCATCCCGATCCAGCAGGATAAAACGGGGAATGCCGTTGATGAGGTAAGCATCCATAAAGGTCCTGTCTGTTCCCATGTGTAACTGGATCCCTTTTAGTTGATCCTTTGTTACCATGTTCTCCCATGCCTTTTTGTTCTTGTCGCATGACAGGCTGACAAAATGAATATCCTTTCCTGCATATTTCTCTTCCAATTCCTTTAACGCAGGAAGTTCTCCACGGCAAGGGCCACACCAGGTAGCCCACACGTCAATATAGATATATTTCCCTTTCAAATCTGCCAAAGATACTGTTTTTCCATTGATATCCGGATAGGAGAAGCTAGCTGCTGAGGGATTGCCTGATCTTAATTTTTCCCACTTGGTACAAAGTGCGTTGAATTTTTCTATGGACTTTGCATCCTTCACATGTTTGCGGAATAGGACAATCAGCCCGTCTGCTTCATCCAGCCCGTTATTGTCTACAAAGTTATAAACAAATTGGTCAATCAGAAATTCTGCAACCTTTTCATCCTGTATGGTTGCATCTACGTAGTTTACACTTTGTTCTGTAGAACTTGATGCAACTGTTTTTCCTTTATTACTAAAGGCACTGATAGCATCGGGAAGAAAAGCCTTATATTCTTTTAGAGCTAATAAACTGGCATTGATCGGAGTAATAGCTTCCAGTTTTTCATAATATGCTTTGGAAGGAATATAGTTGTCATCCTTTCCAAAATGAGGATGATACAAAGCGTATTTGGAGAAATAATAATACGTATAGAATTGCAAACGTATTTTTTCCTGTGTAGTGAAATCGGCTGGAAGTTTTGCGGCTTCCAATACTTGGCAATTGGCTGCGTACAGGCTGTCCCCTTTGTGTATGAGGGCGGCCTCTTGCATTTTCATATCGGGCATACCGAGTGATTGGAGCTCTTTGCTTCCCAGATAGGTGTTGATAGCGGCACCTGCTCCTTCAAAGGTTGTGTTTCTCCACATGTTGTCACTGTCGAATGACAAGGTAAGGTCTTGATTGGGATCCAGATAAAGAGTACGGCGTCCGCGTGTGTATTGCATGGTTACATATTGCGGAGTGAATCCTGTGATTTCTATGTTGCCGTTTCCAGCGGCATCAATCGCCACTTCTTTTTGTTCGCCACTTTGGCTGAAAGTCAATCTCACTTTGACCTTCTCATTGGGATTGGTGACCTTAAAAGTGAGCTTTGCAGCTTCTGTAGCGGTAAAGGTACTCAGCGCAAGGCCAAGTACCATGATGGATTTTAGAGTTCTCATCTTATTTTTTTCTTTTAGGTTTCATTTTCAATGCATCGGGACGCATGTTATAGACTTTCTTTCCGTATGCGGGTTCTGTGCTGAGGCAGGCAGGGATGGGGGCTTTGCCGTTCAGTTTGCGAAGTACCATTTCCAAGGCGGCTGCATATTCCTGATGGATGAAAGCATCATCTCTGTCTGTTTGGTTATAAGCAATGTATTGCAGATAGCCTACACATTTGTTGAACCAGAATTCGGGAAGTTCCTCTGCTTTGTATCCCAAACGGGCGATAAATTTCAGTCTACTGATTAACTCTTGCTGATTGACTGTGGTGTCTGCAATCATCGCATCAATCTGGGTAGCTGCCGCTTCATACTTTTGTTCCCGGATATCATTATTGATACGGATCATTTTCAGATTGAAATCTTTTCCTTCATAGTTGCATAAGGCTTCAATTTCCGCCAATTCGCCGTATGAAGTTTCTTTTGCCAATTTAGCGTCAACAGCTTTTTTGCCGAAACGCTGGCAGAAATCCGCATAATTGTCTGATACTTGCTTCAGGTACGGGTTCATGCCATTGATGGTGTTTACATATACTTCCCATACATTCGGATCAGTCAGTTTGGCACCTCCTTTTATTAATTCATCAAAAGCGGCTTGTACGTTATTGCGTGCATAGACTGAATAGTGATAATTGATGTAATCAATCAAGAATGCACGTTCTCTGTTCCCCTTGGTATATTGCTCTTGCAGGTAAAAAGAGCGTTTGGTAGGAATGTTTGCATCTTTTCCTGTCTGAATAAACTGTTCGGGAGTCTGACGGCTGCTGCTGCGATGAACGATTTCTTCGGTGGCAGGATCTATGAATGCATAGGTGGGATAACTGCGTACACCGTATTTCTTGGCTAATGTAATTCCTTCACCTTCTTCAGCATCAATTTTGAGGTTGATGAAAGTTTGGTTATAGTAGTAACCCACTGTAGGCAATGAGAATACGGTTTGTGCCATATTCAGGCAAGGTCCGCACCATTGGGTATAGAAATCAATGAATATCAGTTTATTTTCTGCTTTGGCCTTGGCTACGGCTTCTGCCCAAGTAGTGCCGTGCAGGAAATTGATTCCTGCATTCTGGGCATTTAAGTGAATCGCATAGATACATGCGAAAATGAGTAAGATATATTTTTTCATGTCTTTGAATTTAATATGTTAATAACCAGGGTTTTGTTTACATTCCAGATTAGAACTGATTTCTGACGACGGAATGGCATCGATACGGCGGTCTATGATGCGTTGGTAATAATTGTCTCCTTGTGCTTCCGATTTTTCATATTCTTTTTCCAAAGCTTCTCTTAACGTCTTGTTCAAAGCAAGCAGACGGGTGAAATCGGGTTTCTCTGTGTATCCTGCAAAACGGATCATGGCAAACCATTCATGCCAGTTCTCGAAAGACAATTCCAGCATCCATTCGTTGAATATGGCGGTTTCCAGTTCTTCGTTATTGGCTGGAAGAATTATTTCGGCTCCTGCTCTTTCGCGTAGTTTACGGATCGGTGCGTAGGCTTCGGATATAGAGGCTCCCGAACGATACAAGGCTTCGGCTTTTATCAGATAAAGTTCAGAAACACGGCTGAAGATGACAGGCATGTCATTGGCATCATTCAGCAGCTTCTTTACCGATTTCAGGTTGTAGGCTACCGCAGAACTGCGGCTGTCCATCAGGCTGTCTACTTTAGAGAAGATGGCATCGGCGCGAGGATCATCCCCCACCAGTTCCACATACTCATTGGTGGGCCCCCAGTAACCTTGTTTTTTCGTGGGGCTGTTACCGTAACATTGCTGACGGGTTGAAGTGTTGGTGGCATCTTTTTGGTCGAATACACGAGCGAATAGAATCTCTTTGGTTGTTGAAAACTTATCAAAAACGTCACCATAGTTTGCTTCCGGCAATGGAGAATTTGTATCAATTGCATCATTAACTGCTGCTACCGCTTCTGTGTATTTTCCTGCATACAGCAATACTCTTGCCTTTAATGCCTTGGCTGCTTCTTTAGAAGCTTGTGAAAGCTTTTTCCAATCAGGAGCTTTTTCAATAGCTATTTCCAGTTGATCCAGAATATATTGATAAGAATCGGCTACGGAGCTACGTGCCTTTAGAGCATTGGATACGGATGGAGCTTCATTACGCATGACAACCCCGTATTCCCTATTCATATCCCAAAATTCGCAGTAACGAACCAAGATATTGAAGTAGGCCAAAGCGCGTAAATAGGCTATTTCACCTAACACTTCGGCTCTACGGTTTCCGGAGAACTCTCCGTCACTCATGCGGTTACAGGCTGTTTCCAGGAAGTTGGCGTTTTTGATTACAGCGTAATCTGCATCCCATTCCGTTGCATCACTGAATGATAGGGTAGGCAACATTCGTTCGGAGTAGTAAACGGCATTACCGGCGCTGACAATTTCTTGACGCCACATGGTCCCGGCTTTGAAGGAACCACTTACTGTAGGAAATATGACATTGAATCCATTTCCGGGCAAGGAGTAATAGATTCCGTTTAAGGCTAACTCTACAGCAGCGGGTGTTGTGATGGCACCGTCTAAATCTGCTTCGAATTCGGGCTTTTGGTCCAAGACATCTACCAACTGGCACGAGGAAACGCCCATTGTAAGTAAAGCTAAGAATATATATTTTTTCATTCGATTATACATTTAAATGATTATAAGTTAATTTTTAAACCAGCCGAGAAAGAGCGGAAACCCGGATAAGTGGAGGTTTCATAGTTACCGCCATAGTTGCTGTTACTGTTTACGGTAGCAGGGTCTGTTCCCGGATAAGAGGTGAGCGTGAACAAATTGGTAGCCGAGACAAATAGTTGTCCTTTAATTACTTTGTTTAAAGGTAAATTATAAGTCAGACGCACTTCCTGCAAACGGAAGAAGGAGGCATTAAACAATTCATGATCGGTTAGTCTAGGTACACCGTCACCTATATACAAGGCCGGGTATTTGGCATCTTTGTTGGTGTCAGACCATCTGTCATTCAATCCATAGTCAATCAAACCGGTTAATTGTCCGGGTAGATTCTGCAATGTTTTGTTATAAATCTTCAAACCACCGATCTGATATCCGAAGTTGGCGAACAGGCTGAATTGTTTATAAGATAAATTGGCAGTCAGACCGCCGAACAGATCCGGATCCGGATTACCGATAATAACACGGTCATTGTAGTTGATGATTCCATCTCCATTTAAATCCTTAATTTCCAAATGTCCCGGTTTTAATGAGTTACCATCGTAATAACTTTGTCCCTTTGATTTAGCATAGGCATTCAATTCATCTATTCTGGCTTGATCTTGTATGATCCCGGCATATTCATAACCATGGAAAGCTCCCATTGGATAGCCTACAGCCAATACTTGGTCGGCATAGCTGCCTTGAACTACTACATTCATAGCTGATTGTGCTCTACCTTCTTCAACCAGTTTGGTGACTTTATTCTTGTTATGTGACATATTCAAGGTCAGGTCCAAGTTCCAGTCTTTAGTAGATAATACACGGCCTACCAGGTTTATTTCAATACCGCGGTTGGTCAATGCTCCGATATTACGGTTCATCTGCATAGAGCCACCGGTTGCACTGGGCGGGAAATCAAATGACCAGATCAAGTCTTTGGTATCTTTGATATAGCCGGAGATAGAACCGGTCAGTCGGTAATCGAACAATGCGAAATCAAGACCTAAATCATATTGGGTCGATTTTTCCCAACGGATGTCGCGGTTACCCACTTGTTTATGTATAATGGCTGACAGGTTATTATAACTGGTTGCTTCGTATAAATCACGATTAGAGAAGCTGGTTAAGTTTTGGGTACCGGTAGTACCTACGCTGGCACGTAATTTCAAATCATTAATGAATGTCAGGTTTTTCATGAATTTTTCCTGAGAGATACGCCATGCAATGGCTCCTGAAGGGAAGAAACCATAACGGTTGTTCGAACCAAACATGGATGAACCATCATAACGCCCTGTAAAAGTGAACAGGTAGCGCTCCATTAATTTATAATTGATACGGGCAAATGAAGAGAACAGACCACTTGCATTATATCCGTTACCCCAAGATGAGATGCTTGCGGCACTTCCTAAATTGGTGTAAATATCATTATCCGGATAAGTCTGGCTATTCATTCTTGTACTACGGCTTATACCACGTTCAAAGGAGATACCGGCTACGGCATCCAAAACATGATTCTTGTTGAACTCATAGTTATAATTCAATGTATTGTCGAATACGGTTTTTGAATATTTATAATGATATTCTGACCCACTGGCTTCATTTCTAGTACTTAGAAAACTTGGACTGAATGAATTGTTTTCAGTAAATTGTAAATTACCCGATAAACTGGAACGAAACCGGAATCCTTTCCAAATATCAACTTCTCCGTATACGGTTCCCATGATGCGGTAAATATTATCATGATTTTTCTTATAGGTGTTGGCTACCGGGTTGGCTTGACCTGTGGACATATCAAATTCACCGTTATCATTATATATAGGAAGGTCAGGACGGAATCCTTGCGCACTAAATAGTGATGTGTTCGCATTATTTTGGTCTGTATAACTCATATTGGCATTAATACCAAAACGAAGGATAGGCAGCACGTTCATTTCTGTAGACACACGTGCGTTATATCGGCTTAAGTCACCTCCTTTGACCATACCTTGCTGATCGAATACTGATAATGAAATAAGGTATTTAGATACTTTACTGCCTCCGCTTACAGTCAAGTCGGCATTATGGCGGATAGCAGTTTGTTTCACTTCATCAAACCAATTGGTGTTGGCACTGCCTAATGCAGTGGAATTAGGTTCAAGAATTTCCAATGCATATTGGTTGGACGGATCATATACCAAGGTTTCTTTGGCAAAGCGGCGTACTGTTTCCCGCCATTCATCACCATATAAAATACGGAAGTTCTTAATTTGAACATCAGTGGTAACATTGTAGTTGAAGCTGACGGTAGGTTTGGAACCTTCCACTCCTTTTTTAGTGGTAACGATAACTACACCATTTGCGGCGCGAGAACCATAGATAGCAGCCGCAGAAGCGTCTTTCAGTACGTCCATAGACTGGATATCATTGGGCGAAATTGCATCCAGCATACTGGGATCTTCTACAGGAACTCCGTCGATCACATACAAGGGTTCATTGGAACCGGTCAATGACGTGGCACCCCGCACACGTACACGGACAGTTTCACCCGGAACACCTGTATTTTGGGATACCTGTACACCGGCAGCCAAGTTTTGAAGCATGGAGGTTACATTAGGAGTGTTTAATTGGCTCAATTGTTTTAAACCTACTGAAGCAACAGAACCGGTCAAGTCCTTAATGGAGGAAGTACCATAACCTACTACGACAACCTCGTCCAGATTAGTTACTTCACTTTCCATTTTTACATTGAAGACATGTCTGTTACCAATTTTCTCCTTAACCGTCTGCATACCGATAAAGCTGATCATTAGTTCGTCATTTTTAGTATTTTCGGGATAAGACAACATGAACTGCCCATCCATATTGGCTACAGTACCGAAAGTTGTACCTTGGATGACAATAGAAGCTCCAATGACCGGTTCACCCGTATCATCTTTGATAACTCCGGTAATCGTTCTGCGTTTGGCATTTCTGTCAATCGGTAATATTAACACATAATTGTTTTCCACTAACTCATAACGCATACCTGCCTGGCTACAAATCACTGAAAGTGCTTGCTCTAAAGGTTCTTTGTTTAATGTTAGTTTCAAAGGTACATTGTTCAAAGTTGCATCTTCGTACATGATATTAATTCCGGTTTGCTTTTTGACCATGTTAAGGGCCTCTTTCACACTGATGTTTTCACTTTTGATAGTGACTGTCTTATCAGCTGATACATTTGCAAACACAGCGTTGAATGTGCAGAATATGCACATTAGCATTACTAAAAACCTCATTTTTGGAGGTTTAGCTACTAAACTCTTCCAAAGCTCGTTTCTTTTCATAAAACTCAAATAACTTATTTAATAATTTAGAATATTCCTGTTATACAGGGCTTGATTATTGTTTTTTTACTAATATGGTTTCTCCCTTTTTCTCAAACTTGACATCGGATACACGATGAATGATGTCTAGTGCAAAGTCCAAAGGCTTGTTGCGGAAAATAACTCCGGTGAATTTCATGGTTTCTAATTCCTTGGATGCTATTTGAATATCTACATTATAGCATCGGGACAGACGGGCTATCAGCAAGGGAAATGGCATTGCGTCAAATTCCATAGCGCCCTCAGTCCATGAAATATAGAATTCAGGATCTACTTTGTAAACTTTTGATTGTGCAGAAGAGTAATGTTCGCCTGGTAGTAGATAATATTCACCTGATGGAGCATTTACCTTTAATTTTCCTTCAATCAAGGTTACTGATAATTCTTCATCGGGATAAGCCGAGATATTGAAAGTTGTTCCTAATACATAAATAGTATGGTCGTGTGTTTTTATTATGAAAGGGCGGGCTTCATCGTGTGTAACCTCAAACATGGCCTCTCCTTCCAAAGTAACTTCCCGGGTATCTCCGAATTGAACCGGAAAGTTGATATGGGAGTCCGCATTCATTTTTACTTTTGTGCCGTCAGCCAGTACTATTGCGTATTCCGAACCTTTGGGTACTATGATTTTATTCTGTAATAATTCAGCATCTGGTTCTGGCTTATGAGGATAATTACTTTCTTGTGGGAATGTGATCTCTCCATTGTTGATACGACTTCCATTGATTTCCCGTTGGCTGTTATAAAGTGGAACTACAGACTGGTTTGCTTGTACCCAGGTGGCTTTAGGAGTTTCTGGATTTTGGGAAAGAGGTGATTGTTGTGATTGTTCGCTTTGGGCAATAACAGGTGCTAGGTTCCGGTCATTGAAATATAAAATGGAGGTAATCCCTATCAGTATTGCTATTGCAGCGGCTGAGGAATAGACTACGATACGGCGATAAATACTACCGGATTGGTTACAACGATTTTGAAGTGACTTCCATGAGCCTTCTTTATCAAACTGATGTAATAAGTTAAGTTGGTTGTTTACATGATGGAGTGAAAGTAACTTCACAAAAATTTCTCTATGCGATGCGTCCTTTTCAATCCATTGCTTTAATTCTTCAAATTCCTGTTCATTGAGTTGATGGGACAGGTATTTTTGAATTAGAATTTCCGTTTTATTCTTTTGCATAATTGTTGTACTGTTTAACAGAAGTATCACAATTACACAAAATGGGTGACAAAAATCTGAAGAAATTTATAAATTAAATAAGATTAGGATTTCTGTCATATTGAAACGACGCAACATTTTTAGTGCGCGTGATAGGTGGGTTTTTACTGTATTTATGGAAATATGGAGCTCTTCAGCTACTTCTTTGTATTTTTTGTCTTCCAGAATAATTTTGACTAAAACATTATACTCTTGTTCCGGCAATTTTTTTAATTCGGCCAGTAATTGATTCCTTTTTTGCAATAGCTCTTCTTCATCATAAAAATCATCGATAGGAGAATAAGATTCTTCTTCCATTTCGTCTAAAGAAAAGTAACGTTCCCGTTGTACTTTGGTCAGTGAGGAGAAACGGACGGCATTGAATAGCCATGCGTGCAGATTGGAGGAAATAGTGGTATGCGAGTTTTTATCCCAAAAACTCACAAATAAATTCTGTACGATATCTTCTGATGTTTCCGCAGAACCTGTGAACTGTACAGAGTAGAGACATAAAGGGAGATAATAAGTATCATACAGTAGACGAAAGGCCTTTTCTTTGTTTTCTGCAAAGAGAGCTAGTATCCTTTCGTCTACTTCATTATATCTATTGTATTTTCTTGCATTATTGTTCATGGATGCCTTTTGCGGCACAAAATTAGGAATTTAACCGACACGATATACGACTTTCATGGATTAAAAATGCAAAAAGTACAATGTATTATGAATATTTTCTTTATTTTTCAATTCTGAACCAGTCAGCGTCCGTCCATCCTCCGTCATTGGTTACAATAGCGGGGCGCGTACAGAAGATACCTACCTTGGCTCCTATCCATTTACCTTCTTTTACTTGGAAAGTTTCTCCTAATGGCTGGAATTTCTTGCCGTCCGTACTGTAGCTGAGGTTACATTTCACTAATAAGTCGTGACCGCCTTCACTGGCTTTAATCTTGTCTCCTTTTGCGGAAAATTTAGCGCGAAGATAGATTGTGCCGTCTTTTAAGGGAACGGAAGCATTTACTTTTTCAGTAGCTCCCCGATCGGCTTTCAGGCATTCCACTTGTGACAGGACAAGTCCGTTGTCTGTGTTTTCAACAACTAATCCGGCATAATCCATTCCCATTACAACCAGTCCCGTGCGTTCACCTTTATATTTTTCTGTCGGCTTGAAAGTAAGTTTGGTGGTGGCAGTAAAATTGGGAGCCGGGGTTTTTTGTAGCATCAGATTAGAAACATCCCATAAACTTTTATAATCTTCGGGAACTGGGTAGGAGTATAGACGTACAAATCCTTCTCCTCCGTTGAAATAAGCCCATTTTTCATTGATGTTAGCCTGCCATTGCCATTGAGGAGACAATGTATAACCATCAAACTCATCACTTTCTTGCGGGGTACAAATAGGATAGTTCTTACCTACATTAGGCTTTTTATAAGTCAGAACAGGTTCGCCACAACCATCGCCGTCTTTATCAACACCTATAACGGGCCAGTCATCAACCCATTTCATAGGTTGCAGATGGACTAAGCGTCCGTAAGCTCCTACGTCTTGGAAGTGCATGAACCAGTCCTCTCCCGTAGGGGTGTCTACCCAACCGCCTTGATGAGGCCCGTTGACGGGAGAGTTGCCTTGCGCTAATACTGTTTTCCATTCGTATGGACCGTATACGTTTTTTGAGCGAAGTACGACTTGCCATCCTGTAGGAACGCCGCCTGCCGGATGGAAGATGTAATAGTATCCATTACGTTTATAGAATTTGGGCCCTTCACAAGTTTGATGTGCTTCATGACCATCGAAAATGATACGGGATTGTGTGATAGCTTTACTTGCATCGGCACTTAGCTCACAAATTGTAATTACACTTTTCAGTCCGGCCCGGCTTCCTGCATAAGCGTGAACCAAATATACACGACCGTCATCATCCCATAATGGAGTCGTGTCGATGATGCCTTTTCCGGCTTTCACCAAAACTGGCTCGCTCCAGGGACCTTTCGGATCTTTGGCTTTCACCATGAATGCTCCTTGGTCCGGGTCACCCCAGAATATATAGAATTCACCGTTATGGTGGCGGATACTGGGTGCCCATACACGGTTGCCATGTTCAGGACGGACATCGGTAACAGGGGGCAGTGCGTAGGGTACAGCCGCACCTATGATAGTCCAGTTGACAAGGTCTTTGGAGTGTAATATTTGTAAACCGGGCAGACAGTTGAAACTGGATGAGGTCAAATAATAATCGTCTCCTACACGGCAAACGTCCGGATCGGAGTAATCCGCATACAGGACTGGATTTTTGTAGGTCCCATTGCCTTGGTCGGCCACCCAGGCTTGGGATACATAATTCTGTGCGGGAGCAGATAAAAAACAGCCTCCTAGCAGACAGAGAGTGATTAGTCGTTTCATGGTTTTAGATTTTTTATTTAATTGTAATTTTGCAAGGATGTTCCAATTCTTTTCTCCATTGGGGAAGATAATTGAACCAGTCTTTCATATCTTTAAATCCGAAACTTTCTTTTTTTGAGGTGAAAGTAACGTAATAGTGGAAATGCTGTTGCCCCGGTGCTTGTAAGGTATATAAGTAGTTTGATCCGTCTTGTACTTCTTTACCGATATATTTAGGAATGAAAGTTCCCATACCTGTTGTTTCCTTCACATAACCTATGGTGTCTGTGACAGGCCAGTCGGTTCCCCAGCTTCCAGTCAGTCCTTTATGGTCGCTCATGTGACCTCCTTCTTTCAGAATCTGTACACCTGCTGCAAAGACTTCCTGTTTAAGCGGACGGTCAAACAGGACATCTACCTTCATGTCCCGATGACCGCCATAGATGGTATATCGATTGATCATGTTCAAATCGTTCCCTTGATATTCCCAACCGATGACTTCTGCTTCGACGATGGCACGTACAGGACCGGAGGCTAGTACACGTTCCGTGCGGTTTACTACTGGTTTTATGTGGGTCGCTTCAGTACCATTCCAACCTTTTAATGCACCTACACCACCACTATTGTAAACACGTAGCGCATCATCTCCGTAGCCGTTGGCGCGTTGCGCTTTGGTAGGGTAGAAACAAGTCTCTTTTATTTCCAGTCTTTTATTTACTTTGCTATATGGATCTACCGTCTGTTTTTCGTTGAAATAGATACGATAGGCAACTAATTCACTCTCTATAGCCGGTCCGTGATGGTAAACAAAACTATATACATTCTCGGTTCCTGCCGCTGAAAATCCCGTAATATTGGCGAATTTGTTGTTATGTCCGTAAGCTTTCATTTGGGCATAAGTACGTGCCGGATAGTTTTTTTCACTTTTTTCTGAAGAGAGAATTATACGGAAACTTTTGTTGCTTTTGGCTGGCATATCGATAAGGAAAGCCAGTTCGTCAGCACGTGCGTCACCGTTCAGATCGTCCAGTTGGGACGGAATTTCTTTATTACCTTCCCATACAGTGGCGGATTTGATGTTGAAACCTGCTTTCAGGTTATTTAAATCTATCACTATCGGTTCGTCGGTCTTATTTTGATTCCATTCATTGCTGACTTCTACGGTCAGTGTCTTTTCGCCTTTTTGTGCAAAAGAGTTGGTAAAGCATCCTGCTAATAATGTGAGGACAATAATTGAGTGCTTTTTCATAATGATGTATAGTTTATTATTTTAAGCACGGATCATACGGATTACACAGTGTTAGTATGAAAACCGTGTTTATCCGTGCAATCCGTGCTTTACTATTTTTATAAATTAAGTGGAGAAATGCACTAATGGGTGTAAGAATTAGAAGTTGAGTTCTTCTCCTTGTGCCCCGATTTCAGCATGATTCTTTCCGTCTATCGTTACATTGGAAACATTTTGCATCTTCAAGTTCTTTCCACTTTTTAATAACTCTATTTTGATATTTTTCATATTAACTTCGTCGGCTTCGCTTAATACTACACCTTCTTTAGCATTAGATACGATGATATTCTCCATATTGATATTCTTGATTCTCATCTCAGGCAAGCCATTGAAGAACACAGCCCTGCCTGCTCCGTTACAGGTTACATCTTTGATAAAGATATTACGGAATATCGGAGTTTCTTCTGTTACAGGAGGGATGGTAGTTTCTGCTTTCTTTTCATCCTGATTAGGATCTTCACCACGACCTTTTCCACCATAGTATAAATTGAATATTAATGCTTCGTTCGGAATATTAATCATGTTGATATTGCTGATGTAGATATTCTCTACCAATCCGCCACGCCCACGATTACTTTTAAAGCGTAAGCCAACATCTGTACCCATGAAAGTACAATTGTCTACATATATGTTGTTTACACCTCCTGACATCTCACTACCTACAACAAAACCTCCATGTCCATGTAATACGGTGTTGTTCATAACGATAACATTTTGACAAGGTTCACCGCGTTTGCGCCCTTGTTCGTCCTTTCCTGACTTTATACAGATACCATCATCTCCTGCATCAAATGAGTTGTTGATAATCAATGCTTTATTACATGATTCCAAATCAAGAGCATCTCCGTTTTGTGAGTACCAAGGATTAGAAACTGTAACTTTATTAATTGTAATATTTTCACATGATAGCGGATGTAAGCACCAACTGGGTGAATTTTTGAATGTCGCTCCTTCCAGCAATACCTTATTACATTTGATGAAACTTAGCAATACAGGACGTAACCAGTCGCGCATGTAGTCCCAGTCAGAATCGGTAAGTTCTCCACGAGGTACGTTGAAGTTGTCTTTTGACAGGATAGCACCTTTCAATGCACCTTCACTGGGATACCAGATTCTTCCGTCGGTATCTACCACACCACCGGAGGCGACCAATTTTTTCCATTGGCCTTCAGTCAGTTTATCTTTTTTGGTCGGACGCCATGTGTCTCCATTTCCATCAAATACTCCGTGGCCTGTAATCGCTATATTTTCAGCATTACGTGCTGAAATAGGAGACTGGCAACGACGGGTTTCCAAACCTTCAAAAGACGTGTTTATAATGGGATATAGTGAATGGTCTGCACTGAATAATACTAATGCATTCTTTTCTGTATATAGATTCACATTGCTCAATAGTTCGATGGGACCGGTCAGCCACAAGCCTTCAGGAATAATGACTTTGCCACCTCCTTTGGCATTAACCTGTTGGATTGCATCATTAATAGCCTTTGTGTTTAAAGTGATACCGTCTGGCTTGGCACCGAAATCTATGATGTTTACCGAATAGTCTGGAAAAGTAGGTTGTTCAACTTTATCCATCTTGAAAGGGAGGCTTGTATAGATGGCGGGATCTATAATATCTTCTACAATAGTCGTAGACGGACAATTATTACATCCGGTCAAAAAAGGAATTAAACATGTGGCAGGAAGTAATAGAATCTTCTTTATTAAAGTAGTCATTGGTATTATATATGTTTAAGATTAATAATTATCTAGTTGATTGTTGCTTTAAGAAGTCTTATCACTCTCCCGTAAAAGACCCTCACGGGCTATTTACGGGAGCAGCAATAATGTTTCATGTTAACCTAATTCTAACCTTAAATAAATATTATGAAAAAACCTCTTAATTCGATGGCAAATATAGCTGAAAGAATTGTCCTTTATGTGCACTATTTGATAGAATAAGTGGATTTTTTGTTAAATTCTCATTTAGCTGAAACCTTAAATGGTAAAAATTAGTTTTATAATTGCATTATTTCTTCATTTGTGTGCAAAAAAAGCTATGATTAATTTATTTGTTTGTATCTTTGCAAACTAATTTAACAATAAAGAAGGTATGAGTTACAATTTGTTGAAAGGAAAAAGAGGTATTATTTTTGGTGCATTGAACGAACAGTCTATCGCATGGAAAGTTGCTGAAAAGGCTGTAGAAGAAGGTGCGTCCATTACATTGTCCAATACTCCGGTAGCTGTCCGCATGGGAGAAGTTTCTGCTTTAGCTGAGAAACTGAATTGTGAGGTAATTCCGGCAGATGCAACCAGCGTAGAAGATTTGGAGAATGTTTTCAAACGTTCGATGGAAATATTGGGTGGAAAAATAGATTTCGTTCTGCATTCTATCGGTATGTCTCCTAACGTTCGTAAGAAACGTACTTATGATGACCTCGATTATGATATGTTGAGCAAGACTCTGGATATATCTGCCGTTTCGTTCCACAAAATGATTCAAGCTGCTAAAAAGCTGGATGCTATTGCGGAGTATGGTTCAATTCTGGCTTTGAGTTATGTTGCTGCACAACGTACATTCTATGGATATAATGATATGGCGGATGCAAAAGCATTGCTTGAATCTATCGCACGCAGTTTTGGTTACATTTATGGTCGTGAACATCATGTGCGTGTGAATACCATATCTCAGTCACCGACCATGACTACTGCCGGTTCAGGTGTGAAAGGTATGGATAAGCTGTTTGACTTTGCTAACCGTATGTCACCATTAGGCAATGCTTCGGCAGACGAATGTGCAGATTACTGCATTGTAATGTTCTCTGACCTGACTCGTAAAGTGACTATGCAGAATTTATATCATGATGGAGGTTTCTCCAGTGTAGGTATGAGTTTGCGTGCTATGGCAACTTATGAAAAAGGTCTGGATGAATATAAAGACGAAAACGGAAACATCATTTACGGATAAGAAATAGATGATGCGCAAAATTATATTCATATTAGTAGTATGTCTTGTTGCTCTTTCCTCCTGTCAGTGGGATGGGAAGAGTGGCAATACTGCTGATGTGGATGTAAGAGTTGCCCGTTATGATCGTTTGCAGTATGAGTATGTCACGATGAATAGTTTCTCGGCACTGCAAAAAATGAATACGGACTATCCTCAGGTTACCAAACTGTTGATAGAAGATGTATTGGCGATAGGTGAGGTGGATGACATGAAGATTAACGACCGGATGTTGGAATATTATTCGGATTCTACTTTATTGACTTTGATGCACGATGCCGAAGAGAAATTTAAGGATCTTGGTTGGGTTGAGGAAAAACTGACCAAAGGTTTCAAACGTTTGAAAAAAGAGGTTCCTGCATTGTTCGTTCCTCATTTTTATGCTCAAATAGCTGCTCTGAATCAGTCTGTTGTAGTTGGGGACAGTATTTTGGGTTTTAGTATTGATAAGTATATGGGAGCAGATTATCCTTTATATAAACGCTTCTATTATGACTATCAATGTCGCAGTATGGAGCCTGATCGTATTGTTCCGGATTGTTTTACCTTTTATTTGCTGAGTCAGTATCCTTTGCCATGGCAGCCTGGTCGTACTTTATTAGATATGATTATGCATCGTGGAAAGATAAATTGGATAGTGGCTCATATTTTAGGGTATGAATCTTTTGAGAAAGAGATGGGATATAGTGAGGATGAGGCTGAGTGGTGCAGGAAGAATAAAACAAGTCTGTGGAAGACAATGGTTGAAAATGGTCATTTATATGCTACCGATCCCCTTGTTGTACGTACTTATATACGCAAGGATCCCTTTATTTCTATTATGGGTGAGAAAACTCCTGCAAGTATTGGAGTATGGATGGGGATTTTGCTGATTGATGAATATATGAAAAAGCATCCTGATATGACAATAAAGGATTTGTTGGCTAAGACGGATTATCATCAGATGTTGGCTGAAACAGATTTCAAACCTTGATATTTTGATTGATTAGTAGTATGATGGAAGTTGCTTTGTATCTATTGCCTGTCACATTAGGCGAAACTCCTGTGGAAAATGTGTTGCCTGTGTATAATAAAGAGGTCATTCTCGGCATCAAACATTTTATTGTAGAAGATGTACGCTCGGCACGTCGCTTTTTGAAAAAGGTAGATCGCGGGATTGACATAGATGCATTGACTTTTTATCCATTGAACAAACATACTTCTCCTGAAGATATTTCCGGTTATCTGAAACCTTTGTTGGCCGGACAGTCCATGGGAGTTATTTCTGAAGCCGGTTGTCCGGCTGTTGCTGATCCTGGAGCGGACGTGGTTGCTATTGCTCAGCGTAAGAATCTTAAAGTGGTGCCTTTGGTAGGACCTTCCTCTATTATTATGTCTGTTATGGGATCGGGTTTTAATGGACAGAGTTTTGCTTTTCATGGTTATTTGCCTATTGAGCCTGGTGAGCGTGCGAAACGTATTAAGGTATTGGAGCAACGTGTTTATGCAGAAGATCAGACGCAGCTTTTTATTGAAACTCCTTATCGTAATAATAAGATGGCGGAAGATATTCTTAAGAATTGCCGTCCGCAAACCAAACTTTGTATTGCTGCCAATATTACGTGTGAAGGAGAATATATAAAGACTAAGACAATAAAGGAGTGGCAGGGGAAATTGCCGGATTTATCGAAGATTCCCTGTATTTTCTTGATTTATAAGTAATGCGGGACATTCATTAAATATTACAAAATCAGCCAACTAATTCATACACAAAGTATTGCGAATTAGTTGGCTTTTTTGTATCTTTAGGTATTCCCCCGAAAATAAGATTTGACGGCCAAAACGGGGGAAATATCCAAACTAATAAGATATGGCAAAGATAGTGAATATTTCAGAAATTCACCCTACTTTGGGTTTTACAGAATTTGATATTCTGGAAAAATACCGCAAGAGTTTTAATGAGAGTGAGCTTGGCAAGCTTCATTCGGTCTTTCCGTTTGAATGTATGGCAAAAGCCGCCGGCCTGTCGGACCGGCGCCTGGGACGCAGGAACAGATTCAGTCCTTCCGCAAAGATCGCCCTTATGGTCCTGAAGGCATACACCGGATTCTCCGACAGGCAACTGGTGGAACATCTGAACGGGAACATACACTACCAGATTTTCTGTGGAATTATGATTCCCCCGTCCCTTCCCATAACCAACTTCAAGATAGTCAGTGCCATCCGTAATGAGATAGCATCCCGCCTTGACATTGATTCTTTCCAGGAGCTCCTGGCTTCACACTGGAAACCTTATCTTGATAACCTTCACGTCTGCATGACCGATGCCA
>ENA-OPVV01000900-OPVV01000900.1-human-gut-metagenome-genome-assembly--contig:-NODE-900-length-24115-cov-1.685578_pt1 | contig 24115 bp, 18 predicted proteins | sample MGYA00241500_ERZ501992 | MGnify/ENA primary metagenome ERZ501992 (study PRJEB25962, sample SAMEA2043052) | human gut metagenome | biome: human gut; feature: human-associated habitat; material: faeces...
GGTTTTAAATGTTTGTTAATTAAATAGCAATCTGTTATGAATATACAATGTATGTGCTGTAGCGGAATCTTCTTAAACGCTGTTCCATTTTAATAGCATTTAAGAGAATACGGTAAGCACCGACCTGGACTTTATAATAGCCGTCCTCATATATTATAAATGCAGGAAATCCGTCAATTAAAAGTGAATTTAACATTCTGTCGGCATTATCCTTGTTGCGGTATGCGCCAACCTGTACACGGTAAAGTGCTTCATTTTCTGTGTCATAATCATTATTGTCACAAGGACATTGTGGCATAATATTTGAACTACTGACAGGGACAGAAAACACCTCGTTATCAGGTGGGATGGAATTAACCATAGCTGTGCTGTCAATTGGGGCAGAAGCAGTTCTGCCAGAGTTATTCATTTGGCTGTTGCTGCTATTATTGTTGTTACTATTGTTGTTGCTATTATTATTGTTGTCAGTGCGATTGCTTTTATTGGAAGTGGTATTTCCGGGCCTGCCTGATGGTATGCTTTCTAATATTCCGTCTGCGATTGCCTGTGCAATGCTGTCGAATTCTTCATCAAATAGATAATTGTCTTTATCGTTGTTAATAAATCCAGCTTCAACAAGAACGGCTGGCATTTTGGTACGTTTAAGGACAACAAGGTTTTTGCGTTCGTCTACACCAAGATTTTTAAAGCCAGCATCTTCAAGTTGGTTATTAATATTTCTTGCCACCTCAGCCTTTAAACCAGTATCGCTGTATACAAGGGTTTCAACGCCTGAATACTGGTTAGGATTTTCTGAGGAATTGCGGTGTATTGATACGAAAAGGTCGGCACCGGAATTATTCGCATCGGTTGCTTTCTTAAATGGAGTTTCGTATTCGTCAGTAGTTCTTGTGTAATATACATCTATGCCATTTTTTTTAAGTATGTCACCGACAGCTAAAGTAAGGTCGAGAGTGTCCTCTTTTTCCTGTCTACCCTTATATACAGCACCGGGGTCGCTTCCACCGTGTCCAGCATCAAGGGCGATTCTATAATCAGCCATAAATCCTCCTAAAGGAAATATCAGTTTATTTTATTCATAAAATTTCATAAAGATACATATAATAATCAAAAATATAATGAATAATATAAGAGGAATTAGATTATGGTGTATGTACATACAATGGAAACTCCTGCCGATGCAATAGATAAAGGGAAAATGCGCATTAACGTATATGATAAACAGCAGGGCACACCATTGGCAGATGCAAGGATTTCACTTGCATATACAGGAAATCCTGAAAGAATTATCAATGAGATAACTACTGACTCAGAAGGAGCAGTTAATCTTGATGATCACACCGCCGGTGGAGTATAGTATGGAACCAGGTGAGAAACAGCCATTTTCGGAATACACTATTGATGTTAATGCAGATGGCTACGAGGAGATTAATATATCCGGTATTGATGTATTCTCAGGGGAAACAAGTATTCAGAATGTGTATTTGAATGAAGATAACATGGAGATTCCAGAGAATAATATTGTAATTCCGGTTAATACGCTGTATGGCAGCTATCCTGCCAAGATACCAGAGGCTGAGATTAAGCCGGTACGCCAGTCGGGGGAGATTGTGTTAAGCCGCGTTGTAATACCAGAAACAATAGTTGTGCACGATGGTGTTCCTACAGACTCCACAGCACTTGATTATTATGTGAGATACAAGGATTATATTAAAAATGTAGCGAGCAGTGAAATATATTCGACATGGCCAAGACAGACGTTGGAAGCTAATATTTTAGCGATTATGTCCTTTACCTTAAACAGAGTGTATACAGAGTGGTACAGAAACCAGAATTACAACTTTACGATAACCTCATCAACTGCATTTGACCACAAATGGGTCAACGGACGTAATATATTTGAAAGTATTTCACAGGTTGTGGATGAAATATTTGATAATTATCTGTCAAGACCGAATGTAAAACAGCCGATATTAACACAGTATTGTGATGGAAAGAAATCAAGCTGTCCTGACTGGATGACACAATGGGGAAGCAAATATCTGGGTGATCAGGGATATTCTGCCATTGATATTCTGCGCAGTTATTACGGAAATGATATGTATATTAATTCCGCGGAGGGAATTTCCGGAATTCCGGCATCCTGGCCGGGATATGATCTGGGCGTGGGAGCAAGCGGACCAAAGGTACGTCAGCTGCAGGAACAGCTGGCAAGAATTTCGCGTGCTTATCCGGCGATACCGACGATTACGGCGGACGGAGTTTACGGATCAAGGACGAGGGAAGCGGTGGAAAAGTTTCAGTCGGTTTTCGGACTTCCGGTAACCGGTATTGTGGACTATCCGACCTGGTATAAAATTTCAGATATTTATGTTGCGGTTTCCCGTATCGCAGAACTTGTATAAAAGAGAGGAAAAATACGGATGAAAAATTATAAAATTACCGTGTCATATGATGGCACCAGATATAAAGGATGGCAGGTATTAAAAAGCACCGATGCAACCATACAGGGAAAGCTGCAGATGGTGCTTTCGGCGCTTGCCGGGCATCCGGTGGAAGTGATCGGTTCCGGAAGAACCGATGCCGGAGTTCATGCAATCGGGCAGGTGGCTAATTTCCATCTGGACGAACATTTTTCGGCAGAGGAAATTTTTGAAGATCTGAACCGGCACCTTCCGGAAGATATCGCAGTGACAAAAATCGAGGAGGTCGATGACCGGTTTCACAGCAGATATCAGGCTGTGGAAAAGACCTACCGTTACCGGATACGGACAAGTCCGGTGCCGAATGTATTTGAACGAAAATTTTTGTATCAGTATGGACAAACGCTTGATGTGGATAAAATGAAAAAAGCGGCACAGGCACTTGTGGGAACGCATGATTTTGCTTCTTTTTGCGGAAACCGTCATATGAAAAAATCAACGGTCCGTACCATTTTTTCCATTGATCTGGTGGAAAGAGACGGTGAGATTGAGATCCTGTATTGTGGCAATGGATTTTTACAGAACATGGTAAGGATTCTCACGGGAACATTGATTGAAGTGGGAAGAGGCGAACGGGCTCCGGAAAGTATGCCGGCACTTCTTAAGGCAAAGGAACGGAAGCAGGCGGGCTATACGGCACCGCCGCAGGGATTACGATTGGAGAAAGTGACATATGAGACAATGGATGGTCGCTGCTAAAAAAGCGGATTTTTATGCGATTGCAGAGAAATTTCATGTGGATCCGGTTGTGGCAAGGATTATCAGAAACCGCGAGGTAATCGGAGAAAAAAATATCCGGATTTATCTGGGTGGGAACCTTTCGGACCTGTCAGATCCGCATCAGATGAAAGATATGGACCGGCTGGTGGAGATTCTTGCACAAAAGATCCGGAAACAGGTGCATATCCGGATTATCGGCGATTATGATGTGGATGGTGTGACTTCCTCCCATCTGTTTCTGACGGCTTTGCGGCGTGTGGGAGCAAAAGTGGACGTGGTTATTCCACACCGGATACAGGACGGATATGGGCTGAGCCTGCATTTATTACAACAGGCGAAAGAAGATGGTGTGGATACAATTCTGACCTGTGATAACGGTATTGCCGCTATCGATGAGATTGCGTGGGCAAAAGCACAGAAAATGACAGTACTTGTGACCGACCACCATGCAGTCCCGTTTGAAGAACATGAGGGCAGAAGAACAGAGAAAAAGAGTCTGGCAGATGCCGTGGTAAATCCGCATCAGCAGGACTGCGGGTATCCGTATAAAGAGCTGTGCGGCGCCGGTGTGGCATGGAATGTCATCCGTGTATTGTATGAAAATTATGATATGGACAAAAGAGAAGCGGAAGATCTGCTGGATTTTGTTGCTATGGCAACTGTCTGTGATGTCATGTCGCTCACCGGGGAAAACCGTATCCTGGTAAAAGAGGGATTAAAGAGAATCCGTCATACGAAAAACATCGGATTGCAGGCACTTATGCAGGCATGCAATGTACAGCCGGAGAATATCAGTGCATACCATTTTGGTTATGTCTTAGGACCATGTGTCAATGCAACCGGCAGGCTTGACACGGCAAGGCATGCCCTTCGGCTGTTTGAGACCGGGCAGGAAACGGAGGCAGAAGAGATTGCCCGGGATCTGGTTGATCTGAATCAGGAACGCAAGGAGTTGACACTGCAGGGCGTGGAAATGGCAAAGAAACTCTGTGAGGAAGGTGGATATGAGAATGATCCGGTACTTGTTCTGTTTCTGCCGGATGTCCACGAAAGCATTGCAGGACTGATTGCCGGAAGAATCCGGGAAATGTATAACCGGCCGGTATTTGTGCTGACGCGGGGAGAAGAGGGAGTCAAAGGCAGCGGAAGATCGACGGAAAATTATTCCATGTATGAAAATATGTGTGGATGTGCGGAACTGTTTACAAAATTTGGCGGACATCCGATGGCGGCAGGGTTATCCCTTCCGGAAGAAAATGTGGAAAAATTCCGCAGAAAAATCAATGAAAACTGTCCGCTTACGGTGGAGGAAGTCTGCCCGGATATTCACATTGACATGGCCATGCCGGTGGGATATGCGAGTACGGAACTGGTCCATCAGTTTGCACTTTTGGAGCCGTTTGGAAAAGACAATCCATCTCCACTGTTTGCAGACCGGAATCTGTCCATCAGCCGCATGTGGGTGATAGGAAAGAACCGGAATGTTCTTCGGATGAGTGTTCTTTCGGAATACGGACAGCCGGTTCCGGTTATTTTCTTTGGGGATGTGGAGACGTTGTTTGCATATTTTACCGAAAAGTTTGGTCAGGAAGAGGTGGAGAATGCGCTGCATGGCAGAAAAAACCGGATTTTATTTTCTATGGTGTATACAGCAAAGATTGATTTTTATCAGGGAAATGAAAATCTGCAGCTGGAGATGAAATATTATCGCTGATTCCATTGAAAAAACGGGAAAGAAATTGTAAAATAAATGCAATGGAGGGCAAGTAATGTTCGGAAAAAAGAAACAAAAACAGGAAACACTGGTACGGATGAGAAACCTGGCACAGCTGGATGAAGGCTTTTTTGCCCATATGAAGGACGGAAAAGATATGTTTGATGCAACCGCAAGGGAAATCAGAAATACATATCAGCAGCTGGGAGCCGGAATCACCCAGATACAGGAAAATATAAAAGAAGCATCACAAATGGCGGCAGACAACGGAGAAAAGGAGCAGGAGCTGACCGGACAGCTGGCGTCATATCAGGAGCAGGAAGTACAGTCATCGGAAAAAAGAGAGCAGATGCTGCAGAATTTTGCACAGATCGAACAGGAGATGGCACAGCTGGTGGAGGAAAACAAACATTTCACCACGCCATCCAAATTCCTGAACGAATTTCCGGTTGCACTCAAGGCGGAAAATGAAAAGACCCGAGAGGAACTGGAAAAGATGCAGGATTGCGGAAAGCAGATGGGAGTGCTTGCCCTCAATGCGGCGATTGAAGCCGGGCGTATGGGAGAGGGAGGAAAACAGTTTGTTACAGCTGCAGAAACGATCCGTGTATCTGCGGGAACGTATGATGAGCTGATTGATCAGGCACATAAGAGGCTGGCAGATTCGGATGAGAGAATTGCAGAGCTGGAAGAGCAGGTACACCGGATGGTTACATTGCTGAAAGAAAACAATGTTGCAATGACCAAACTGATGAAATCCTGTCAGGAGGCTGCGCGTCAGGCACAGGAATGGAATCGTTTAAAACCATGTCCAAATTTCAAAGAGATGGAAAACCAGATTGTTGTGCTTCGCAATGCAGATGAGGAAATTGCCAAATCCGAGGAACGCAACCGGATGCAGATGGAGGATTTTACAGAAGAAATGGAGAGTCAGAAGAAAAATTTTGATGAACTTCTTCAATCCATGGAAACCGTGTACCGGCATGCGGCAGAACGCAAAAAATAAAAGGAAAAAGAAAAGGAGCTGACCAGAGAGGCCAGCTCTTTTATTATTCTACAGAAAAATTGTTATCGGTTTTGGATGAGGTGGCGGCAGCTTTAGCACGCGCCCAGTTGTGGCGGTAAACCACATGGTACATGACTGCGGCAAGAACAAATGCACAACATACATCAAAGAAAGAATGCTGTTTGATAAACATCGTTGCCAGAATGATGCTGACCGTCAGAATCAGTGTCAGGAGACAAACCAGCTTGTTTTTGCGCAGCTTTTTATTGTGTGTCACCGCAAGATAAATGCCGAGCGAATTATATACATGGATACTCGGAAACAGATTCGTCGGAGTATCACCGGTATATAGGCGTTCACAGAGCATGGTGCACAGATTGTGGTGTGTGAAATAGGTCGGACGCAGATACTGACCGTTCGGGTATACCGTGGAGATGATTAAAAAGATTGTCATTCCGGTAAACAAAAACGCACACAATTTATAGTAATCTGTTTTATTATGTAATGCCATATAGGCGATGCCCCATCCGACAAAAGGAAACCAGAGCAGATAAGGGATGACAAAGTATTCACAAAACGGAATATAATCATCAATCGGTACATGGATGACATGAAAATGTGTCGTGACGGTTTTTTCTACATAGTTAAACCATGCCATGTACACGAAAAAATATAACAAAATCCATAAATGCTTATATTTTTCATAATATTTTCGGAACACAAACGTCCGCTTACTTTGGGTTTCCGGCAACATAAATACTCCTTTTATATCTGTGTGCAGATCTTTTTTCTTTTGTTCTGAAACTGATTATAGCACGGGGAAAAAAGCACGACAATATAAAACCCGCAATGTTCATAAAACTTTAAAAATTTGGCACATTGACAACCTCTTGTGCTTTTGTATAATACAATAGTGACGGAGGATAAGAATTTTGAAAAAAGCACGAATGAAAAGAAAACAGAGAAGAAAACTGATATGGATGGTGGCAGGACTGGTCGTTCTTTTGTATCTGGGACTGGCCGTTTATTTCCACAATCACTTTTTCCCGAAAACGACATTAAATGGAAGAAAAGCGGGAGGGTATACCGCGCAGAAAGTGATGGATGAGATTACGGAAGAAATCCATTCCTACCAGTTAAAGATAGCAACAAGAGACAAGCATACAGAAAAAATTTCCGGACAGGATATTTCGCTGGAACCACAGTGGGGAGACGAAATAACAGAGCTGGTACACGCACAGAATATGTTTGCATGGCCGGTAAAAATTTTCCAGAAACAGACATTGAAAAATACAACACTTGTCGACTATGACAAAGATAAGCTGCAGACACAGATCGATGCATTGGACTGTATGGATGCAGACAATCAGACGGCACCGGAGAATGCTTCGGTTTCTTCTTATGATAAGACGGAAGGATTTACCGTGGTTGGGTGCGTCATGGGAACGACCATTGATGCAGAGAAAATGTATCAGGCAGTGCAGGAGGCGGTGGAAGGATTAAAAGAGAACCTCTCTCTGGAAAAAGCCGGCGTTTATGAAGATCCGACGGTTTTAGATGATGATGAGAATCTGGTAAAAGCCGTAAAGAAAATGAACGGGTATGCAAAGACAAAGATTACATTTACCGTGGGAGATTCCAAAGAGGTACTCGATGCTTCCGTATTTGGTGACTGGTTCCGGTTAAATAAAAAGTTAAAACCGGTACTGGACCAGGAGTGTGTAAAAGCATACGTCAGTGATCTTGCAAAAAAATATAATACCTGTTACAGTGCCAAAACGTTAAAGACTTCTTACGGAAAGACGGTTACGATTCCGGAGAGCCATTATGGATGGAAGATTGATACGGAAAAGGAAATCGCCCAGATTACGAGTGAGATCAAAGCCGGGAAAGCAGTGGAAAGAGAACTGAATTATTCCATGACAGCCAATTCCCATGGAAAAAATGATTATGGCGATTCTTACGTTGAGATCAATCTGACGGCACAGCATATGTTCTTATATAAAGATGGAAAACTGGTGATTGATTCGGATTTTGTATCGGGAAATGTATCGAAAAATAATGCGACACCGACCGGTGCATATGGCGTGACATATACCGAGAAAAATGCAACTTTGCGCGGAGAAAACTATGAGACGCCGGTTACATACTGGATGCCTTTTGCGGGAAATGTCGGTATGCATGATGCCTACTGGCGCAGCAAGTTCGGAGGAAGTATTTATAAATATGCAGGATCACATGGCTGCATCAATCTTCCGCCGGAAGTCGCAAAGGTAGTATTTGAAAATGTTAAGAAGAATTATCCGGTGCTGGTGTATGAACTTCCTGGAACGGAAAGTACCGATGCAACAGATAAGGAAGAAGCAAAAAAGGTCGTAAAACTGATTGACGCACTCGGAACCATTACAAAGGATTCCAAAGAAGCGGTGCAAAAGGCAAGAAATGCGTATGAGAAACTGACTGCCAATGATAAGGTGTATGTCACAAATTATGATAAATTAAAGAAAGCAGAAGAAAAATTACAAAAATTGCAGAAAAATTCAAAGGAATAGGGGATACTTGACAAAATTGATAAAAAACTGCAAAATGTAACAGCGCAACCGTTTAACATGCAATGGATGCATAGGTGTGCAGTTAGGAGAAGAATATGAAAAAGGGAAATGTAATCACCATTTCGGATGTTGCGGAAGCACTTGGCGTTTCCAAAACGACAGTCAGCCGGGCAATATCCGGAAAGGGAAGAATCGGTGAGGCAACAAGGCAAAAAGTCTTGGCTTATATAGAGGAGCATGATTATAAACCGAATGTAATTGCAAGAGGACTTGCACAGTCAAAAACATTCAATCTCTGCGTGGTTATGCCGGAGGATTATGCACTGGTAGATCTTCCGTTTTTTCAGGAAGTCATTACAGGAATTCAGGAAATTGCAGGAATGAATGAGTACGACATTCTGTTGTGTATCTGTCAGGAAAATGATATTACCAGTCTCGAGCGCATCGTGAGAAACCGCAAGGTGGACGGGATTGTGCTGCTGCGGACCTTTTTAAAAGACCCGCAGATTGAACTGCTTTTAGAGAAAAAGATTCCGTTTGTTACAACCGGTAGTACTACCTACCGCAAAGTCAAACAGGTGGACAATGACCAGCAGAGCGCCTGCCGCGAACTGACATCTATTTTACTGATGCGCCAGATGAAGCATATCGCTCTGCTCGGAGGAAGTGAATCTTTCGTAGTCAACCAGAACCGGTATAAAGGATACCAGCAGGCATATCAGGAAGCGGGAAGAGAAGTGGAAGAAACGCTTGTTTACCGGAATTTGGAGAGCCGTGCCTTTATGGATCGTGCAGTGGAAGAAGTGCTGGAAAAAGGGGCGGATTGTATTGTCTGCATGGATGATGCCATCTGCATACAGGTACTTCGCAAGCTGCGGCAGGAACACATAAAAGTGCCGCAGGATATCCGTGTGGCATCGTTTTACAACAGTTCCGTGCTCGAGAACAATATACCATCGATCACTTCGTTGTCTTTCAATGCGAGAGAACTCGGAATGGAAGCCTGTAAGAATCTGCTGGCGCAGATTGAAGGGGAGACGGTACCGGATCGGACACTGTTGTCGTATGAAGTAGTACTTAAAGAATCCACAAAATAAAAATTCAAAGATTGGATGGCGCAAGTGCCAGAACGGTGTATGCAAATGTTAAAGCAGATCATAACGGAAATTGAAAACAGACAGAATATAACCCGTGATCAGCTGGCTCTGCTGCTGGAGACAACGGATACAGGGGACATTGCATTTCTTCACGAGCGGGCACGTAAGGCAGCAGATGCCATTTACGGAAAGCAGGTGTTTATCCGTGGATTGATTGAATTTACCAATTACTGTAAGAATGACTGTATTTACTGTGGCATTCGAAAGAGCAATCGCAAGGCAGAACGCTATCGCCTGACGGAGGAAGAAATTCTTTCCTGTTGTGCAAATGGGTATGAACTGGGATTTCGGACCTTTGTGCTGCAGGGCGGGGAAGATCCATATTTTACGGACGATAAAATCTGTGCCCTGATACGGCAGATCAAGGCACAGTATCCCGATTGTGCGGTGACGCTTTCCATCGGGGAGAAAGAGCACGACAGCTACCAGGCATTTTTTGATGCCGGTGCGGACCGGTATCTGCTGCGTCATGAGACCGCGGACGAGGCGCATTATGGAAAACTGCATCCGGCAGAAATGTTCTGGAAACACCGCATGGACTGTCTGTGGGATTTAAAAGAAATCGGTTATCAGGTGGGATGTGGATTTATGGTCGGTTCGCCGGAGCAGACGGTGGATACGCTGTATGAAGATCTGCAGTTTATCCGGAAATTGCAGCCGCATATGGTCGGCATCGGTCCGTTTATTCCCCAGAAGGATACCCCGTTTGGCGAAAAAAAGGCAGGAACAATGGAAGATACGCTTCGGCTTTTATCCATTATCCGGCTGTTGCAGCCGCATGTGCTGCTGCCATCAACAACTGCACTGGGAACCATTCATCCGCTGGGCAGGGAAAAAGGAATTCAGGCAGGGGCAAATGTTGTGATGCCGAATCTTTCCCCGGTAGCAGTGCGGGAAAAATATAAATTATATGATAATAAAATCTGTACGGGAGATGAGGCGGCAGAGTGCCGGCACTGTATGGCGCGCCGCATGGAAAGTGTCGGATACAAAGTGGTCGTAAACCGTGGAGATTATCACTGATTCAGCAAAACGCACAAGAAGGAGAACGCATATGGGTGCAACATGGAATGAAACACCGTCTGCAAATCGTCTGCATATCGGTGTATTTGGAAAAACAAACAGCGGAAAATCTTCATTTATCAATGCTTTTACCGGGCAGGAGGTTTCCATCGTCGCAGATGTGGCGGGAACGACAACCGATCCGGTATACAAGGCAATGGAAATTTATCCGATGGGACCGTGCACGATTATGGACACGGCGGGATTCGATGATGAAAGTACGCTGGGAGAACAGCGCGTGGAACGGACGCGGCTTGCAGCCCAAAAAGCTGATCTGGCAATTATTGTTTTTTCTGCATGTCCGGTTTGCGGCGAATCCTATGAGGAAGAACTGAAATGGTACACCTGGTTTAAGGAGCGTAAAATTCCGGTTCTTCTGATCATTAACAAGGCGGACGTGGCGGATGCAGCACCTCTGAAAAACTATCTGAAAGAAAAAACAAAGGAAGATGCACTGGTAGTCAGTGCATTGACCGGAGCCGGTATGGAAAATGTCCGGGAGGTAATGAGCCGCAGAGTGCCGGAGAATTTTGGAAACCGTTTGATTACGGGGGATCTGGTCACGGAGGAAGATCTTGTGCTTCTTGTTATGCCACAGGATATTCAGGCACCGAAAGGACGTCTGATTCTGCCACAGGTGCAGACGCTGCGGGAATTACTGGATAAAAAGTGTATGGTTATGAGTGTGACCACGGACAAACTGCTTCCGGCACTCAACATGCTGCAGCAGGCACCAAAGCTGATTATTACCGATTCCCAGGTGTTTGATTATGTATACCAGAATAAACCGGCGGAAAGTATGCTGACATCTTTTTCTGTGCTGTTTGCCGCATACAAAGGGGATCTGCCGTACTATATGGAAGGTGCCAGACAGATCGATGCAATGAACGAAAACTCTCATGTGCTGATAGCGGAATGCTGTACGCATGCCCCTTTGAGCGAGGATATCGGCAGGGTAAAAATTCCGCGTATGCTGCGGAAACGATTTGGAGAACGGCTAAGGATTGATCATGTGAGTGGCACGGATTTTCCACAGGATCTGGAAGGGTATGACCTGATCATTCAGTGTGGCGCGTGTATGTTTAACCGCAGATATGTAGTATCAAGAATCGACCGCGCAAAGGCACAGAACATTCCGATGACAAATTATGGGATTACAATTGCACATTTGACTGGAATTCTGGATAAAATTGTGCTAACATTGCGGTAACAGGAAAGAAGGGGATTATGGCATGAAGATTACAATTGCAAGAGAGTGCGGCTGTTACGGAGATGAAGTCGGACAGGTTCTGGCAGACAGACTGAATGTTCCACTTTACAATAAAAAGACATTAACAGAACTCGCAAAGAAAAAGGGAATTCTGGAGCATTATCCGGATTATTTCGGTGAGAATCCAGCAGGAACGCTTCTGGCAGTCATTGCGGAAGATGATGGGGAAGACAGTGTTGTGCACCGGACACCGAGGAAAGTTCTGGATGAACTGATTGGGGAGACATCGTGTATTCTGATCGGCAGAGCTGGAAATTATGCGTACCAGAAGGAAAACGATGTGGTACGGGTGTTTTTAAGTGGTGACAGGGAATCCCGGATTCATCACCTGATGGAGAAGCATAAGGTGAAAAGGCATGAGGCGGAGGCCATCATTGAGAAGACGGAAGGCCGGCGGAAGCAGTATCACACGTATTATACCGGGGAGGACTGGGGGTACGCTGCAAATTATGATCTTTGCATTAATGATACGCGTTTTGGAATTGAAGGTACGGCAGATATCATTATGCAGTATGTAAAAGATTGCACCGCACAGGAAAAATAGGGAGAAGGATTTAAGAATGGGGATTGTATTTTATTAATACAATCCTTATTTTTGCCCTAAAAATCCTGAAAGGTGCTAAAATGGGAAAAGCGAAAGAAGGAGTTAAAAAATGAAGTATTTAAGACAACTATTGATGATTCTTATTTTCTCGTTTATCGGGGAAGTCCTGCACGCGGTGATTCCGATTCAGATGCCGGCAAGTATTTATGGTCTGGTGCTTTTATTTATTGCATTGATGACGGGACTGGTCAAATTGCCGCAGGTGCATGAAGCCGCGCGGTTTCTGATTGAGATTATGCCGCTGATGTTTATTCCGGCGGGTGTCGGGCTGATTGACAGCTGGGGAGAACTGCGGCCGATTCTGCTTCCGGTCATTGTTCTGCTGCTCGTTTCTACCGTACTGGTTATGGGCGTGTCAGGACAGGTTACACAGCAGATGATGCATCATGGAAAGAAAGAGGACAAGAATGAATAACTTTTTACAGAACTCTGTATTTTTCGGAGTATTTATCAGTATTATTACCTATGAGATCGGGGTATTGATCAAGAAAAAATTAAAGATCGCTATTTTTAATCCACTGTTGATTTCCATGGCACTGATCATTATTTTTCTACTGATTTTTCATGTGGATTATGACACATACGAAAGTGGGGCGAAATACCTTTCGTATTTCCTGACACCGGCAACGGTTGCGCTGGCGGTACCTTTGTATGAGCAGATTGAGCCTCTTAAGAAAAACTGGAAGGCGATTCTTGCAGGAATTTTTGCGGGTGCCATGACCTCTGCGCTGTGTGTGTTGGTATTGTCACTGATTTTTAAATTATCACACAAACAGTATGTCACACTGCTTCCAAAGTCCATCACAACGGCGATCGGTATGGGATTGTCCGAAGAACTGGGCGGAATTGTAACCATTACGGTTGCAGTTATCATTGTCACAGGGGTGATTGGAAATATGTTTGCCGAGAATATCTGTAAACTGTTTCACATTAGCGATCCGGTGGCAAAAGGCGTTGGAATCGGATCTGCTTCGCATGCCATGGGAACATCAAAGGCAATGGAGATGGGAGAGATTGAAGGGGCAATGAGCAGTCTGTCAATTGCAGTCTCCGGTCTGATGACGGTTGTGGTATCGCTGATCTTTTCACATATTTATTAAGGGGGAAAAAAGAGGGGGTTATGGCTTTACAATTTGTACTGGGAAGTTCGGGGAGCGGGAAAACAGAATACATCTATGAGCGTCTGGTGCGGCAGGCAGGGGAACATCCGAAGAAAAATTATCTGGTGATTGTACCGGAGCAGTTTACGATGCAGACCCAGCAGAAACTGGTGGAACTTGCACCGAATCATGCAATTATGAACATTGATGTGTTAAGTTTTAAGCGTCTGGCATACCGTGTGTTTGATGATATGGGGATGCAGGACATACAGGTTCTGGAAGAAACCGGAAAAAACCTGGTGCTGCGCAGGCTTGCACAGGAACAGGAGGAGACGCTTACCGTTCTTCGGGCAAATATGAACCGGATGGGATATATCGGGGAAGTAAAATCAATGATCTCAGAGCTGGTGCAGTACCGGATTTCACCGGAACAGCTGGTGGATCTGACGGAGGACAAAACAATCTCACCGGTACTTTCTGCAAAACTGCGCGACGTGGCAACCATGTATCGCGCTTTTTGTGATTTTATGAAAGATAGTTTTGTGACGGCGGAAGAGATATTAAATGTTCTGAAAAATCTTGTGCCGCAGTCGGAAACTTTGCGGGATGCGGTGCTGGTATTTGATGAGTTTACCGGTTTTACACCGATACAGAATGATCTCATGCGGGAATTGCTGCAGGTGACAGAGCATATTTACATTACGCTTACAATCGATGCTGCAGAAGATTTTTATCATTGCAGTGGAAATGAAGAATTATTCGCACTGTCCAAAAAAACGATTCTGTCTTTGATGAAGATGGCAGAAGAACTTCATGTGCAGGTGATGGAACCGGTGGTAATGACAGACAGTGCACACAAGCGTTTTAAGCTGGCTCCGGCACTGGCATTTATGGAACAGAATCTGTTTCGTCCCCGTCCGGCAAAATATACCAAGCCGGTAGAAGAAATCCATCTTGCCGCAGTAAAAAATCCACAGGAAGAACTGATTCTTGTGGCCAGGCAGATCAATGCGCTGATCAGACAGGGATACCGCTATCGGGAGATTGCTGTGGTGACGGGCGCAGTGGAAGCTTATCAGAGTTATATGGATCCGGTTTTTACGAAATATGAGATTCCATATTTTATGGATACGACCAAAGAAGTGTTATTCCATCCGTTCATTGAATGTATTCGTGCCGCGCTTGAAATTGTGGATACGAATTTCAGTTATGAGGCAGTCATGCGCTTTTTGCGGTGTGGATTCTGTGATATTGCGGAGGACGATCTGGACCGGCTGGACAGTTATCTGGGTGCAACCGGTATCCGCGGCAAAGCGGCGTGGAGCAGACGATGGGTGCATATGCCACGGCAGAAAACGCTTTATAATCTGGAACAGCTTGAAAAACTCCGGGAAAAAATATATGAGTATCTTGAGCCGTTTGCAGCAGTATTTGCCCGAAAAGATGCCCGTGTTTCGGATGGCATCCGGGCATTGTATCAGCTGCTGACACAGCTGGACACCCAGCATCAGTTATGGAACAGGGAACAGCAGCTTCTGGCGCAGGGAGAGGAAACCAGATCCCGGGAATATGCACAGATTTATACAATCGTGATGCAACTTCTGGAAAAATATAATCTATTACTGGGGGAGGAGCCATTGCAGATCCGGGATTTTACCGAAGTGCTGGAGGCAGGACTTTCCGCTGCAGACGTGGCTGTGATTCCACCGGGCTATGACAGTGTTACGATAGGAGATATCGAACGTACACGATTAAATCATATCAGGATTTTATTTTTTATCGGTGTGAACGACGGTATTATTCCGAAAGCGGCAAATGCCGGAGGAATTATTTCCGAATACGAAAGAGAACTTCTGGCAGAAAAAATGGAGTTAGCACCGGGGGCAAGGGAGCAGGCATTTATTCAGCGCTTTTATTTGTACCGCAATCTTACCAAACCTTCAGAAAAATTATATGTCAGTTATGCAAAGGTTGACAGTGAGGGAAAAGCCATCCGTCCTTCTTATCTGACCGGAGTTTTGAGGAAACTGTTTCCGACACTGAAATTGCAGGAACCGGAGCATATGGAGGCGCATACAGATTTTTATACCAAAGAGGCTGCCGAAGATTATCTCGTCTTCGGACCGCACGAAGAAGCCTGGTATGCGCTTGCCCGCTGGTTCCTGCAGGAGAATGATATGCAAAAGCAGGAGAAGATCCGTAAACTTCTGCATGCGCCGTATACACGGTATGAGGGAGAGCCAATCAGCCGGGCGGTTGCGCTTGCACTGTACGGAAGACATCCGTACGGAAGTATTACGCGGCTGGAACGGTTTGCCGCCTGTGCATATGCACATTTTCTGCAATACGGGTTAAAACTCGCGGAGCGTGAGACCAGTGCATTTGAGAGTGTGGATATGGGAAATATCTATCATACGGCCTTAGAACGCTACAGCCGGAAGCTGGAACAATCGGAATATGACTGGTTTGTGGTGCCGGATGCCGTGCGCCGGCAGATGGCAGAGAATGCCATGCAGGAGGCAATTGCCGGGTATCCGGGTATGGCGGTCTGCGATACGGCAGAAAATGCCTATCAGAGAAAACGGATGCTTGCTATTTTTGACCAGACGGTCTGGGCATTGACCAGACAGGTGCGTGCGGGGCAGTTTGTACCGGAAAAATTTGAGGTGACATTTGACGAACTGGAGGGAAAGGAAAGTCTCGAGTACCGGTTATCGCATGATGTGACCATGCGGTTGGAAGGAAGGATTGACCGTCTGGATACCTTTGAAGATGAAAATAAAATTTCGATTAAAGTAATAGACTATAAATCCGGAAATACAAAGTTCGATCTGATCCGCGTGTACCGCGGACTGCAGCTGCAGCTGGTGGTTTATATGGATGCGGCGATGGAAATGCTGCGGGGACAGCATCCGAAAAAAGAAATCCTTCCCGGGGGAATTCTCTATTATCACATTGATGATCCGGTACTCGAATCGGATACTCCATTGTCAGACGAAGAGGCCGAGCAGGCGCTGCTTTTCGCACTGCGTCCGGATGGACTGGTGAATTCCGGAGAGGAAATCTATCGTGCCATGGATCAGAATTTTGAGGGAAAATCGCAGATGATCCCCGTGGAAATCAAGAAAAACGGTGAAATTTCCGCAGCGCGTTCAAAAGTGGCATCGACGGAAGAGTTTGCGGTGATTACCCGCTATGTAGAGCACGAGATCCGGCAGTGTGGGGAAGCCATCTATGCGGGAAATATTGCGGTGAATCCTTACCGGAGTGATATAGAAACCAGCTGTACCTATTGTCCTTATGGTTCGGTGTGCGGGATGGATGCAAAAATTCCGGGATATGAATACCGGCAGTTTGCATCCATGAAAAAAGAAGAAGTGCTTGACCAGATGCAGACAGAGCTTGCCAGAAACAGGGGAAAGGAGGAGCGATCAGATGGAATGGACGAAGGAACAGCAGAACGTCATTGATTTCAGAAACCGGGATATTCTCGTCTCGGCGGCAGCGGGATCGGGAAAAACAGCGGTGCTTGTGGCACGTATTATCCAAAGGATTCTCGACCCACAGAATCCGGTTGATATCGACCGGCTTTTGGTTGTGACATTTACGAAGGCAGCGGCGGCGGAGATGCGGGAGCGTATCGGGGCTGCCATTGAGGCAGAATGTGAAAAAGATCCCCAAAACACGCATTTGCGCAGACAGTCGGCACTGATTCACAATGCCATGATCACAACGATTGACAGTTTCTGCCTTTTTGTGGTACGGAATCATTTTGAAGAGATCAGTCTGGACCCGAATTTCAGGATTGCAGATGAAGGAGAGATCCGGCTGCTGGAGCAGGACGTGCTGGAGCAGGTGTTTGAAGATAACTATGCGCGGCAGGAAAAGACGTTTCTTTCACTGATCGATGCCTATGCCGGAAAAAGAAACGACCACGGGGTGCGGGAGATGGTGGCAAAGATTTACCGGATGTCTTTGAGCAGTCCGTGGCCGCAGGCGTGGATGAAAAAACTCACCGAACCGTATCAGGTGGAACGTGCACAGGAACTGGTGCAGACAGAGATGCTTGAGGACATTGCGGAACATGCCAGGCTTTTGTTGTGTGACATGTGCACACAGATGACACAGGCATTGCAGTTGTGTAATGAGCCGGATGGACCGCAGGCATATGCAAAGACACTGGAAGCGGATCTGACGCAGCTGCAGCAGGCAGAAAATCTGCAGGGATATCTGCAGGTACAGACATTTTTAAATGGTCTGGTCTTTGGAAAATTGTCACCGATCCGCAAATTCTCCGGGGATGTCAAAAAAAAGGAAACGGTCATGGAGATCCGGTCGGATGTGAAAAAAGAAGTGGAAACGCTGCAGAAAAAATATTTTGCGATGGATCTGGAGACACTGCTTTTGCAGCAGAAACGCTTGTGTCCATTTCTCGAAGAGCTGGTAAGGCTGGCACTTGAATATACACAGGCAATGGAAACGGCAAAACGAAAGAAGAGAATTGTTGACTTTGCCGATATTGAGCATTTTGCTCTGCGGATTCTCGTGGACGAAAAAACAAAGCAGCCACGGCATACCGCAGAAGAATTCCGCAGACATTTTGCAGAAATCATGATTGATGAGTATCAGGACAGCAACCAGGTACAGGAAGAGATCATGCGTGCGATTTCCATGGAGCCGGAAGGCGGGCATAATCTGTTTATGGTGGGAGATGTCAAGCAGAGCATCTATCGGTTCCGGCTTGCACGCCCCGAACTTTTTATGGATAAATATGCATCTTTTTCGACGGAAGAGAGTCTGCAGCAGAGAATTGATCTGCATATGAATTTTCGAAGCCGTGCACAGGTGCTTGATTTCTGTAATGATATCTTCTACAAAATTATGAGTCCGGATCTGGGACGGGTTGCGTATGACCGGGATGCGGCATTGTATTACGGGGCAAAAAATTATGATGAGAATGCTAAAGGATTTAAACCGGAGCTTTTGCTTTTGGATGAAAAAGACGAATTGCTTTCAGAGACAAAGAATCTGACAAAAGGACAGATGGAAGCGCATATGATTGCCACGCGTATTGCGGATATGAAGCAGCACATGCAGGTGACGGATAAGGAGAGTGGACAGCTTCGGCCGCTGCGTTATTCCGATATTGTCATCCTGCTTCGAAGTTTAAAAGACTACGGAACAGATTTTGTGCAGGTTCTGCAGGGAGCGGGGATACCGGCATATGTGGAATCTTCGACCGGATATTTTTCGGCATCGGAGGTTCAGACGGTGCTGGCAATGCTGCGGATTCTGGATAATCCCTATCAGGATATTCCGATGGCGGCGGTTCTTCGGTCTCCCCTGGTGGGACTGGATGAGGAAGAGATGGCACAGATTCGTGTGGAAAATCCGGAGTGTTCGTTTGCGGAAGCTGCAATGCATGCCATGCAGGATGCCACGGAGGGCGCACTTTATGACTTTTACCGGATGTATCGTAAACTGCGGGGAAAACAGGATCTGCCGATCCATGAACTGATCCAGAAGATTCTGCAGCTTAGCGGATATGGAAATTATGCGGCGGCATTGCCAGCGGGGGAGCGCCGTGCGGCAAATCTTGCAATGCTGGTGGAAAAAGCGGTTGATTACGAGAAAACAAGCTACCGGGGATTGTTTCATTTTCTGCGTTATATCGATAAGCTTCAGAAATATGAAGTGGATTTCGGGGAGGCAGATACCACAGGAGAAAATGCCAATGTTGTCCGCGTGATGACCATTCATAAGAGTAAGGGACTGGAGTTTCCGGTCGTTTTTGTGTCCGGTCTGGGAAGAAAAATGAATCAGATGGATGCCAGTGACCGGCTGGTGGTACATCCGGATTTAGGCCTTGGAATCTGTGAGATTTCCGGGCAGCCCAGAGTGAAAAAAAACAGTGTGTTCCGGTCGGAGATTGCGGACCGGATCCGCAGGGAAAATCTTGGAGAGGAACTGCGCGTATTGTATGTGGCACTGACGAGAGCCAAAGAAAAACTGGTTTTGACCGGAATGATCAAAGATGCCCCAAAAACGTTTTCCGGATATACCGGAAATGTACTTCCGGGGAAGCCGGTCAGTTACCGGCAGAGGGTCCGGGCAGCCAGTTACCTGGACTGGATTCTTCCGGCCATGCTTTCTTATCCGCAGAAATATACGCTCGATGTGGTTCCACCGGAAAAAATTGTATGGGAAGAGGTGGAACAGGCGGCAGACAGCAGGGAAAATTATGAGGAACTTCTGCAGCATATCGATCATGCGAAACCGGAACTGCTTCAGCAGTATGACCAGTGGTTTTCCTACCGTTACCCATATCAGAGTGAGGCCGGCAAAAAAAGTAAATATTCGGTTTCGGAACTGAAGCATGCATCGCTTGTCTTACAGTATGACAGGTCCGAGGGAGAAGCCGTGGTGCCGGATTTTCTGCAGGAAGACCGTGAAGTGTATGTTCCGGACTTTGCAAGAGAAGAGGACAGAGAGTATCCGGCAGCTGAAAACGTAAATCAGGGTGCTATGCGGGGAACCGCGGTGCACCGGGTGATGGAATGTCTGGATTTTGCTGCGATTGCAGATATAGATACCTCTGATGCGGGAGCAGTTTCTGCATTTGTGAAACAGGAACTGGACCGGATGCTTGCAAACGGACAACTGCCGGGGGAATGGTATGCGCTTGTTATTCCGGAAATGATCGAAGCGTTTGTGGAAAGTCCGATTGCTCCCCGGATGGCAGCAGCAGCTGTGCGTGGGGATCTGTACCGGGAGCGACCGTTTGTGATGCAGCATCAGATGGAGGCATCCGGCGGGACGGTGCTGGTACAGGGAATCATAGATGTTTTCTGGATGGAAAATGATAAAATTATTTTGCTGGATTACAAGACGGACCGGGTAAAACAGGCGCAGGAACTTTTGATGCGCTATCAGACACAGCTTCAGCTGTATGCAGATGCATTAAGCCGTGTATTTTCTACGGATACAAAAAAAATGGTGGCGGAAGAAAAACTCATCTATTCGTTTCACCTGAAGGAGGTTGTCACATTATGAGTCGAATTGTACTTGCCTCTGCGTCACCGCGGAGAAAAGAGCTGCTCGAACAGATCGGACTGGAATTTGAAATTTGTCCGGCGAAGGGAGAAGAAGTCATTACTGCTGGTTCTGTGGATGGGGCAGTGTTAGAACTTTCCAGTCAGAAAGCGGAAGAAGTGGCCGCAGGAATTCTTTCCTACAATGAAATCCATCCGGAGCTGGTTACGCCGCAGGACATTCTGGTGATCGGGGCCGATACGGTGGTTGCCTGTGATGGAAATATTCTCGGGAAACCGCGGGATGAAGCGGATGCAGCCCATATGCTTTCGATGCTGTCCGGACATACCCACAGCGTATACACGGGAGTAACGCTTGTTTTTATTGATAAAAACGGCAGAACCGGGGAAACTTCATTTTATGAGAAAACAGATGTCTGCATGTATCCTTTGGATGACGCGGAAATCCGGCGCTATATTGCCGGCGGAGAGCCGATGGATAAGGCGGGAAGCTATGGAATTCAGGGACAGGCAGCTGCTTTTGTGAAGGAAATCCATGGTGATTATAACAATGTGGTGGGACTTCCGGTGGGGCGGTTATATCAGGAACTGAAAAAACTGGGAGTCATGGAGTGGAATTAAGGGATTGTCACAGAGAAATTCCTTCGTTATAATAATAGAAAGTGATTCACAGGGAGGAAAAAGGTATGAACGAATACGATGAGGAGATTTTACATTATTTTCTGGAACACCAGACACAACTTTTCCCGGAGGCGGTAGCGGAAAGTCCGGAGGAAGCAGAAGAGTTTCTGGAGGACTGCATGGCGGTTGTCTGTAAAAATATAAAAGAAGTGCGGGATTATTTTGATGACGCGGGGATGGATGTCGCCGGAATGAGTGAGGAAGAACTGTTAGAGGCAAGTGAGGTTTTTGCTATTCCTGATGGTCGTTTTCTTGTCGTAGAAGGATAAAACGGTATGAAAAAAAGAGATGGAAACTGGCGGGGATTTTTCTTATGGCAGCGCTTACGGTACCGTCACTCGGAGGCTGTAAGGTTGGAAATACACAGATTCGCCTGTCGTCAGGGCAGCTGAGAAACCATAATGCCATTGTGCGGATCAATGATCATAAATATGATATTAGATATGCAAAACTGTATTTGTGCAATTACCGCAACCTGTATGGCAAAGCGTACGGAACGGATCTCTGGGAATCCTATGATGCGGATTTAGAACAGTATGTTAAGGATGTGACGGTTCAGGAACTGACACATATTGCATGTATGGATATTCTGGCAGAAAATCAGGACATGCATCTGAGTGAGCAGGAAAAGAAACAGGCAGCACGTGCGGCAAAAGAATATTACCAGTCACTTACGGAGGAAGAAAAAACGTTCATCGGTCTGTATGAGAGAGAGATCCGTACAGCATATGAAGAGTATGCACTGGCAGAAAAGCTGTATCATGCGCTGACACAGGGAACCGATGAGGAGATCAGTGATGATGAAGCCAGAGTGGTCCGGGTACAACAGATCTATGTAAAAGAAAAAGAAGCACTGCGTGCGGTGCAGGAAAATCTTGCAGCGGGAGATGATTTTGCCTCGGTTGCGAGTGCTTACAATCAGTCGAGGGAGTTTGAGCGCACCATTGCACGTGGAACTTATCCGGATGCGATGGAGGAGATCGTGTTTAATCTCGATGACGGAGCGTGTTCCGATGTGATTGCGGCAGATGACGGGTATTATATCATCCGCTGTCTGAACAAATTCGAAAAAGATCTGACGGAGGAAAACAAGGAAAAAATCCGTGTAAAGAAAAAAAAAGAACGATTTGAAAACGAGTACCAGACGTTTGTGAAGAATTCCACGTTTTGCTTAAATGATAATCTGTGGGACGATGTGACGTTAAAAGATGTGTCCGGCATCGGGACGGATTCTTTTTTCAGCACATATGAGAAATATTTTACAACAGGAGAAAATACAGAGACGACATGAAATGGGAATTTGATATTTTATATGCACTGCAGAAGATTCATCAGCCGGTTCTTGACCATATCATGACAGGACTCTCCACGATAGGAAATGCCGGTATTTTCTGGATTGTACTTGGCCTTGCGCTTTGTATTCCGAAGAAATACCGCAAAATTGGAATCCAGATGGTGATATCCATGGCAATTACGTTTATCATTGGAAATCTGATTCTGAAAAATCTGATCGCAAGACCAAGACCCTGCTGGCTGGATACACAGATTGCCCTGCTCATAAAAAGCCCAAAGGATTATTCCTTTCCGTCCGGGCATTCCATGAACGGATTTGCTGCATCCATCGCACTTTTATGTAATGATAAAAAGCTTGGAATTCCGGCAGTGATTTTAGCATCACTGATTGCGTTTTCCAGACTGTATCACTTTGTTCATTTTCCGACCGATGTAATGGTGGGAATTTTAATCGGTACGACCGTGGCAATTCTGGTGCATGTGGGGTATCTGAGATGGAGCCGCAGACATTTTTCGTAATTTTTAATATCTTTTAATATCTATAGAAGCAAAAAACTCCGAAGCATACAGCTTCGGAGTTTTTCATACCATTTTTTATTTGGTTAACAGTAACATGATATCGTTGCTTCGCTTTACGAACTTTGTCATAGCCTCTGCGGACAATGGTTGGTTGGAAAGCATGGCCAGATCATAGAGCTGTTCTGCAAACATGCCGGAATGTTCGGAATCTTTGTGTTGGAACAGATATTTTACCAGAGCGTTGTTTGCATTTAAAGTCAGAGTCTGGTCTGCTGCAAACATATTCGGGTCCATACCGCCCATACCGCCGGCTGCGTACATCTTCATCATATCCTGCATACGTCTGCCCTGTTCGGAGAGTGTGAGGATAGAGGCAACATCCGCATCCTTTAAGCTTTCTACTTTTACCGTAAGCTTATCGTTGTTCAGTGTCTTTTTGAACAGATCGGAAAGGGTATTGGTTTCCTCGGTCAGATCTGCTGCATCATCGGATTTTAAGGCATCTGTGACATCTGCATCAATACGCTTGAACTGATAGTGCTCGTTGCGCTGCTCTAACTGTGTGATGAAGGAAGTATCGATGTTGTGATCGAGGATTACGGCATTCATGCCCTGTTCCTTGAACATCTTGATGTATTGTCCCTGCTGAGCCTTGTCTGTTACATAGTAGATCGTGCTGCGTTCCGGCTCTTTTTCTTCCTCTTTTGCATCGTCTGACTTGGATTCTTCCGTCTTTGCATCTTCGGTCGTCTTTTCGTCGTCTTTCTTTTCGCCCTCAACAGGAACGAGAAGTTCCGGAAGTGTCTGATACTTGTCATTGATATCCTTAAAGAGGATATAATCATTCATCTTGTCACAGAACTTTGTATCTTTTAAGCAGCCATATTTGATAAACGGGCTGA
>ENA-OPVV01000905-OPVV01000905.1-human-gut-metagenome-genome-assembly--contig:-NODE-905-length-24033-cov-2.218617_pt1 | contig 24033 bp, 19 predicted proteins | sample MGYA00241500_ERZ501992 | MGnify/ENA primary metagenome ERZ501992 (study PRJEB25962, sample SAMEA2043052) | human gut metagenome | biome: human gut; feature: human-associated habitat; material: faeces...
TCTTGCAACAGTGCCGTCCATCAGATATACTTCTGCCTCTACTGTCGGATTTCCTCTGGAATCCAGAATTTCTCTTCCTACAACTTTCTCAATCTCAAGGTACATGATAAATCCCCTTTCTACTACTTTTCAGCCCGGCCTCCGGTCTCTGTACCAGACCACGACTGTTTTATTTGCACAAGAGTTTCTTTTATCTAACTCTGTAGTTAGTATAGACTAATTCTGGCTATCATGCAAGGATTTTCATGTTTCCTTATTGAAAAGATAAATCAAAAAGGATACCAACTTTCCTCTGAAAATTGATACCCTTCTTTCATATTTATAATACATATTGCAGAAGCCAACATACTGCCGGAAGTGTAATAATTCCACTGATCGTTGTTATAAATACACCACCCAGAGCGTAATCTCCGTCAAGCCCGGACGCATTCGCCATCATGACAACCGCCGTCATAGTCGGCATCCCAACGATCAATGACGTTGCAAGACGCAGCTCACCTGAAACCGGAAACAGTCCGAGAATCAAAAACAGAAAGACCGGTGCAAGAATCATTTTAAGCAATACAATTCCATACAGAGAAATTTCCCTGAGATATTTTTTTAATGAAATTCCTGCAAAAATTCCTCCTACATAAATCATTGCAAGTGGAGATGCGGTAGATCCTATTTTTGAAAAGGCAGTATCCAGAAGAATCGGAATCCTTATCCCCGTAAACTTCAGTACTATTGCGAGCACAATTGCCACTGTTGCAGGGTTGATCATTTTTTTCAGCTTGAAGCCTCCTTCACCCGTCGGAGATGTCAGCTTCACACCTAGAGTCCACAGCATAAACTGGTCTATAAGCATAAATACTGAAGCATACAAAATTCCATTTTCCGGAAAAACACTTGAGATCATTGGAAGTCCTATAAACCCGATATTTCCGAACAGCAGCATCGCCCGATAGATTCCGACACGACTTTCCTGCTGTTTAAAAAACTTCACTGCCATTGCTCCTGCTGCATATATACAGATATAAAAACCGACCGCAATCACAAGAATCGGCCACGACTCATACAGGTTCTTCTTGTCTGTTCCATCTGTGATATTAATAAAAACCATCAGCGGCAATGCCATTTTGATCACAAATTTTGAAATCGGTTCCAAAGTTTCCCTGTTCAGCACTTTTGTTTTGACCAGAAGCAGGCCTGCCAGAATGTAAATAACGAATAATCCAACCTGCTGAAGTATAATATCAAACGTATTCATTCATTTTCCTGCTTTCCTTATTTCTTCCAAGAATCAGAAGAACCGCAAAGGTGATAATTTCTGATGTCAGGAAAGACAGCCACACGCCATTCATTCCCCAAATCATGGAAAGTACAATCGCACATGCTCCAATAGCAACTGCACCTCGCAGCAATGAACCAATGATTGCCGGACGCGCATTTGCCGTTGCAGAAAAATATGCAACAAGCATGATATTCACTCCTGCAAACAAAAATCCCAGGAAATATAACCGAAGACCTGTATGTGCATATTCCAGAAGCAGCCTGTTATTTTCGCTGTTAAAAACAGCTATGAAAGGATCGGTAAATATCCAGACCAGAGCAACCAGAATGATTTCTACTGCCACTACGCTCTTCAAAGCCCAGCTGAGAAGTTTTTTTACATCATCAGCTGCACCTTTACCAAAGCTTTCACTGATCAGCGGCTGCGCCCCCTGTGACATACCGTTCATGATTGCCATCCCTACAAGTGACATATTTGCTACAACACCGTAAGCAGCAACTCCGGTACTTCCGGTAAGTCCGAGAATCAGCATATTGAATATGAACGTGATCACTGCAGAAGAAATTTCGCCTACAAATGCTGACACACCAAGCTGACAGCAGGAAATCAGATGTCTGAGAGACAATCTTTTCCATTTGAAACCAATATTGCATTTTTTGCTCAGATAATGAGTAGAACATACCAGCATAGTCACTACCGGACAAAAAGCGGTTGCAAGTGCTGCACCGGAAAATCCAAGTCCCATAGGGAACATAAAAATATAGTCAAACACAATATTAAAAGCACTTCCAGTCAGTGAACCTGCCATTACCGTTGAAGTTGCATTATCATTTCTTGCAAAGGCAGTTACCGAATAATTACACATAAAAAATGGTGCAAAGATGAGAACGATCCGCAGATAAGTTTTTCCCAGCTCAACCAGACCTGCATCTGCTCCAAGAAGCGCCAGAAATTTATCCGGGGTCAAAATACCGATCAGTATAAATGGAACACTGCACACCAGACTCCAGCTTATTGACTGTGTGAAGTAATGATCTGCATCTTCACCCTTGGCTTTGCTGATCCCATATCTTGTTGCAGATCCTATTCCGATCATCGAGCCTATCGCGAACATGATTCCAAACACCGGCAGGATCAGATTAAGAGCCGCCAGACCGTTCGCTCCTGAATTAAATGATATAAAAAAAGTATCCGCAAGAATATAGACGGACTGCCCGATCATGGCAGCTACACTCTGGCATATGTATTTTGAAAATCTTTTTAGCATTTTTTGACTCTTCTCCTTCTGATAACTATCCTTTGCATTATAGTAAAAAGTTCCCCAAAAGACAATGTCTCCTGGAGAACTTTTTACTCACTTTTTAATTTAGATTTTATTTAACAGTTACTTTGCATTTAACTGTCTTGCTTCCGGATTTTACTGTGATCACAGCTGTACCTTAATTGTCATAATCTGTTTCGCTTTTGTATCGTCAATGAATTTGTTACTGTTCATTCCGTTCTCAACTATCGTTTCCTACCCAGTTCCCAGAATGCCACAGCACTTGCAGCTGCCACATTAAGAGAATCCACACCATGAGCCATGGGAATCTTAACCGTATAATCGCAGTCCGCAATCGTCTGTGATGCCAGTCCGTCTCCCTCGGTGCCAAGAATGACTGCAAGCTTCTCTTCAGCAAGAAGCTTCGGATCATCAATACTATAAGAATCTTCTCTAAGTGCCATTGCCACGGTTTTGAATCCAAGATTCTGGATTGCTTTCATACCATCTTCCGGCCAGGAAGCTTTTTTGTCAAAATAAGTCCATGGAATCTGGAAAACTGTCCCCATGCTTACGCGGGCCGCTCTTCGATAGAGTGGATTGCTGCATCCTCCTGTCAAAAGAACAGCGTCCATATGAAGTGCTGCCGCACTGCGGAAAATCGCCCCTATGTTGGTCGGATTCACAATATTTTCCAGTATAGCAACACGTCTGGAGTTCTTACAGATTTCTTCTACAGAAGGCAGTGTTCGGCGTTTCATGGCGCAGAGCATCCCTCTTGCCAGTGCATAACCGGTCATTTTGACAAGTGTTTCATATTCTGCTGTGTATACCGGGATTTCCGGATAACGCGCAAGGATATCTCCTGCCTCTCCATCCAGATCTTTATGTTCAACCAGAAAAGAAAGCGGTTCGTACCCCGCTTTCAATGCACGCTCGATCACCTTTGGGCTCTCTGCAATAAAAAGTCCTGGATTTGGCTCATTATATCTAAGAAGCTGCACCTCGGATGTTCTCGCATAAACATCCAGTTCCAGTGCAGTAATGTCGTTGATTTCAATAATATTTTTCATACAATTTATTTCCTGTATTCCTCTATCTTACAGCTGTGTTCTTTTGTCTTTTTGTCATAATTAATTCCAACCAGCAAAAGTTTTCCATGATATTCTTCCAGACTTCTGCAATATTCTTTCTCTCTGATCTGAGTAATTGCACCTGCTGCATCTTTGTCCCATTTCAGTTCCACCACCAATGCCGGCTTATCCATAAAACGTTTTCTCGGAATAAATACCAGATCTGCAAATCCTTTTCCACCAGATAATTCTCTATGAAACGTATAAAAATTTCTTGCCGCATAAAGTGCCAGAGAAATCGTATAACTCAATGCATTTTCATCATTATACTGAATATGTGAAGTCTCAAAATGCGCCTGTCGAATTCCCTCTGCAACCTGTTTTTCCCGACCCTGCCAGATTGCCTGTAGCGTATCCGCTGAGTTCTTAAGGGCATTGGATACTTCTCCCCAATCTGATACTGAAACTGCATTCACAAATTCTGCACGAATTTCTCCATTTGGAATAAATACTGTCTTTGTCGCATAACGATACCCCAGATATCCCAAATGAATCAGCAGTGTCAGGACATCATCTTCTGTACGGAAGGTTGCCATATCATTCGTAAAACTTCCTGTATTTACTGGAACTTCCTCTCCTGCGAGCATACTTAAGATATCGTCCCTCAGACCCTCGAAATTCATATCGATATAAAGCTGCAGTGCTTCAAATGTTTCTGTCTGGTTCCAGTAATTTCCCAACCTGCCAAGCCTCATACAACTGATAACAGACTTTGGGCTGTATACAGACGGAACTTCTTCAAAAGAATATCCATCATACCAGTTTCTTATCTCGTCTATATCCATCTGGTATTCTCCGCAGAGTTTTTCTACTTCGCTTTCCGTAAAGCCTACATAAGAAGCCAGCGGTCCCGGATCGATCATGGAAAATTCATCAAACATATTCAAAGCACTGTGCGTACCATATTTTTTGATAGGAAGAATTCCTGTCATATATGCCAGATGAATATAGCTCTTGTCTTTGATAAGATCCCTCAGAAAATCCAGATATTTTTCCTGTGCTTCCTTATCATTCTTGAATTCTCTGAAAATACAGTCCCACTCATCTATGATAAGCACAAACGGACATTTACTTTCTGTGTAGATATCCTGCATAGTTTCTGCCAGATCTGTCGAATCAAATAGCTCTACATCCGGATATTGCCTTGTCAGCTCACGAATTACTCTTTGCTTAATTCTCGCAATTAATTCCTTCACATCAGAACTTCTGCTCAAAAATTCCTGTACATTGAGAAAAACCGTATCATATTTATTCAGGTATCCGCCAAAATTCTCATCTTTCGCAATTTCCAGGCCTGCAAACAATTCTCTGGAATCGCACCCTCTGCTGTAATATGCGGACAACATGTTAGCTGCCATTGATTTTCCAAAACGTCTCGGTCTGCTGACACAGACATATGCCTGCATGGTATTTATTACACGATTCGTATATTTTATCAGTCCTGTTTTATCCACATAAATATCAGAATTTACCGCTCTCTGAAATTTGCTGTTATCCGGATTCAGATAATTTCCCATTCTGGTGCAGTCCTTTCTTGCTTTTTGTTCTATCTTACCACAAAGCTGTACCGGATTCTATGATTAGATTACAAAAGAACTATGATAGCATGGGCTGCTTAAGAATTCTGCCGCCACTGTCAGAAGAATACTCATGATAATCCACTTTAATATGCGCTCCAGATCAGGTGGCATTTCGCGGCCAGCTCTTCTTCTTTCTGCTGCGCCTTCTCAGGTTCATCCTGATAATCCCAGAGTTTAAAAGCCTCTTTTACATTTTCCGGATCTACATAATAAACATGTTCAATTCCTGTTGGAAAAGATGTTTCATCAGTAACTGTATCTGCTCCACGTTCATATGCTTCCTGAAAATCCTGCAGATTCCAGAGTTCATTTTCTGTGTTTGAATCGGATGGATATTCTTTGTGGGTCCACATAGTTTCTGACAGCATGTAAAACATGTTTTTTTGGTCTACGGACAGAATTGATTTCATCCTTCCCAATGGATTTACCGTAGAATATACTTTTCCATCCTTTACAGATATGTTTGCCTCGTCCCAGGAAATGTAATTTTCCTTATCATAATACCAATAATGCCCGATTCCACCGGCTGCCAGAACAATGGCAACTGCCAGGAGTACCGACGCAATTCTCTTTTTACGAATCTTACAGCGAATTTTTTTGAGCAGTTCTGCTTCCATTTTATTTGTCTGTACAGAATCACTGCCTTTTTTAACATCTGTCAGATGATTTTCCCTCATTATTTCTTCCTGCATTCTTCGGCATGTCGGACACGCTTTCAAATGCTCTTCCACAAGCTGTCTGCTGTCCTCACTGACCATATCGTCCACATAAAGTGGAAGCAGATCTTCGATAACATCACAACTGATCTTCATGATCCAATTCCTCCCTGATCTTTTTACATGCTCTGTGATAAGTAACTCTTGCCCAGCTTTCGCTTTTGCCAAACAGCGAGGAAATTGTACCAAATGACAGTTCTCCAAACACACGAAGGGAAAAAACTTCTTTGTACGGTTCCGAAAGTCTGTGCAGAACCTGGTGAACCTGAAAAGCAGTTTCTTTATCCGAAAAGTTCTGAAGCAGATCGGATGTAAAAATATCTTCTGTTTCTTCCTGAGACTCCGGTGCATACTTTTTATTTTTCTTCTGATAGTCATAGTACGTGTTTTTGGAAATCTGGCAAAGCCATACACGCAGGTCACAGTCACCTCTGAAATCGTCGACTTTTTTCAGTGCTTTGAAGAATGTTTCCTGCGTCAGTTCCTCTGCAATATGGGTATTGTGCGAAAGCGAGAGCAGATAACGGTATACGACAGTAAAATACTGCTCATATACTTCCTGAATATTCAGCATTTGTTTCTCCTCTCTCTACCAGTTTTGTCCTCCTTCACATATATGACGATATATGTATGGGAAACGTTACAAAAAATTTCACAAAAAGAAAAAGGCCTTCCGATTTATGGAACACCTTTTTCTTTTTTTATAAATTCCTGATCCATGTACACGCAAGTTCCATCCATGACTGGCATTCCGGCTGAATACATCCACCATCTTCATGACTTGTCTCTTCATTTGCAAGACTGAGCCCATGAACACCTGTCGGGTACAAATGCAGTTCTACCGACACTTTGTATTTATGCAATGCCTCAAAAAATAACAGGGAATTCTCAACCGGGACACAATCATCCGTGACCGTATGCCAGAGAAAAGTCGGCGGAGTATCCGTTGTTACCTGAAATTCCAGCGACTGCTTTTTTCTTTTTTCAGGATCACTGCTGTCAGCTCCAAGCAATGCCTCAAAAGACCCCGTATGTGCAAATTTTCCGGAGGAAATGACCGGATAACTGAGGATCATGCCGTTCGGTCTCACCATTTCTGTTTCTGTATGTAATACTTCGGAGATAAATTTTTCCTTCCAGAATACCCCAAGACTTGCAGCCAGATGGGCACCCGCCGAAAATCCCTGCAGGATAATTTTAGCAGTATCAATATGAAATTCTTCTGCATGTTCTCTTAAATATGCGACAGACTTCGCAAGCTGCAGAAGTGCCAGTGGATATCTCGCCGGGGCTACACTGTAACGAAGGATCACTGCATGGTATCCTCTTGCAAGATACTGCATGGCAATTGGTTCTGCCTCCCTGTCAGAGGTCATTGTATAACCGCCACCCGGGCAGATCACGATGACCGGGCGCTTTCGATTCGGACGCATTTCCACCGAATTGTCCAGAATATAGGTATACAAATCCGCGATTTCCTGATAACCTTCTACTTTAATCTCAACTTTCTTGTAAATCATTCAAACCTCCGTTTTTATAGCACATAATAAACTTTCTCCTCGTGAAAAATCTACAGGCCAAATTTTTCCCGCACTTCGTCAAAATCTCTGATTGGCGGCATCTCTTCCTGTGGAATTCCAATCTGTTTATCCATATACAAAAGTGCATACCATCTATTGAATTTATAGCCACAGTCTTTCAGCTCACCAGCATGCTTATATCCCATTTTTTCATGAAACTGTACACTATTAAAATCAGAATATTCATCTGTCGGCTTTGTAATCAATGAGACAGCATTTACAACGCCCTGCTCTCTCAGGATGTCTTCCATAAGAGTATACATATATCGTCCTAAACCATTTCGTCGTATATCCTGTTTCAGATAAATTGTCATCTCCACATCCCATCCAAAAGCTGCCCTCGGACGCAGACGGTCTGCATAAGAATAGCCAATAATTTCTCCCTCTTCCTCTGCGATAAGATATGGATAATGAGAAGAAATATGCCGGATTCGTTCCTGAAACTCTTCGACCGATGGAACTTCATATTCAAATGTCACCGCTGTCTTTTTCACATAGTAGCTGTAAATGTCGAGCAATTTCTCTGCATCTTCTACTTTCGCTGTCCGAATTTTAATCTCCATGATGTCTCCTGTTCTGTCTAAATTGCACTTTTCTTATCTGACATCTTTTACTTCTTCTTTAATGCCTTTACTATTTTACGAAGTAATTTATCAATTTCAATCGGTTTAGCCAGATAATCATCCATTCCTGCTGCAAATGCCGCCTGCCTGTCTTCTTCAAATGCATTTGCGGTCATCGCTATGATCGGAACCTGAGCTCTTTCATCCGGAAGCTTCCGAATCGCCTTTGTTGCCTGATACCCATTCATCTTCGGCATCTGTATGTCCATCAATACCACATCATAATACCCGGCAGAAGCCTTTTGCACCATTGCAACTGCAATCGCGCCATCCGCAGCTACTTCCACTTCTGCTTGTACATCCTGAAGAATTGTCCTTGCAATTTCCACATTTAATTCATTATCTTCTACAAGAAGAATTCTTTTGCACTTCAGAAAGTTCTCTGGCATGCTCTGTTCTGCCTGGTCAATACGTTCTTCTTCCGATACGATCCGACATGGAATCTCAACAATAAAACTGCTGCCTTTTCCAGGTTCACTTTGTACGATCACGCTTCCATCCATCAAATCTACAAAGGATTTTACGATACGCAGTCCTAGACCAGTTCCCATTATACCACTTTCCGAAGAATTTTTCTCGCGTGTAAATGCCTCAAATATATGTGGAATATATTTCTGGCTGATACCAATTCCCGTATCCGAAACACAAATCCGCAGAATTATGGAATCCTCTCTGACAGCCTCCATTTCCTCGATATCTACGTCTATTTTTCCTCCATCCGGTGTATATTTAATTGCATTACTTACAAGATTCATGATAATCTCCTGAATCTTCAGCGAATCACAATATACATCTGCATGCTGAATTTCTATATTTCGTGCTACATGTAGCTGTTTATTCAGAATTTCTCTGTCAAGAACGATCTCCAACGTATCATTTATTTTCTTCAGATTCCATGGTGCTTCATTCAAAGTTTCCTTACCACTTTCAATACGGGCAATTTCCAGTACATTTCCTATCAATGCAAGCAGGAACTGGCTCGCTCCCTTCAACTTATGCAGATAATTTGTCGTAAGCTCATTGTCTCCCCAGTGCCGCTCCATGAGTTCTGCATATCCTATAATTGCATTCATCGGAGTCCGCAGATCGTGTGACATGGCAAATAAAAAGGATGATTTTGCCCTGTTTCCCTCTTCCGCCTTCTGCAGTGCATTCTTAAGTACTACCATCTCTGATACATCAAGAAATGTGGTGATCACAGCTCTTTCTCCCGATGGAACACGGATTACTTTCGTTGTAGCAAGTGCATGACATTCATTCGGCTCACCTTTTCCGATGATACACTCATAATCAACCATATCATCTACTTTGTGAAGTCTTTTCAACTTCTCTATTACGTCCACATCCGGATAGATTACTTTTTTCAGCATAGTACCGAGTTTGGACTGTGCCTCTTCAATGTTCTCCACTCCATACATCCGCAAAGCCTGTGCATTCATATGAATGATCTTATGCCCGGGAATTGTATATGCAAGGACACCACAACTTTGCATTTTCAGCAGTTCTTTGTAATAATCTTCCTGTTCTATCTTTTCTTTACGAAGTGTATCATTAAGTTCCGCCAGACGACGTTCCGCTTCTTTTTCTTTCTCCAAACGTACCGTCTCTGAAATGTCCTGGTGTATTCCCATAATAGAAATACCGTCTACTACAGACCTATCTCTTATGCCACTGCAACGTACGAACATCTCTCCAAATGTAGGATGAATATAGCGATATACGATTTCTGATTTTGTCTCTGACAGTTTATCTGAATATTCCAGAAATAACTGCATATCATCCGGATGTACACGTGCCCGATGAAATGTAAATCGCTCTTCCGGTGAGATTTCTCCCTGGATTCCAAGTAATTCATCCATCACCGCATCTGCATAAAATCTCGGTGATTTCCCATCCTCAATTTCTATTCTCCATGCTCCTACTCTGTTGACGCGAAGAATTCTTTCAACATTAATCTTTTTCTGCTGTATCATGGACAGCTCCTCCTCATGCAGCTATTTACTGTGCTTCTTCCATATATTATAACGACAGCGAAATCAGCTGAACTTCGCCATCACTCGGAACAGAACATTCATATCCACCGGCTTTGATACATGTGCATTCATGCCTGCATCAAGTGTCTTCTGCCTGTCCTCTTCAAAAGCATTCGCTGTCATGGCTACGATCGGAACAGCAGCTCTGGAATCCCCAAACCTGTTCCGACTACTTTGCTTTCCGTACTTGTATGTTCTCTGGAAAATTCTTCAAAAATATGTGGAAGATAGTCTTCACTCATCCCAATTCCAGTATCTTCAACTACAATCTTATATGCAATATAATTTTCCCTGTCAAACGGAATCTCCCTGATATCTATGGTGATCTTACCACCTGCCGGAGTATATTTCAGTGAATTTCCACTCTCAATTCGGGCTGTCTCCAGCACATAATTGATTAGCGATAACAAAAATTCACTGGAACTTTTGATCTTGCTTTATCGTATCTCTATTTTATGTTAATCCTTCTGCTTTTTCACGCTTTCACATCTGGTCAGGATTTCTCTGAGTTTGCTTTCATCAATCGGCTTCGCAATGTGTCCATTCATTCCGGAAGCCAGACATTTATGTACACTTTCGGAAGAAACCTGCGCCGTCATAGCATATATACGCACTGTTTCTGCATCCGGTCGCTCCATTGTCCGGATACGACGGGCTGCTTCTCTGCCGCCCATAACCGGCATCATAATATCCATCAGAATCAGATCATAAGTTCCCGGTGCTGACTCTTCAAACTTGTCAATCGCTTCCTTGCCATTCCATGCCTTATCAACCACAATTCCCAGTTCCTTCAGATAGAACTCTGCAATCTCCATGTTGATTTCATTATCCTCAACCAGAAGAATCTGCTTTCCTTCCAGCTTCTGTTCGCCTGAGCTCTGCTCTTCTTTTTTGGTTTCGATGGCATTTTCATCAACTTTAAACGGAAGGCGGAAAGTAAAAGTACTTCCCTCTCCAAGTTGACTCTCTACTTCTATAGAACCTCCCATTTTATCCAGAAGCGCCTTGACGATCGACATTCCCAGACCGGTTCCTCTGTACAGTGTTCTGGCGTCATTCTTCTCCTGTGTAAATGGTTTAAACAGCTGTTCTTTTATAAATTCTTCGCTCATGCCAATTCCAGTATCAACTATTTTAAATTCATACCACACGGTTGTACCGTCACAGGAAAGTTCTTCCGCATATGTATCAATTGTTCCATTTGGTTTATTATATTTGATTGCATTGCTCAAGAGATTGACCATGATACGCCGCAGCTGCAGGGAGCTTCCCTTCAAGGCAGTATGCTGAATATTACTTCTGTGCTTGCAATGTGTAATACTGGATTCAACCAGCTGAGCATCCACAAGTGCAGCAACTTCATCCATAAGCTCATTCATATCAAATACATCTTCATGAATCTCAAACATACCAGCTTCCAGTTTGCTCATATCGAGGACATCACTGACCAGCTCCAGCAAATGTCGGGTAGACAGCTGAATCTTATCCAGACTGTCATCAACTTTTCCCCGGTCATCCCTGTTTTTACGGATGATATCTACCATTCCCATGATTCCATTGATCGGCGTACGAATATCATGACTCATACGATTCATGAATTCCGTCTTGGCTCTGTTCTCGGAATCCGCTTCTTCATAAGCCATCTGCAGACGTGCTTTTTCCTGCTGTTCCTTTTCATGGAAATCTGAAGTATTCTTAAACAGAACAATTCCATGGACTACGGAACTCTCTTTATCTGTATTCGCATCATACACCATGTCTCTGGACATCAGAACTGTTTTCTGCAGCCATACCGGCTTATTTTCTTTTCCCATCGTTTCGCAGTATTCTACTGTAACCTGCTTCGCACCTGTAGCAAATCGCTTCAGTAGTTTGAAAGAAGAATCAACGATTCTGTAGTTCTCCAAAGTATCTTCGGTCACATACCGACTCCGTTTATTGCAATAATCGCTATAAGAACGTGGTGTCTGTATATCATTTTCAATCTTAAATGCTGCCTCATGATAATAAACATTCTCCAGCTTATCATTCGTCAGATCCACAGTATAGACTGCATTTGCAGTCTGAAGGAGTGCCTCCGCATAATTCTCGTTTTCAACAATGGATTGTTTCAGCTGTTCATAATATCGATTCAGTCGAGTCTTTTCATCTGCTGTGTTTTCATTTTTATTCTGGAATGGTTCAAATCCCAGAATGAAATGATGAAGCCTGCCATCTTCGGTATTATTTACAAACAGTGCTGTCATTCGTCCTCGACAAATACTGTCCTCTTTCCTGTACTGATATGGAAACTCCAGCTTCTCGCCTTTGTCCTTGATCTGTTCTGCAAGATAAGAAATCTGCAATTTCTTTCTCATACTCTTGCGATTCTCATCCGTTCCCAGTTCCTGCACGATCTGCTCAACAGCTCCGGAATAGCTTCCATCCTCGGCCAGGAAAAATCGTGAGCTTGCGCGCAGTACATAATACTGATCCAAAAGCGCATCGCAATAAATGCAGTCCGTAAACTGAAACCCCTTTTCTGTAATTTCTTCCAGAAGACGAATATTCATCCTCTGTTTCTCTGCTGCTTCCTCCATCTTTGCACGGTTTTTATCAATATACATGTTTTTGTCAGCCAAACGGAAGAGTTCTCTCATCGTACTGCCTTCAAAGTCACTTGACAGTGCATAACCGGCTGCATAGCTGATTGGCATTTCCGGATGCTGTCTGGAATATTCTGCAGCCTGGTTGCGGATGTTCTGCAGACATTTCCGAACGCCCTCATGGTCCAGTCCCTTCAGAACCGCAATAAATTCATCACCACCATCACGACCTGCAAAAAATTCTTCCGGTACCGCCTCACGGAGCTGGATTGCAAAAGAGCGAATATACTCATCCCCTTTGTCATGTCCCAGATTGTTGTTGATCGTTCGCAGATTGTTCAGATCAAACACACACATTGCCACCAGCTCATTCACCGGTATCGGCTCCGTCTCATTCAGGATCTCCTCACACTTATTTTTGTTTGGAAGGCCTGTCGCCTCATCCAGATAGACCTTTTTCTGCAAAATCTTATTCTGTGCAGCAAAACGTACCACTTTTATCAGTTCCGTAGCAATGATCAATACCAGTCCCAGAATATCAACCAATACGATTTTTTCCAGATGATCCAGTCCGGTCGCTTTTTTCTGTGAATAGACTTCTGCAAAACCTACTGCCTCATCACAGATCTGGAAAAATTTTTCGCTCTTTTCTATAATTTCTGTATTCTCATAACTCTTCTCGCGAACAAGGAGGATTTCACTTCTCAGTTCGTCATAATATTTTGCCAGTTCATCCATCTTGTTCTGGAAATCTATGTCATCCAGACGTACAAAACTCAGTTCCTCACTGCCATTTCGGAGTCCCTCTATATAAGAAGAAATCGTCTGATACATTTTATCCTGTGGTTCTCCTGAAATCTCCAGTTTGACCATTCTCTGTGTACCGCCCCGGACAAATCCCGCATAATTCACTACCCTGGCTGTTCCCTGTATTTTGCCCACCATAGACATGATCACTAGAAACAATACGATCAGTATCGTTGTCAGAACCATCATCGCGGCTCTCAAAAAATAAGTCAGTTTCTTATCTTTATCCTTCTTCATTCTGTTTCCATCCCATCAATTGCCCCGAACTGTCGGCAGATTTTATTCTCTTCTTTATTTTGAATTCTGATTTCACACCTGATTCTATTGTAACTGATTCCCTATTTTTCTGCAACATAATCAAAATATGTGGTTCAAGCAACAGCAAGTGCTAAGTATGTGTATTTTATACAATTTTTATGATATTTCACCTGTTTTTCATTGCTTTTTGCACAACCGCACTTTATAATAAAAATTATCAATTACCACATACATTTATTATGGAGGGAACATTATGAACGAAGAACTTTTTAACGAAGCGGCCAAATCAAATGTCCTGACAAAAAAGCTGATCGACCAGCTTCAGGAAAGCATGACCTACAGCAGTATCTCCTTTATCAACTGGACGATCGAAGTTCTGACTCTGATCAAGAACCGTCTGGAGCGTGGAGACAGAATCACTGATGAAGTATCCGGAGAAGTTTATACCACGAAAACCTTCCAGAAATTTGTAAAGGAGAATTTCTCTTCTTACATTACCAGTCAGGTTTTCAGAGAAATTGTAAAACCTGAAAAAATCTATTTCTCTCTCAAAGCCTGTGACGGCGGTTACAGTCTGCTTGCAGCTGACTCTGACAGCGAGAAGACCTATGCGTGGATTTCCAGCCTGAGCAAACGTTTCTCTCTTGTTGAGATGATCGCAACCGGTGTTGTCTATGTCAAAGACACCCGTACCGATACATATCAGCCGTTCATCTCCGCAAATGGCAAATACTGCCATTATGACAAAGAAAAAGGAATCCTCGTAGAAATCTGAGTTCTACAAGAATTCCTGTTATAAACCAACATTTTTAAAATACTGTCTCAGTCGGGGATCCAGCTCCGGCTGAGATATTTTTATCTTCCCGTAATCCTTCCAATGCCATAAGAAATCAGAAATACAGCAATATCCACTGCCACGATCGTGGAGCCAACCGGAGTACCTGCCAGAATGGAGATCAGAATGCCGGCAGTAGCACTTAAAACGGACAACACTGCCGCACTGATCGTTACCGAGCGGAAAGATTTAAACAACCGCATTGCTGACAACGCTGGAAAAATTACAAGTGCTGAAATCAGAAGTGAACCTACCAGATTCATTGCAAGTACAATGATTACTGCAATCACAACTGCAATCAGCAGATTATAGGCATTCGCTTTCGTTCCGGTCGCTCTGGCAAAATTCTCATCAAATGTTACTGCAAAAATTTTATTATAAAAAAGAATAAAAATAGCAACAACCACAACAGAAAGGATTGCACACAGCCATACCTCGCCTTTTGTCAGTGTCAGGATCGATGTGGAGCCGAACAATGTACTGCATACATCTCCGGAGATATTTGGGCTGGTGGAAAAAAGATTCATCAAAAGATATCCGATTGCCAGGGCTCCGACAGAGATCATGGCAATCGCCGCATCGCCCTTGATTCTTGTGTTCTGACCAGCACGAAGAAGAAGGATCGCACAGATTACTGTTACCGGCAGGATAAACAGCATATTGTTGGTAATATTCAGGACAGATGCTATCGCCATTGCACCAAATGCCACATGAGAAAGTCCGTCACCGATAAAGGAAAAACGTTTCAATACCAGAGTCACGCCCAGAAGTGAGGAACATAATGCGATCAGTACCCCAACGATCAATGCATAACGCACAAACGGGTATTGAAAATACATACGAAGTGTCTCAAACATCTTATTCGTCCTCTCCTTCCTGTCCAGTAAACGCCTTTCCCAGACTGCTTTCCAGATACTGTTTCTTTGTTCCGAAGAAGCAATGCTCCCCGATATGCAGGATATGTGTTGCATATTTTACTGCCGCCGCAATATCATGTGAGATCATAATGATCGTAATTCCATCTTTTTTATTCAGATTCCTGATCAGCTGGTACATCTCTGCTGTCACTCTCGGATCAAGTCCCGAAACCGGCTCATCCAGAAGCAGGATCTTCTGTGCTGCACAAAGAGCTCTTGCAAGAAGAACCCGCTGCTGCTGCCCTCCGGAAAGTTCGCGATAGCACTGATCTGCCAGATCCTGGATCATCATTTTTTCCATGGCTCTCTGGGCAACCATTTTTTCCTCTTTGTTATAAAAAGGTCTCCATCCACAACGACTCTGGCATCCAGATAATACAATTTCCCTCACGGATGCCGGAAAATCTCTCTGCACCAGCGTCTGCTGCGGCAGATAACCAATTTCGTTTTTTTTCAGACCATCTCCCAGTTCAATACTGCCACTGATCGGTGCCTGCAGATGAAGAAGTGTCTTCATCAATGTAGATTTACCGGAACCATTTTCACCTACGATGCAAAGGTAATCACCTGCATCAATAGAGAAATTCAGGTCTTCCTGAATTGCCCGGTTATCATATCCCAATGTAAGATTTTTACATGTAAGCTGTGCCATTGTTGTTCCTCTTTTCCTACTTAAGTGCTTCTTTCAGAACCTTCAGATTATCTTCCATCACAGAAAGATATGTCACTCCGTTTTTAATCTCATCCGAAGTGATCGACTGCATGGAATTAAGCTCGAGGATCTTCTGATCTTTCTTTTTTGTATTTTCAATCACGGTCTGTGCTATCCTGTCATCGGACTTCTCAATCGTCAATACCGTTTTTATTCCCAGTTCATCCAGTTTACCCGCAAGAAAAGTCACAGTCTTGAAGCTTGCTTCCGACTCTGCAGAGCATCCGGAAAAAGCCGCATAATAGTTCAGTCCATAATCATCGACCAGATAACGAAATGCAAAACGATCGGCAAAGATCAGCGTATTCTGTCTGTCTGTATCTACCGTTTCCTGATATTTCTGATCCAGTGTAGAAAGTTTTGCTTTGTAGTTCTCAGCATTTGTCTGATAGATTTCTTTATTCTCAGGATCCATCTCCTCAAGCGTTTCTGCAATCGCGTCACAGATCACAGAAGCATTTCGCATGGAAGTCCAGACATGCTCGTCATATTCCTTCTCATCCTCACCCTCATGGGCATGCTCGTCCTCATGACCATGTTCGTGTTCACTGTCCTGCATACCCTCAACTGTTTCTTCTTCCTTAATCGTATCGCCAAGGACTTCCATCAGATTAATCGTCTTCATATCTTTATTCTGAGCCGATTCCAGTGCATCCTCAATCCACTGGTCGGATTCTCCACCCACATAGATCAGGAGATCACAGCTGGATACTTTCATAATATCTTTCACTGCCGGCTGAAAACTATGAAGGTCTGTCCCATTATCCAGGAGCATCGTAAGATTCACATCCGCTTCCCTGTTCCCCAGAATATTTCTTGTCCAGTCATATTCCGGAAAAATGGTTGTCACAATATTCAGTTTCCTGTCTGTTTCCTCCGTTGTTTTAGCTTCTGCTATGTGCATTCCTGAAAAAGGAACCGCAATGCTCATCACACCCAGCAGAATTGTCAGCGCACCAGTGATCCATTTTTTCATCCTTATACCTGCTTTCTTCTGTCTCAGCATTCTACTCCGTCACCTTATATTCCGCTTATTTTGCCCTGATATGTACAGTCTCTGTTTCTTTTTTGTCATCTTCCAATCCTCTGCATTCTTCACAGATTCCATAAAAAACCGTTCTACACGGATCCATGCGAAATCCGTGACTGTCCATCAGGTGCTGCTCCAGTTTAACCACATCCTCACAGTGAAGATGAATCAGTTTTCCACATTTTTCACATTTGCAGTGGAAACAGGAGATCTTATGACAATGTTCTTCTGCTCCGAGATATTCAAAACAGGCACTGCTCGCCCCGTCTACATTGTATTTTGCAACCAATCCCTGCTCTACCATCTTTTCAAGATTACGGTAAACTGTTGTCGTTCCGACATTGATTCCCTGCTCTTTGAAATAGGAGCAGACATCTGCGGCCGTCACATGTGTACCCTCTATCGTCTGAAGATAAGCCAGGATCTGTTTCATTTGTTTTGTCTGATAAGGTGCTTTCGTTCCCATAATTTCTTCCTTCTTTTTACCCAAAATGAAAACCGTTTTCATATTATAGCACATTCTGATAGAGTGTCAATATGAAAACGGTTTTCATTTTTGATATTTTTTCTTATTTACTTATTCTTCTACTTTCATCTCGCGAACGATTTTACGAAGCTTCAGAACCATGGATGGTGCTACAGAGAGTTCATCCAGTCCCATACGTACAAACTGCTCGGTAAGAGTTGCATCTGCTCCAAGTTCTCCGCAGATACCTGCCCATTTACCACATTTATGCGCATTGTCCACAACCATCTGGATCATACGCAGGATTGCTTCATGATGTGGATTATAGAACTCATCCAGTTTTTCATTCTGGCGGTCAATTGCCAGTGTATACTGGGTCAGATCATTCGTTCCAATACTGAAGAAATCAACCATCTCTGCCAGTTTATCACTGATGATCGCTGCTGCCGGAGTCTCAATCATGATTCCCTGTTCCGGAATCTTATACTGAATCTCCTGTGCTTTCAACTCTTCTTCTACTTCTGCTACGATCTCATAAATTTTCTTTACTTCTTCTGTAGAAGTAATCATCGGATACATGATAGAAAGATTTCCATAAACGGCTGCGCGGAGAAGTGCACGAAGCTGAGTTTTGAAAATTTCCGGCTGTCTCAGACAAATACGGATTGCACGGTATCCCATAGCCGGGTTATCTTCATTACCAAGATTGAAATAATCTACCTGTTTGTCGGCTCCGATATCCAATGTACGGATAATAACCTTCTTACCTGCCATCATCTGTACTGCCTGCTTGTAAGCCTGGAACTGTTCCTCCTCAGTAGGGAAATCGTTTCTTCCAAGATACAGGAATTCACTTCTGAAAAGTCCGATTCCGCCGGCATCATTTTCCATCACATAACCAATATCGCCAACGCTTCCAATGTTTGCATAAATATTAATCTTACGTCCGTCCAGAGTAATGTTTTCTTTGCCTTTGAGTTCCTGAAGAAGCTTCAATTTCTCAGCTTCTTCCTGTATTTTGGTTTCAGTCTGTGCTTTTGTCTCTTCATCCGGGTCAAAAGTAACCATTCCCTGGAAACCGTCTACAACCGCTGTCACTCCACTCTGAAGAGCTTCCAGATCCATTTTTACTCCGATCAGTGCCGGAATATTCATCATACGCGCAAGAATCGCTGTATGAGAATTGGTAGATCCGTGAACTGTTACAAATGCAAGGATCTTATCTTTGTCCATCTGGACTGTCTCACTTGGGCTGAGATCATCCGCTACAATTACAGATGGCTCGATTTCGCTTAAATCCACATCTCCCTGTCCACTTAAATTACGTACAAGACGTTCAGAGATATCTTTGATATCGGCAGAACGTGCTTTCATATAATCATCGTCCATGGAAGCAAACATCTCTGCGAAATTATCGCCGGTAACCGCAACCGCATACTCGGCATTGACCTGTTCTGTACGGATCATATTCTGGATTGCCTCCAGATAATCCTCATCCTCCAGCATCATCTGATGTACTTCGAAGATTGCAGCACTGGCTTCGCCAACTTCTCTGACAGCCTTGTCATACAGTTTCTGCAGCTGTTCCTGAGATGCTTTTAATGCCTCATCCACACGTTTTACTTCTGCTTCTGTATCTTCGATACGGGTACGTTTTACCTGATAATCATTTTTCTTAAGAACCACGATCGGTCCCATCGCGATTCCTTTATATACAGATTTTCCCTGAAAACACTGCATTCCTTTTCCTCCCTGAATTCAAATGTAAACTGATTCTGGTCGTTCCAGCGAATTATAAGTTATTCTCAAAGAATTCTTTTAATGCAGCAGCTGCAGCTTCTTCATCAGCGCCTTCTGCTGTTACAGTAACAGTGTCACCCTGTTTTACACCAAGAGACATAAGCATCATAAGCTGTGTGAGTTTTTTTGTTTTGCCGTCTTTTGTGATGGTGCATTCAGATTCGAATTTTTTTGCTTCTTTTACAAGAAGTCCTGCCGGTCTTGCGTGGATTCCAAGTTCGTCTTTAATTGTATACTCAAATGTTTTCATAGTTTTGTTCTCCTTTTATATTATGTTTTTGTATTTATATTTATCCTACAGTTACCTTCGACAGTGACATTTAACTTTATATCTTACTCATTGATATCCGTATCTAACATTCTTTCCAGATGCATGGCAAGATATCCGATTTCAATGTCCGGAATCGGAAGCTTCAGGCTCTTTTCCATCTGACGGCAGATTCGCTCTGCTGCCATAAATGCTTCCGGGAACTTTACGGACATATATTCATTCAGATTCATTTTTAATTTCTCACCATGGATTGCACGTGCTACCATATAGCGCACATGATTCATCAGACGATTGTATCCGAGTGACATGACGTCGATAGAATTTCCGGTTTCTTTCTCTACAAGAGAAATACATTCGCGGACTGTTCTGGCAATCTCCATTGCCTGGGAAACATTTTCATCTACGATGGCAGCATGCACATGCAGGGCGATATAGCCAATCTCATGTTCATCTATCTCCAACTGAAGTTTTTCCTTCAGAAGTTCCTGAATACAACTGGCTACTTTATATTCTTTATAAAACATAACACGGATGTCATCAGTCAGCGGGTTGCTGATCTGCTCTCCATTCTGAATGCGGCGGATCGCAAAGTCCAGATGATCTGCCATGGTAAAAAGAATTGTCCGGTCTACTTTGCCAAATTCCTGCTCCGCCTGATTCAGCACTTCGTTTGCAAACTCCAGACAAAGTGGTGAAACCGATTTGAGGATATCTTTTGCATCTCCTCTCTCTGTCATTTCTTTCAATGAATAAACCTTTGCTTCCGCAGTAACCGGAACAGTTTGTCCCACTTTCTTGCCAAAAGCAACTCCTTTTCCCATAACCAGACATTCCTGGTTATTTTCATCCTGGATTCCCATAAAGGAATTATGATTTAAAATTTTTGCTATCCTGTACAACATCCGTATCTCTTCCCCATCCGGGTAGTTCTTACTGAAGAACCTCGATTTCGAAAAGCGGCTCTCCTGCTTTGACCTGACCCTCATTTAACAGATGGATTCTCTGGTTATCCTCCAGTTCTGTACAAAGAACCGGTGATACAATAGAAGGTGCGTTTTTGCTCAGATAATCCAGATCCAGTTTCAGCATCGGATCTCCTTTCTTCACTTCCTGCCCGCTTTCTACCAGTGCCTCAAATCCCTCACCATTCAGTTTTACAGTATCGATTCCTACATGAATCAGCAGACTGATTCCGGATTCTGTTACAAATCCAATTGCATGTTTTGTGTCAAAGACAAAGGCAACTTCTCCATCTTCCGGAGCTCGTACATATGGGTCTTCCGGTGTAACTACTGCGCCGTCTCCCATCATCTTCTGGGCAAAGGCCTCATCCGGTGCTGTAGAGAGCTCAGCCGCTACACCAGTGATCGGACTGGAGATCACAATACGGTCAACAACTTTCTGTCCGGCTTCTTCTTTCTGTTCATTTACTTCCTGTGTTTCAGCAGCTTCTGCCGGTGTTTCCAGAGTATCCGGTGCTGTTTCCAGATAGTCCTCAAGATTTGATTTGATAACAGTAACATTCGGTCCGTAAATAACCTGTACACCAAGACCTTTGTGTACCACACCGGATGCACCTGTTGCCTTTAACACACCATCATTTACCAGTGATGCATCCTTAACCGTACAACGAAGACGTGTTGCACAGCAATCCACATCACTGATATTTTTCTTACCACCAAGGCCTCTTGTGATTGCCTCGCTGACCGGATCAGAAGAACCAGCTTCAACGGCACCGTTCTGTGCTTCCTTGCGAGCATTTACATCAGCCTTTGTATAAAGTTTTGTTTCTACATCATCATCTTCACGACCAGGTGTTTTGAAATCAAACTTTTTGATCATGAATTTGAAAATAAAATAATATAAAAAGAAATAAATAATACCAACCGGGATAACTCTCATCCAGCTTGTCTTTGCATTTCCCTGAAGGATACCAAACAGGAAGAAGTCGAGGAGACCGCCGGAGAAAGTCAGTCCTACGGCAATATTCAGCATATGTGCGATCATGTATGCGCTACCTGCCAGAACTACCTGAACAGCAAACAGTGCCGGAGCTACGAACAGGAATGAAAATTCCAGTGGCTCTGTAATTCCGGTTGCCATACATGCAAGTGCTGCAGACAGAAGAAGACCGCCTGCTGCTTTTTTCTTCTCAGGTTTTGCACACTGATACATAGCCAGTGCAGCTCCCGGAAGACCGAAGATCATAAAAATAAATTCTCCGGAAAAATATCTTGTTGCGTCAGCACTGAAATGTGCAATATTTGCAGAATCAGCTAGCTGTGCAAAGAAAATATTCTGGCCGCCCTGTACCATCTGTCCTGCAACTTCCATTGTACCACCGACAGCAGTCTGCCAGAATGGCATATAAAATACATGATGAAGACCAAATGGAATCAGAGCACGTTTAATAAGTCCAAAAATCAGTGTTCCAACATAACCGGTTCCTGTTACAAGACCGCCCAGAGCGTAGATTCCGTTCTGAACTACCGGCCATACAAAATACAGAAGAATTCCCACAAACATATAGACGATCGTGGAAATGATCGGAACGAAACGGGTACCTCCAAAAAATGACAGTGCATTCGGCAGCTGTATTCTGTAAAATTTGTTATGCAGGGCTGCTACTCCAAGTCCTACGATAATACCACCAAAAACGCCCATCTGCAGTGACTGGATACCGCAGACAGAAGTGATCGTTCCCTCAAGAACGGATTCTGCGATCTCTCCATTTGCAAGAATCTGTCCTGTAACTGTCAGCATCGCATTGATCGCTGTATTCATTACGAAAAATGCGATAACTGCTGATAAAGCCGCAACTTCTTTTTCTTTCTTTGCCATACCAATTGCAACACCAACTGCAAAGATCAGTGGCAGGTTATTAAAGACTGCACTTCCTACGCTGTTCATGATCACCAGCAGGGAATGAAGCAGTGTTCCGTCACCCAGAATCTTTGTCAGACCATATGTCTCAATCGTTGTTGCATTGGTGAAAGAACTTCCGATACCAAGAAGAAGTCCGGCTACCGGAAGGATTGCGATCGGGAGCATGAAGCTTCGTCCGACTCGCTGTAAAACACCAAAGATTTTGTCTTTCATCTGAAATTCTCCTTCTATATTTTTACAAAAAATGAGAATGTATGAAAGACTTCTTCAACCGGTTTTAATATAAAAAAAAGCATTAACATACATAAACACTCCTTGTTATGTATAGTTAATGCCTCCAAAATCGAGTTACACACTACAACTAAATAAAATATAACATGTACGAGAAGAATTTGTCAAGCCGTTAATTTGCGTTTACTCATACATTGCATTCAAAAACATTGGCTTGATTGCAACAACTTCATCGTACTCTTCCTGTGATACTTTTACCTCGCTGTTTAATGCTTTAAGATCTTCCTTGACAACTATCAGTGCCTGATCAATTTCCTCTGCACGGCCCTGTTCGATCACCCTCTGCATTCTTCTGAGAACGATCGGATGCGCATATCTTGCAGGTAATGGAAAATCCGGATACCCTTTGATATACTCCTCCATTTGCTTTTGTGCCTGTTCATCCAGGCTCATGATTGCTTTTCGGTTGTTGCGCGCAGTTGGCAGAACACTGAACCCGGCAAAGGTAAAAACAGCTGCAATACCAAACAGAATAAAGTACACTGCAAAATCATTGTGCACAACAAATGAATAAATTCCTGCTGCAACCGCCACAAATCCAAGTGTGGTGATAGCCATTGCCACCCAGCGATAGCTTGGGCTTGTACACTGATAGTTCCGCCGTCTGCCGGCTGCCTGGCTCAGTGCTTCACTCAGCTGCGGTTTTCGTTCCAGATAATCAATGGCTCTTTCAAGCTTCTTCACAGCCTTTTCTGACTGAGGAGTCAGTTCTGGTCTGGAGAGCAGTTCAAGTTCCATTTCTGCTTTCTGCTTTTCCATCTTTCTTTCTGCCGCCTCGCTGAGCAGCCGAATCTGCGGCTGTTCAGCTGAGAGCAGGTTAAGAAGGTCATCTACCTGATTTTCATATTTGAAATTGCATTGTTTCTGCTGTCCGTCATCATACTCCACAACCAGATACGGAATACTGGCAAACATTCCTTTTCCAGAAAATCCACCCTTACTCATAGCCACGCGTTTAAAGACGCGTCGGACCGCC
>ENA-OPVV01000915-OPVV01000915.1-human-gut-metagenome-genome-assembly--contig:-NODE-915-length-23859-cov-3.941774_pt1 | contig 23859 bp, 17 predicted proteins | sample MGYA00241500_ERZ501992 | MGnify/ENA primary metagenome ERZ501992 (study PRJEB25962, sample SAMEA2043052) | human gut metagenome | biome: human gut; feature: human-associated habitat; material: faeces...
CCCTGCAGCCACAAGAATTGGAACAACGGGAAGAAAAACCGGGGCTGCACGAAATACAAGACCGTTCCCGATGACTACAGGCTTTCCATTGACCGCAGCTGTCTCTATTTCAAGCGGACTTACGCCCTGCGGACGGAGTGTGAGCGTTACAATTCCCGCTTCAAATCCACAGGTCAGGAACGGCTGTGGGTGCGCAATGGCGCAAGCGCGGCGAACCTCAACACACTGGCTCATATCTCCGCTCTGGCGGTTGCGCTGGCCGCCGTTTTGTCCGGCTCTCACTCCTACCGCGCATCCAAATCATTCCGGCGAGGTGCTTAAAGCGCCTCCTCATACGGCTTTTTTCGCTCGGTTTTCCTCCGGGCCTGGTTTTTATGCGCTTTTTCTCTTGGTCGGGTAATCCCCGCCTTCTTTCTCTCTTCGCCCTTTTGTTTTAGGACTTGTTTTGCTCATCCCTAAGTAAGGAATGAGAGCGGGCATTTTTATGGGTGTCACGGAAAATTTTCTTTTATGGCATCAATTTTGATGCCGCAGCCCGATTTGCCCTTTGAAGGTGGCATCAAAATTGATGCCACTCGACTAAAACCCGCTTTCGTCTTAGCTTTTTGGCGCCAAAACGGAGCCAACTGCCGGTTCTTTCTCACATTTGGCGCCAAAACGGAGCCAATTTCTTGCGAAACCTCCTCTCACCTCCCTACCGCAACCTTTGAGCCTCCAAAACGACATTGATTTTGAGATTTTTTGAAAATACTTTTTGAGCGTCGTCTTTGCTGGCAACGAGAGACTGTACTCAGCTCGCCCTTCTACCTCCGTACAGCAACATGAAGGGCAAAAAAGCGACACGGATTTTTAAAAAATCTCTCTACTAAATTACCGAAGCCTGCACCCCTCAAAAAACGACATTTGTTTTTTGCTTTTCTTTTGAGGTGGTCTGCAGTAGCGGATTCTGGCGTGATTTTCTCAGCATTGTCCTCTACTCCTGTACCGCACGGTTTTGAGGCAAAAAGTAAACACCGGGCTGAAAATTTTCTTCTACTCCTGTACCGCAACATCCAAAGCCAAAAAGTAAACACCGCATCGAAATCTTTTTTGAAAAGCCCTCTATTCCTGTACCGCAACATCGAGCGGAAAATTTTCAACATCAACTTCAAAAATGCTGCGAATGCCCCTCACTCTCTTACCGCAACATCGGAGGCCAAAAAACGACATCAATTTTTGAAATTTCCCAGAAAATTCACGAATTAGTGGGATTTCACGGCTCAAAGCGCAAAAAGAGCGCCTGCCTCTTTTCAGAAGCAGACGCTCTTTTGGTAGTATTCAGTTTTACTTCATCAGCCGGATCAGCAGCTCGTTCACGTCCTCCGTGGGCTTGCCGCTGGACAGCAGCTTGTTCCGAAAGGACAGCATGGCCATTGTCAGCAACCGGTGCTCACCGGCGCAGAGCACCAGAACCCGATCTCTTTTACACCGCCCGAACATGGTCGCACCTCAGCAGTAGACCAGTTCAGAGAAGACGATCTCCTCTGCGCGGCTGCGGATGGAGTTCATTCGTCCGACCCATTCCATCTGATCCGCAGCCTTCAGCTGCTCGGTGACGCCTTCGGCCTTCTTCATTTGCTCCACGAGCCGGTCGAACATGGCCTGCGCCGACTCACCGATCTCCGCGAGATGCCCATCCAGGGTCCCCGTCAGCAGCATCCCCGTGTAGATCCCGTCCATGTGTGTGCGCAGATATCGCCTCCGCGCCGCTGCAAATCTGTTTTCCATACCGTGCCTCCTTCATGTACTCCTCGTTGTTGTTACCTTCGCGTATATGATAGCCCGGCGCTACACTAGAGTCCAATGTGTAAAAAACAGATTCACAGAGTTGACAATTGATCTCAACTCATGCGTTACAATACATATTTTAAGAATTAAATCTAAACTAGATGGTACTTGTTTATTAGCCCAGAAGCAATGACCATGTACCCTTTCCCCAAAACAGATATTGTATTGTCCGATAGCCAGCCATTAAGGAGTTTTAACATGAGGTCAAATACCTCTGGATTTAAAAATGCCCTTATTTCATCTAGCTTTTCCAATTCATCCATATACTGTGGATAGTTTTTTGAGTATAGTTTGCAGATTGATAGCCGCCCGAGGTAATTAAACACAAGGCCCAAGAAGGTAACAAGTGCTTCTAAATCTTTTGGGAAATCATTACGTGATAATAAGCTATTGGCTGTATCACGAGCGCTACGTACATAATTCAAAACACTTTCTTCAGAAGGAAACACAGTAACAGTTTCTTCCATGGCAAAATGTATGGGCTGGTCAATACTAATGCATCTAACAGCTTTCATCATGTCAATCTGTGCTGCGTGATACTCCGTGAAGCCCTTTATAGCAAAATACTGCATCTTATCGCCTTTAGCATATCTTTCAGCATCCCAGATGTGGGTCAATTCATGAAACAGAAGGTATTCACATGCTTTGGCTCCCTTGAAAAGGCTGTCCCAGATGTATAAATAGTGTCTATCCTCAAGTGGAATGTATTTGTGGGTTGCCCATGCGCCATAACCATTTTGCTGAGCAGACGCTAGACTTATCGGAACAGGAATGATCACAGGTTGAGGAAGCGTAACCCCTGCAAACGATTGAAAATGACGAATACACTCCATTACATACACATTGGTTTGTGCTTTAACGTCCATGATTATCTCTCCAATGAATAGAAATTATCGGTTTTATCAAGTAATAAGGAGTGGAAGTTTCTTATCTATACATACTTTGTTGTTTATTATCCTAATTGAAAACGCAGAAAGTGTCATCCCAAGATTAACACATGATTGTAGCAAAGGAGTAAACTGTGCATCTGGAATTAGATCAATGCTTTTTACATACGGATTAAGGGAAACAATAAAGTAATGCACATGGTAACCAAAGGAAAGTAAACCACGTAACTGTTCAAGTTGATTCATGGACCGTTCAGAGAACACCGTGGGAAACCGAGCAATCTGATCAATAGACAGCACGCTTTTTATTTCTATGATTGTATTTGTGTCCTGAATAAAAATATCGCTCTTATAGCCTTCAACGTAATGCTCAGTATAGATGGTCTTTCTTGTTCCTAAATAAGTGAATTTACGTCCATTAATGCTGTTCTTAACTGCCCGGTTAGCCATTGAGGTGTTTAACACGATATAGCTTTTCTTGTAGGGAATGGCAAAGAGCGCGAACTTTGTCCGCGCGTTTTTTGACTGGGTAGGTACTAGTAAAACACTTTTGCCCTGTAGGTCTAAGAAATTGCTTAAATGGCAGGAGGAGGGCACATAGCAAACAGTGCTTTCCCCGTCAATCTCGACCTCACACAGGAATCGGTTTTTCAGCTCCTGCTTAAAGATCCCGGTTTTATATTCCGGGTTTAGCACTGTTTGCATATGTCATTTCCTCACTGTCTGCTCTTCACAAATTCATCGAGCTCATTCTCTGAGATAAACAAGCCCTGCATACGGATGGTATCGCTATCCGTCACCAGCAGCATATCGCCTTTACCCAGAAGGTTCTCCGCACCGGACATATCAAGAATTGTCTGAGAATCCGTGTGAGATGGTAGCCTAAAGGAAATCCTGTGGGGGATATTAGCTTTTAGCACACCCGTTACGATATTTGCACTTGGGCGCTGTGTTGCAATGATAAGATGGATGCCCAAGGAACGAACCTTCTGTGCCAGCATGGAAAGGAATTTTTCAAATTCCTTCCGCTTACCCTGCATTTCTGCTGTCTGAATCAAATCTGCATACTCATCAATAATGATGATAAGCCGCTTCATACGGTGATCCGGATTCTTTTCATTATACGAATTGATATCTCGGCTCCTGCAGGATCGAATTTGCTGCATCCGCTCTTCCTTATCAACATCATTGATGCGCTGGATCATTTCAAGAGCTTCTTCTGCATCGATCACAACATGTCCACCATAGAGATTTGGTAGGTCCTCAAAGAAAACGAAATCTGTCTGCTTGGGATCAATGATTAAGAACTCCAAATCCTCCATGGGATACTTATGCAGCAGGCTGACGATAATCGAATACAGAAAAATGGTTTTGCCTGAGCCTGTTGTACCCGCAATAAGCATGTGGGGGGCCTTAGCAAGGTCAACGATTTCAAACCTTCCATCTGCTTTTTGCCCTGCAACAAAGTCAAGGTCACCTGAGGAGCCATCCAACAGGCTCAGATGCTCCAAAAGACTGATAGGCTTACCTGCACCGGCAAAGGGTACATCAACTGAAAGATACTTGGTTCCCTTGATATGATCAATCAGAATTTCTCCATTTGCCTCAAGCTGAATGCCAATATCAGTCTTGAAGCGTTCCAGAGTTCTTATTGTTTCTCCCGACTTTAGCTCAACAGAAAACCTCGTAAAGCGTGCAGCCTCTTGAACCATATCAGGATCTACAGGATACGCGTTGATACCATAATCGCGAAATACCTTATTGATTCTTGCACACTTTTCTCGAATGTCAGTACGTTGAAGCTCGGCTACAGTCTCGTCAGCTGCAGGCCCAGGAGAAGCAGGCGCAGCAGGGATATTGGAAACGGCAACAGGCACGGTAGCAGGGACAACCGGGGATTGCACAGGCTGGGCTTCTTCGGGCGTGGACTCTGCCGCACTTGCCTCACGTGGCTCTTGAGAAGGAGCGACAACAGCCGTATCTTCTTCCTGGGGGGCCGGATTAAACGGGCCTGCTTCACGAGCAAAGGCACTATTAGCAAGAATAGCCTGAACCTCACTACTGCCAATAGTTATCAGAGTATAGTCCTTGCCAACATAATCATCAGTGCCTTTATATATCTTTTCAGAGCTCTCGGTGTTTTCAAAATCGACGAAGGCGATATTTCTGCGAATACTTACGTTATATTCGCCGGCGAAAAGGTCATTCAGCATATTGCTGTAGCGGAGCTTGCTTGCCGGATCAAGTGTAGCTTGGAACAAGCACTCAAAAACCTGCTCTCTTAAAATTTCACGACGTGAAATCGTAGTGATTTTCTCTGTTTTCCCAAGCATTTCCTGAGTGAGGCCCTCAAGCGCCGTAACCTGTTCCACGGCATGTCCAGAAATCGTATCTCCATCAAGTGTGAAGGCGTTCGGATTATCTGAATAGGTTTTAACCTCAATAATATCGACGAGCGCATCGGTATCGGACTCAAGATTGATTCCAATCAGGTCGGGCAGCTTGCCGTCCTCACGGTCTGAAAGCCATTCCTGTGCAAGCTGGGTGTCTAGGCCAACCAGTATTGCAGCAGGGTGCTGCCTCTTGTAGTGGATTGCGGCCAGTGCTATTCCTAAGCTCCCCTTGCCGTGATTGGTATCAAATATACGGTTTGAGGTATGCGAAACGATGCTCAGCAGGCCATCATCGTTAATCTCACGGACTGCCTCGATAATCTCCTTTACGCCCTCCTCCTTTGGAACAAAGTTGCCTAAGCGCTTTACAAGGGTATCGTAACCAAGCACAAACTTTCTGCAGTTGCTGGAATAAATACCAATGGAGCGATAATCGTTTTCCCTATAAAACAGCTTTTCGCTAGCCGCCCTCAGAGAAATATCCCAGCTTTTTAGACTTTGATCTAAGATTATCAGCCAGTCGCATTTATCTAAGAAGGCATCGTAGGTGTCTCTCTTGAGCGGAGTATAAAAGCTTGTGCTTGTATGACTGAAGGTTGAGGGGTGCTCATTTAGCTTCTCTATGATGCTGGCATAGACGGTAAAGATCCCGCCTTCGCTTGCAGGACGGATTTCTACTTTTTCATCAATCGGATTGTACTTATATACCTTTGGTACGCAAAGAGGGTGAATGTGAATTTGGCGGTTGTTTTGAGCAGTTTCGATCTTAACCTCATTGGGATCAAAGATGATGAGCATATGCTGCTCGTGGCTGAGCTCGCTCAGTATTTTGCTGTAGGAATACTTGTGATGAGCTATCGTAAGCTTAAAGTTGATAGATCGACGCCCCTTGATTCTCCCCAGCATTCCGTCATTTAAAGAATCGTCATCTATCTCAATCCAACTTGCGGGGACCTCCTTCGTGTGGAAAATGGAGATCTCAATTCCGTTGATGTTGAATTCCTTGTCACTGTTCAAGGCCTTCAGCATAGAAACGATTACTTCCACAGACGGAGGATCTATAACGCAGAGCTTAAGCATCATCCCTGCATGAGGATAAAGACAAAGATACCGAATGATTGCCTGCTTCAGAGTATCAATGCCGCTTTCGCTTTGGTTGATCTGCGGTACGTTTGAATAGACCGGAAGCATACCAATTCTTCCTGACAGGGGAAGAAAAGCAGCTCCACGGTACGCAATGGTAGCAGGAAGCAATGCGACGGATAAGGGGTCGGGAATATCCTCAGCCTTTCGGATAATGAACGCCTTGTCCTCGTCGCTAAGCTGCGCTTCTCCGATTTCATTGACACCCTTGCTCGAAAGAATCTCCTTGGCGAGCTCCACATACTTCCAAAGATACATGGGATGCATAGGTGTAGGGATTGCGTGGGCTTTCGTCTCTCCGACAACAAAAACATAATCCAAGGACATGATCGTATTAATGATTTCCTTGGCGTTGGACGGCGCAATTGCCCAGATCTTAGGGAACTCGTCGTTTATTGCAGTAAGCAGCCCCTCATATGCGGTAAGATATTTATAGAACTTATCGAATTGCGCAAGGACCTGAAGCATTGGGGCATCCTGCAGACGCTTGCTGAAGGGTAGGATTTCCTTTCTTGCATCGAGGAACCGCTTCAATCGTACAGAGATGGTTTCGCCCTCTGAAACAAGCGCTGCAATCCGGGTCAGACTGCTCCAAACCGGGTCAAGAATTGCTGGGTCAAATGGAATTTTCTCAAATTTATCAAGGTCACGAATGGCCTCGTCCGGTGCCTGAACATCAGCACGAATAATACCACCGAAGTCAGAATCGGATGACATTTCCTCAGCAATTCGTTCAGTTACGGGCTCCGTCTTAAACTGAGCCCTTCCACCGTCAACATCAACCTCAACTTTTTCCGCTTTCTTTGTGTTTGCGCGCTGATCAATATCTCGCTCCAGCTGCGTTAGTATATCGGAAATCTGCTCCTGATTGTCATCGAAGATCAATTGCGCAGCCAATGCAGTGGGCTTTATTGTCGTTCCCCGTCTGGGCGGTGGAGTGGGATTCTTTTTTTCCTTTGCAGCCTTGAGACACTCCTCAACCTCAGATAATTCCAATTGGCCAAGAAGCGCAATGTCCTTTGTCTTATAGTAGCTTAGAATGCGGCGGGGCGTTTCCTTTATTCCAGTAGCCTTAGCATAGTAGTTTGTAATGCTTTGACGCTCAGCCTGCTCCAGATTACTTAGCCTTTCGACGATTCCGTGGTTGTGCTTAATCCTCGCCACAAAATCATCCTTTGAAGGATTTCTGCTGTCAAGGCTCTTGTCAGAGCATAGTCCCAGACGATAATAGTTCCCCTTGATTGCTTCAGGGAGCTTATCTGCAGGGGAGGAAATTAGCAGCTCCAGATACTCAAGCACACGTTCAAAGCTTAGGATACTACGGATGGGCTTACTCCGAAGAGCCTGAATAAGCGCCTCGATCACGGCATTTGTTCCAGCAAGGTCCTTCCTTGCGAGATCGCAGCTTTTCGTATAAATGCGCTCCAGTGTAATTTCTGGGAACCACCGTAGAGATGACATCTTTTCCATTTCTGCGCGCTTTATAATCAGGACTCTGAAAATGCTTTCATCACCAGAGTTGCGCGACTCCTCGGCCTTTTCTACGGTAAAATCATAAGAGAGCTTTTCGCTATGGGGAAGTTCACTTTCAATACGAGCCCTTGTCGCAGTAGGAAAGCCCAAGAAGAACAAGGCAGCCTTTCTTTCGGAGGATAGCCCCTGTACAAAAGAGACGTAATCAAAGTCGGGAATGTTGACAAGCGCCACACCATATTCCTGAGCCCTTGCGCGTTCATTAACAAGCTGCGTTATAACCTTAGTCAGCAGTGTTTTCTCCATATCAAAGCCTCCACCCGATTAATGTAACTCCATCGGCATATCGTTTTCCCATACCCAGGGAAATATAAGTATTGGCTATGGCTTGCGAGTTGATGCTCAAATCACCACGTAGATCGCCGGGAGTTGATTGAGCTATGTTATAGGTCTCGAGAATACTGTATTCTGTCTCAGCATCAGATCCAATTAAGATGTTGTATGCAGAAACCAGCTTTTCGCTTAACTCCTTAAGTTCAATTCCGTCCTCGAGATCATCCTTGCTCAACGCACTTAGGGTAACGGTTTCCAGCGTAAAGCTATTAATCAGATAACGCTTGATATTCGCACGGTTGCCTCTTGGACCAATCAAGCCACATCTGACGCCCAGCACTCTACAGAAGGCAGAGGGGGAATTGTTCTTGTACTCAAAGGTGTATAGAGCAATCTGGAGGGCTCTTGAGAGTGCGAGCCTTGGCGACCCATCCTCGCCAATGAAGCTATCATAATAGCTCTTTACAGCCTTTCTAATGCTTTCCTCTCGATTAACAGAGGAAAATACCATGCTATCAATCCAGCGCTGGCAATCTTCTTCAGTGTCGGAGGGGATTTCCTCCTTCAGGGTCACATCAATTGAGTTGATAAAGAAATCCTCAACTGTTTTTTTGGCTAACGTATAGGCCTGCTCACTCGCCTTTTTTATCGACTCAAGGTCCGCACCGGCATCAAGAAGAATAGGTGGGTTGCTCCCACCGTATGCCGCAGCATTACCCTGTGTTAAGTAGATAAAGGTTGAAAACATAGCAAAGTTAATAATCCTTCGCATGACCAAAAGGCTGTTTCTGTTCTCGCCCGTCGCTATGATGTTATCAGCAAGCCGATCAAAGCCGTTCCGCAGCCTCTCCTTGCAGCTATCCCAACGTATTTCGCTATCCTCAGGATATTGAATTCCATGGATGCTGCGCTTTTCCTTATCCGAGGGGACAGTAAGAATTGGCTTAATAAGCTTTGTGAGATCATCTGAATCATTACTTAGAGCATCCTGCAGCAGTGAAATAGCAGGCGACCGCTTACCGTTAAGCTCCTTTGCGAGTATTTCAAAAATGAAGTCACCGATACGCGCTTCGGAGTTCAAACGACCCTTGATCATCCAGTGGGACGAAATGTCCATAACCGAAAAATCATATTGTGGATAGAGCGTATTGTCCTGATTGAAGATCTCACCCAAGAAATAGCGCAACTGCTTGATATTTGACGGCTTTTCTTGCTCGCCCTTTTCTAATATACATGCGTAATCAGACACTATCTTTTCTGATGGAATGGCATCCTTTCTCCCATCGCTAATGACCCACTCGTGCACATCCCGCGTATCACAGGTTTCTCCAATGCAGGCACGGAACAGCCCATTTGCAATATGAGGAGGCTTTGTCGAGTTGGAGGTCGGATTAAAGCCAAGATAATCCTGGCAAATCTTATCGCCTATGCGCTTTAGGGTATCTGCAGCCATTATTCCTCACCCTCCTCAAAATCGTATTTCCCATCCTGTATTAGCACCGTCTTTTTACTGCTGTTGATTCTGCTCGCTAAAATTATCTCCCCGTCATCGTTTTCTTCAGCATATCCATAATTGTCTAGCTGCTGAAGGAACATCGCTGCCGCCTGCTCGTACTGCGGGGCCAACAGGCCAACAGGGTAGCCATTTTCAACGGCGTCTAGTGTTCTTAAGAAGTCGGCATCCAGTGTCAACACGGGAAGTTCTCCGTTTTTAGGCTTCAGAATAATGTGATTCGGCATATATTCCATGCCCTGAAGCCAATCCGCCGGGCGAGGCATTTTTATCTCAAGCTCGCTCGAATCTACAGATTTACTTGAAATCGCAACGGCGGCCTCCTGGCTGAGATCGTATCTATGCGTGGTCCAAATGTGCAGTTGCTTCTTATCATCCGATGAGGGCAGAAACAGCTTGTTTATAGAGCGGACAAGCCGTTCCTTAATCTTCTTCTTCTGAGAATCAAAGGACGTAAATATCTCCATGCTCTTACGGATTTCCTCCGGCTGAAGCCTGAGTAAGCCTTGACCATCAAGATTTTCAAAGTAATACTTTCTCTTAACCTCCTTAAAGCATTCTACTGCTGCGTCAACATCATCCTCAAAGGAGGGATCATTTGGCCATTTCTGAGGAGGCTCCAGGAGCCAGCCTTCGTTTAGGTCTCCGTTCCAAAGCTTCTCGTCAAGTGATGGCACAGAAAGAAAGACAGGATCAAACTTCTGAATGGAACGAAGCAACTCATTCGAGCCTTCAAATATTGCAGAGTAATACAATAGATTATCATATTCATCCATAGTGCAGGCTGTAAGCATAAATGAAAGCGCACCGAGAATATCCCTTACTGCAAAATGCTCACAGTCGGACGCTGCCAGCTCCAGCAAGGAAACAACCTGCCGCTTTATTTCCGCACTTTGCAGTGCACGAAGATTATACTGCAAGGCCGGATTGTGTATCGGTTCACTGGAAAGCAACCCGGTCATTTTTGTCACAAGGGCATCAAGCAGCTGATTATCCCGTGTAAGAAGATTCCTTTCGTTTAGGTCAACGACAGCAATATGCTTAATCGGCTCAGAAATCTCATACGTAATAGCCGTTTTCTTCGCGCGCATTATTTCGCTGTGAATATCAGGATCAATCCGCTTTATCTCCTTGCACAGTAGCAAAAATGGATATTCATTGATAGCAAGCACAGCAGGTCGCGTTTCTTTATAGAGATCAACAATGGCTCTGGCAACCTCATCATATCGCGTAACCTCATTAAAGTCTGTCTCAACAAATGCATTATTTCTGGCTATGCAAGCCTCTATGGCCTTGATTATATAGGTCTTTCCATCACCGGGATTTCCGGTCAGGAATACGAGCTTGTGTTTATCAAGCATGTCAGAGACAAGCTGTTCGACGCCAGATGGGATGTGCAGAAAACCAAGCTCGTCCTCATTCATATGGTCAGAATAGCAATTCTTCCCGTTATATAGCTTCTTGATAAAATCGAGCTTCGACATAGTTGCCTCCTTACATGCTTCCAAGCAGAAAATCATCCACTCTGAAATCGCTCAGCCGCTGGATAATATCCACTGTTGTTAATCGCCTTGTCAGCCAGCGATCATACCAATAATCAATCAGCGCCTGTGTTCCTTGCGTGACCTCTTCCATGCTGTCAAGGTTGAAGCCATAATCTACAGCATCTGTATAGCCCATCAAATAATCCTTCGTGTTTTTGGCAAGATCGATAGAGTATACGATACGAGGAGAGTAATGCTTTAGAAATGCATCAGCACGGATTCCAATAGAACTTAGCCCCCGGCTGATCATTCGGAAGCGAGGGCTTGTCCCTTCTCCAAAAACATGATTAATGCGCTTTCCTCCATCCTGCAGTTCAAGAATTCTGGAGAATAGGGCGGTAGTTTCCCTTGAGAAGAATACGGTACCATAGCCCTCTGTTACTCCCATTTCACGGAACTCAAGTAATCTGCCGTTTTCTAATGGCACCTTTATACGATTGTACTGGCTGCTACCGACGGCATATAAGCTGGTAGTTCCTAGATAGACTAGACGGCTGTCGCGGATTACTCGTTCACCCTTCATCCTGGAAGCGATTTCGCTGATTTGCCGCTCATAACGATGAGTATAATCGCTGATCACTCTCGGGCTGCAAGCAAGAATGCTTACGAGCTTACCGCCTAAGAGCTGATTATATGGCGGGATGGAGCCGCAAACGATAATGTCCATCATGTTTGAGCCGATTTTGCATTTCCTATTTGCTATCAGCGCAGTATAAATTGCCTTACGTCCTCCCTCAGACGCAAGAAGATATAAAAGCTTTTCCTCATTGGTTTGCCCTTCTGCACTGTTAAACGCTATTTTTGCTTCCAAAAGCTTGGCCAATTCGGACGCGCGCTTACGCTTAAAGAGATTGCTCTTTGCTTCCTCGCGCCAGTCTGGAGATGTTTCGTTGTTTCTGTTGTTTATTGACCTTTCGGAATACTCCGCAGCTATGGCATAAAGCTCATCGACCTGCTCCCGATGGGGGTATTTGGTCTGCTTATAATAGCCAAGATCACCGGTATATATTTCCGAAATTGCTGTATTGACATTTTTGACGAGAAGTGGAAAAAGACGGTCTGCGTACGCTTGTCTACGCTTTAGATACTCCTCCTCGGTTTCAATAGGTGCTTGGATTTTGACCTTAACCGTTTTCCCGTCAGTTCCACTTACGGTTTGCTCGCAATACTCCGTGTGAACCCGCTGAGACAATTCCTTCTTGATAGCTTCAACTGTCCAGCCAATATCATCATCCCGAACAGTAAGATTTAGAACGGAATTTCCCAGAGCAAAGATGCCTATGATGGGATGATATGGCTGTAGCCCGTCCCGAACAAGATAGTAAATATTTCTTCCAGGCATTGTCTTGTAGGGAATAGACCACGTATAGCGGAAATACCTCCAAATATCTGAAAGCTTAAAGCCCGTATGCTCATCTCTATCGCCTGTTACCATTTGAATATATGGTTCGCAGACCTGACGCCCCTCTTTAATTGCAAGGATGAGAGCGTCTTTATTCCCAATCAAGCATCTAATTGATACTGGAGCGCCATTATAGCTTCTCTCGGTCTCCATGTACTTAATAAAGCGGGCGACGCTTTCACTTTTGAATTGTGCATTGCGCTCTGCGCTAAGTCTATAGCGAATTTTCTCCTTATCATCAATGCTATCATTTTCCATTTTCAATGTAAGCTGATGGTCTTGAAAATCAAAAATCCAGCCTTGAAGGGAAAGATCAACCAGCACGCTTAGCGCCGCCATATACTTCTGACAGTCAAGGTCGCTCTCTCGTGCGGCTTCAGAAACACGTCGAAGTTCATCACTGATAATTCGAGCCCTATTCATGGGTAGTGTGTCTTCTAAGCGCAATGTAAGCCGGCGAAACCGTTCTTGGTATTCTTCGCTCAAAGCAGGGCGAAACACCTCTGAGGCAATGGTTTGTTCTCTATTATTGTTAGATGCTTTCATGCATTTCCTGCTTCCTGAATAAGGCAAGGTTGTCGATGCCTGCATTCAATAATTGTTTATAACAAAAAACTGGTTGAGAGCTATTTTTGCAAGTACTTTTTTCCAGTGCCGCGGCCAATCATCTGAACAAGCCCCATTTCGCGCAGCTGCTTCATGAGCTCAAACGCGCGGGTCTTTTTGATTCCCAGCAAGGACTGGACTTCTTCATCCGTGATTTGGCCGTACTCAGAGATATAGTCGAGCACCTTCTGCATCTGCGCGGTCACCGGCGAAGCCTGCTTCGGCGCGGCGGCGGCCACGGCGTTCATATTGGGTAAAACAATTTTGAACGTATTGGGGGTCACTTCGATTTGCGGCTGCTCCGGGCAATCGGCATACAGGTTGAATATTCTGCGAATGCCGGTGCCGTAACTTTCAATCAGACGCAGACGGTGGAACACCTCGGCAAGATTCTTGTTTCTGGGCTGGGAAATGCCGGAACGAATATCGTCTGGGGAAAGGCCGGGAAGAAGACCGCCGAGAGAAATAAACTCCATTTTATTGTCGGTGACATTGATTATGATACTGCCACTAAAGCTGTAATCGCGGTGGACAATCGCATTAAGCAGAGCCTCACGGATAGCTTCTTCAGGGTAATCCTGCTTATCCGTCCGTATCACACCTTTGATTACGGAGCTCGTTTTATTACACAGCGCCAAATAGTTTACGGCGTCTTCAAATTGCTTAAATATCGAACCCGTGAACTCCTTGCTATCCCGAAACACGGTACAGGCATCATCGCTGAACACAGCAATTTTTGTTGTGTGTGCGCACTGATCGGAGAGGAGCAAGGCAAGATTGGTATAAATGCCGTCTTTCTTTTGTGTAATACCAAGAGACCGATATTTTTCTGCACCCCATTCCACACCGTAAAGCTTGAACGCTCTTTGGGCCGCTTCAAAAGTCAGCTCCTGCTCCATGGAGCGCATTTCCTCAAACGTATCGCCGTCGCTTTCCTTGATCATCTGACGGATCTGCTCGGGGGACGCCGGCACGCTGGAGGTGCCCTGGCGCACGTAAACGCCGCTGGGCTTCAGGCCTTTTCCTTTAAGGTAGTAAGGCTTGTTGGTGCCTTCGCTTACCGTTATGCGCACCACCTTGTTTTCCTGGATCGTGAAGCGCACGAACATTGTGACGTCCGGCATAATGGCGTCACGGATGCCGTTGGTGATACGGGTATATTCCTGATCTACATCCGTCAGTCCGACGGCGTTGCCGTTGTTGTCGATACCAACGTACACAATGCCTCCATCCGTATTGGCGAAGGCAATTACTTCTTTATAGATATCCTCGGTAAACTGAGATTTGAATTCGATGTTCTCGGTCTCAATATTCATCAGAGCGCCTCCTCATAAGAAGTCTAACTATATTATACTCACAAAATTCGCTTTGTCAACCGGAATAGTCGAATTTTCGGTGAATATTCACTTATTCAACGTGAACAATCAGCGTGTTCGTCCCCAAAAAGGAATACAGCTCTTTTCTGGAAGCAGAAAAAGGACCTCCTCTGCGTAAGCAAAGGAGGCCTCAATGGATTGAATATCAACTTTTCAATAGATTTTGCCGTTCAAAATACCAACTTTTCAATAGAAAAGAAGGCTGTAAAAATACACTTTTCAAATTTTGCTGCTGATCCTACCCCTCCAAGAAGCTCTCGAACGGTGCGCCGTCGCTCAGGAAGGTATCCATCATAAACCGTGCGCCGAGGCGGAAGCCGGTGATGAAGGTGTCCAACTCGCATTCGCCCATGAACTCGGCGTAGGCATTGCAGAAGCGGAGGAACAGCACCTTGTTTTCCCCGGCGAGCTGCTCGGTGAGCTTTTCCTCCAGATTGTTCAGCGAGTCGGACGCCTTTTTCACAGGGCTCTTGGGACGGTAGCCGCGATCCTGCGGATCGATGTTGCCGTAGTACAGCTCCTCGATGATATTTCCCCTCATTGCCCGTCACTCCATTTCTGCAGCTCCCAGAGCCGGTCAATGTGGCGGCGGGACTTGCGGGTGGTTGTGTTGTGCTCCTCCGAGGAGAGCCAGTCGATCAGATAGCACTTCGGGATCATGTACTTGTTCTGCAACGCCAGGGCGCGGAGCTTTCCGAATCGAATCCACTCGCAGACCGTGTGGCGGTTGTAGCCGGTAAACTCCACGATGGCGGACACGTCGATCACGTCCGGATAGTCGGCCAGCTTGCTTTCATAGTAGCGCCGCGTCTTCTGCGGATCGTTGGGGAGGGGCGGCTGAATGCGGATCCTGTAGGGCTTCACGTCTTCGTTTCCGTATTTGTACCAGCTGCTCGGCACGATGTACCGGCTGGGGTTGACCTCCCGGTTGATCATAAAGTCGATGACGTCGCTTTTCTTGATGGCGTAGCAGCGGGTTTTCTTCCCGGTGCAGACATGGGGAATCAGATTGAACTGCAGCAGATAGTGCGCCGTCCGCTTGCTGATATGGCAGACCTTGCGCAGCTGCTCCTTGTTCATGATCTCAGGGTATTGGGCAAATTCCTTTGCATCGTATGTCATGACGAAGCTCCTTTCCGTTTTTTGCGGTCCGAAAGGGTGCTTCATCGGCGCTGTAGGGTCTCTGTTTTCTTGCATGGCTTCTTGCAAACGCGCAAGAACGGCGACTTTTTACGCAAGAACGCGGTTATATTTGAACTCTGGGCTGGTTCAAAACGCCTCTGGCAGATACAGGTCGGAATGTCCGCAACTCCTTGCGGCGCCTGGGTTTTCGGCATTTGACGAGGCTGCCCGTAACGACCTGCTCCAACCGCGTATCTGCCAATGATAGACAACACTCGAAATGCTGTAGACCGAAAGGTCTCTAGGGTTCGAATCCCTAACTCTCCGCCACAAAAAGCCTGTAAACAAGCCCGTTTACAGGCTTTTTAATTTTTGCCTAAAGGGCAAAGCCCGCACGATTTTCGGTTTTCAGGGGAGAAAATCAGCTGTTCTCCCCGGCACTGATCGAACTCCAGCGGCTGCTGAAGTCGCCGCCCTCCGGCAGGGCAAGCCCTGTCTCCATCGCCTGTGCCGAAGTGATCTTGGACTTGTAATCCAAGTGGGCGTAGATGTTCGCCGTGGTGGTAAAGTCGCTATGTCCCAGCCACTCCTGAATGTGCTTGAGGGGAACGCCGTTGGCCAGCAGCAAGCTGGCACAGCTGTGACGCAGATCGTGAAAGCGCATCCGGCGCAGGCCGTGGTCCTCCAAGAATTTTGGGAATGCCGAAGTCAGATAATTGGCCCGCATCCGCTCGCCCAGCTCGTCCACAAATACAAAGCCATCATACTCGTGATTGTAACAATTGCCGCAGATCTGCTTATTGAGTTCCTGCGCCTCTTTCACCTGTAAGAAGTATTCCCGAAAGCTGCCGATCAGCGGCAGGGTACGCAGACTGGACTTGGTCTTGGCAGACTGCTGTTCAATTTCCATCTGCTTGCCTTCAACAGTAATCGTTGTAACGGTTCGTATGACCGAAATCGTTCCACGCTCAAAGTCGATGGCGTCCCACTTCAGTCCCAGCGCCTCGCTGCGGCGCAGGCCGTAAAAGGCGGTCATCTGAATCAGCAGGGAGTACGGATGATCCTTGGACGCTTCCAGCAACCTCTCCAGCTCCTCCTGCCGGTAATAGTCCGCAATGTACCGCTGCTTCTTGGGGCGCTCCACCTTGTCGGCGGGGTTGAAGGGAATCAGGTCCATTTTGACGGCGTATTTCAGTGCCTTATGGATATTGGCGTGATAGTGGATCACCGTACCGGGTGACACGGTTTTCAGCTCATGCAGATAAAAGCTCTGAATGTGCTTGGCTTGAATTCCGTCCAGCGTCAGTCCGGTGTTTCGGAAATACGGTGCGATCTTCCCCTTTACCATCTGCGTGTAAGAGGAAAAGGTGGTCTTTTCCACCGAGCTGCGAATAATCTCCAGCCACAAGTATGGTATAATACTTGTACTAAGGAATGGGGTGTTTTTTCTATGCCAAAGGGAGTACCAAACAAACGATACACGCCGGAATTCAAGAAGCTGGTCGTAGAAACGATGCAGGAAGAGAAATTGAGTTACAGCGAAACCTGTCGTAGATTTGAGGTAAACAGCAGAGATCGGATCAAATCATGGGAGCGAATCTATCTGGAGGAAGGGCCGGAAGGGTTAGCCATCGAACGGCGTGGCCGCTGCAGTAAGGGTCGTCCGCCAAAGCAGTTGCCGAAGCAGGTAGAAGAAGATCTGCTGGCAGAAGTCCAGCGACTGCGTGCGGAGAACGATTACCTAAAAAACTTGCAAGCCTTGGTTTTGGAAGACGAGCGACGCCAGCGCAGAAAACGCAGGTAGTTCAAAAGCTGAGGCAAAGACATTCTCTGGATATTCTTCTCTCAATCGCTCAACTGCCCCGTGCCACTTTCTACTATCATCTGAAGCGGATGAACAGTTCAGATAAGTATAAAGCTGTCAAAGCGGAGATCACGGCCATCTACCACGAAAGCAAAGGAAGATACGGCTATCGCCGCATTACAACAGAACTACACAAGCGCAATTTTCTCCTGAATCACAAGACTGTCCAGCGGCTTATGAAGGAGCTGGGTTTAGTTTGCTGTGTCAGGAGGAAGAAGTATCGTTCTTACAAGGGTGAAGTTGGCAAAATTGCGCCGAATCTGTTAAACCGGGACTTCCGCGCCGAAAGGCCGAACCAGAAGTGGGTCACCGATGTGACAGAGTTCAGTTTGTTTGGCGAGAAGCTCTATCTCTCGCCCATCCTTGATCTGTGCAGCAGCGATCTGGTCAGCTATACCATCTCTGACCATCCTGTTCTGAGTATGGTTACGACTATGCTGGATAAGGCTTTTGAGAAGATACCGGATGGAACCGGGTTGATCCTTCATTCTGACCAGGGCTGGCAATACCAGCATAAGCGGTATCAGCGGATGCTCCGCGAGAAGGGCATCCGACAGAGCATGAGCCGGAAAGGAAACTGTCTGGACAACGCCGTGATAGAGAATTTCTTCGGACTGCTCAAAAGTGAGCTGCTGTATTTGCAGGAGTTCCGCTCCATGGAACACTTCAAGCAGGAACTCGTTGCATATCTGGATTACTACAACAACCGCCGCATCAAGGCAAAGTTAAAAGGCTTGCCGCCTGCAATTCACAGACAGCAAGCCCTTTCAGCTGCTTGAACAATTTTTACTTCAAAATATTGTCTAACTTTTTGGGGTCACTTCATATAACTTATGGCGGCTCTAATCACTTATTCAGTTTCGTCGTCCAGCCCCTCCGCTTTCAGCCAATCCTCAAAGGACTTCCTGGAGATGCGAATCATGTTGCCGATGCGGATCGTCTTGAACAATCCGGAGTTGGCGAGTTTATAGGCCGAAGCGCGGCCGATACCGAGAATGGCTGCGATGTCATTCACGGTGTATGTTCTGCTTTGGGGCGTTCCTTTTTCGTTGGGTGTGTTGGTGCTCATAAGATTATCCTCCATCTGTGCTAATAGCATTTTGAAATGGCCCCTGGAAGCCCTCTGTCACAAGGGGTTCCTGCTAATACCTTGCTAATACGACATTTGAAAAGCCGTTGTAAGGCAGCATATTTCAGGGGAATTTGTGCAAATTGACCTGCCTCCAGGCGACACAATTTGCAAAGAAACAACACGGGAAGATATGATATGAACAATTTACGAAATGGTACGCCGTACTCCCGGAGCACAGCTTGTTGAGTCTGTGCTCCGGGATTGTTTTGCTGCAAAGCGGTTCGGAGTTAATCGTTTTTGGATATATGCAAAGGCAGAACAGGAGTAGAACAAAGTGGAACAAAGGTAGAACAACTTGGAATCAAACGGTGATTGTCAAGAGAATCTTTCGGGTGTATAATAGTACTATCGAAAAGTGGATAAAGTGGCTCTGCTGTCGCAAAAAGATGCGATAGTGGAGCTTTTTGTATATCAAAAAATTTAAGAGAAAGACCAATAAGTAAATTTCTTATTGGTCATTTTTTATACCATTTTTCGAGAGTATATACACGAAAAGAGTGAGAATAGTGGGGAGAAAATGCAAAAATTCGCCTAATGTGAAGGTGCATGGAGTACCTTTCCGTGTGACAGAAATGGGGATGACGACTAAAGGGCAGGCTAGATGCTATATCAGTATGAGGCAGCCAGATGGGAGTATACTGCATGGGGAAGGCGTAAGTAAACTGGTTACGGCAAAGAGTATGAAGGCTGAGGCTGTCATAAAAGCTGCAGAAAACATTATATGGAAGAATCGTGGACAGGTGCTTGAGTGGTTACGAGCTGGTCGACTGCAGAAAGCGACACCGACGCTGTTGCTTCTGGTGCTGCCGGAAGAAAGCATAGAGCGCGTATACGGAAAGAGTGATGAAGCGCATCGAGAGTTGGTGCGGCAGGCAGTAAAAATGCTTCCGCCGTTGCCTGAGCTACAGGAAAAGATGGAAGCTGTAACTTTCCGCGCAGTAAAAGCTGTGGCCGCGAACCAAGAGAAAGGTGACATACTAAAGCGTGCTCTGAATCGGCTGTATGATGAAGCCGTTGAACAAAGACTTTTAAAAGAAAATATGGTAAAAAAGTTGCTTGTAACGGTGCGCAGCGAGGTAGAAAAAGCGGATCGAAATATGCGTCAGCGCATCCTTACCTTTGAGGAGATGCGACTGCTAACTGACTTATGTATAGAGGGGATGAAGACAGATATAAGGTATGCAGCCGTGCTGCTTCATCTGACCACGGGTGTAAAGACAGGAGAGCTGTGTGGACTAAATATTGGCGATTTGATGCGATATAAAGATGTGGTATATATCGAAATTGGTGCAAAATCCGTACAAAAGCGAGGTAAAGTTGCGGAGTGGAAGCCATATGAGCGTGAAAGCGGAAAGGTACGCCGTATACCATGTACTCCTTTAGCACAAGCAGCGCTAAGTGTGCTTTTGAAGTCGCGGTTGGAAGCGGGTGCAAAGGTGGATGCTCCGCTGATTGTAGGTGAGGGCGGACGTCGATGGGATGTGTTGAAACTGCGCGCTTTTGAAAAAGAGGTGCTTCAAAAAGTAGTGCCGGAGTATGCGAAAATTTCACGAACGGATGTAATCCGCACAAGTTTTGAACATTATTGTCGCGCCGTATGCGGTATGTCGGATGGCCAGACTCAGAAAATCTTAGGATGTAAAGCAGCGCAGACATACGAAGAATGGTATGCGGACTACAGCGCTCGAATCGCGCTGATGACACTGGAGGCACAACTTCGGCGGTGTCATAAAAGCTTAATATGTGATGAGGGAAAATGGCATATAGCAGCACACCTGCATTTGCGGATGAAGCGAGGAGCAAGTGTTCAAATTCAAACGGAGCATGGTGTCAAAATTGAAAAAATATAGTAATATGTGAGCCGAGAGGCTCTTTTTTAATGCCTGCAGATAAGGACCTATTGTATTTTGCAATAGGTCTTTATATTACATAATGAAATTTGAGTAATTAATAATGACAGTTATTTACTAAAATGTTATTATATAAATATAAAGTAGCGGAATAAGGAGGAGAATAAATGGCATTTTTCACAACTCAACGAAAAGAAACCGGTAGTTATAGCACTAAGCGAACCAAGCCGTGCCGCAGCAGACGCAAGGGCAAGATATATGACGAAAAAACGAAAGATGGTAAATTAACCGTTTGGGGTGCTTATGAGCGGGTGATTTTGGATATACAAAATGCCAGAAAATGGGCTGATAGCACATGCAGGGCATATGACAGCGTATTTTATCATTATATTGCTGAGATTTATAATCACATTGAGTATGCTTCGCTGACAGAAGAAACTGCGGAACAGATTTGGTCCTCTAAAATTGATATTTTTGAAGGCAGTGATGCCCAGGATCAAAGAGCACGGAGTATTTTCGTGAGCTTTGTAGAGCAAGCGTGTCGAGCGGGACTGTCTCTGATGCGGTTCAGAGACACGGTCCCATTTGTGATTCCGGAAGATCTTAGTCAGCTGACTACGGAGCAGCTGTTGGAGGTACGTAGAGCTGCTGATCGTTGCCAGTGGCGGCCGAAGTCGCTGACAATTGAAGCGGAAATTAAAATTTATAACGAGTTGATAAAGCGAGCATCGACACAGGGCGAGTGCATTGCTTTGCTAGTCATGCTTCTGCTGGGCTGCCGTACATCAGAAGCAGCGGGTTTGTCATTTGGAAATATTCGCAAAATGGCGGATGGTTTGTACTCTATAGAGCGACGGGAAGTGGAAGAGCAAAGCTCGAGGACCGTCAAAACCGGCAGTAAAACCGCAAGCGGTTACAGACTTTTGCCGCTGCTGCCGCAGTTTTATGAGCTGCTGGAAGAGCGCAAGCGTATGGTGCAGGAGTACATGGAGAAAAACGGCTATACCGACTTAGATATTAATGACATGCCGCTTGCTTGTCAGGGTACGAATTTGCTGACACGGTGTACAGCAAAGGAAATGAACCGTATTTTTAAGGATATTTGCATTGATGCAGGTGTCGAAGAAGGCTTTTTCTTTGAAGCTGAGGCAATGATGGCTATTGATAAAGAGGCAGGAGCAGAGTACGAGAATGTGGTAGTAGCCTATATTCTGCGGCATCAAGCTGCAACGGAGTTGGTAGCGACTGATGCTTCTCGGGCTGCAATTTCTGTGCTGATGGGTCATAAAATTGAAGACCCTAATGTAAAAGCATTTGACTATGCCAATGCAGATGGTCAGCGTGAACTGCTGCATATTTTAATGCAGCGTCCGTTATATCGGTACATTGGTGGTGCGACAGATATGGAGCAGATTACTCTTGAAAAAGGGCAATCGGCAGTATGCGGAGGATCGGCTCGTCTGGTCGCACAAGAGGACGAGGAGTTCGATCTTTATATCGACACACTGGAGCCATATGACACGATAAAGATTCAGCTTGAGGGCGGTGCCCGGTTGCTGAAGAAGAATGTAAGAAAAACAATCGCGTTGCCGTATCAGAGACCGAGCGGGCTTAGTATGGTGAATGCAGTGACTCAGGTTGTGACAGAGGCCGAAGAGAATGTAAAAGCTGGAAAGCTGGCGGATAAGCCGGTTATGATCGCGCAGTGTGATGATCCTCTGAGCGAATTGATGACCATTGACGATCTGCATATCGATTGGAAGCCCCAAATCACCAATGGGGATGGAGATCCGATTGCAGATTCTTCGGAAGAAGTGAAGATGGCGGTTTGCGAAGATACATTGATTGCAGTTTTGCCGAGTGGTGTATTAAAAGAAGTGCCGAAAAAAGAATACATTTATAATCAGACCAAGAGGGCGCGCCGTGATGAGAAGATTTTTCCGGATAAAGCAATAGACAGCATTAAAGCAATATGGCCGTTTTCGCAATCTGCGGATAAAATTGTAATTAGCAGAGAGGGAACAGCATGGCATCTGCTGGCAGAAGTCGGTGCAGAAGAATTTTTACAGGCGAATGAGTGGGAAGAATGCCGCGGCGCATTAGCTGCGGGCGGTATTATCGTTCCTTGTGAGAAGAATGCAGATTCGTTGATTTGTGGAGCGCAGAATGGAGATGTGGTGCGTTTGCCGGCGGAAAAACTATGTGCATGGCAAGGTCAGAAACAGCTTGTGCGCATAGGAGCGGCACCGTTGGCAGCAGCTTGTTTCTGTATGGATACCGATGATATTCTGCTGATTAGCGAAAAGGGACAGGCACTTCGTACTCATGTTTCAGATTTGCACAAGCGCGCAGACATTGGCGGTGGACTGACCAAAGGTATGCGTATGAAAACAGGTACAGACGATAGACTGTGTTGCTGTTTGGTCTATCAACCGAAACGCAGCTTAACAGCTATTTCCCAGCAGCGAAAGCTGCTTGTGCTGCGTGCGGACGGTGAAGAAAAGGCTCGGTTGAGAGCGCAAGGCCATGTCGGTGAGGGCGTTTGCCTGGTGCATGTGGAAGGCTCAGACGGTGTGGCAGATGTGCTGTATGCAGATCAAGCAGTATTGCTGCTGTCAGACTCCGGTTATGCGCAATGCCGTGACATTAGCGTGCTGAGAGAGAAGGGACGCCGTGCAAAAGGCATTGAGGGCATGAAGCGCGGTCAGATTATAAGAGCGGTATGTGCGAAAGTTAAATAATAGGGAAGGCGCAGCTTTTGAGCAGGTATCTCAAAAGCTGCGCCTTTTGGCTTGAATGAATGTAGTTAGACTTGCTATTTTAAAGGAGATATAAAAATAAAGCGAAGAAAAAGTTTATAAAAACCTTTTCTTCGTTTTTAATACCCTGCTGATGCAGGGAGAAATTGATGTGGAGACAACTGTTTAGGATCAGCATAAGGATCACCCCCGCTTACGCGGGGAAAATAAGTTGTCTACACTCCCCGATACTTACGATAAATGCATTGTGAAAATAACAACTTATCGCTGCCGGGTCACCCCCGCTTATGCGGGGAACATATTTATTAATGATAGTATAGCAGAAATTTTATATCTTTGCAACTTTAAATTGCAAAGATATAAATTAGATTCCGGATTTAATAATTAATGTTTTGGTAACCGGGGAGTGTGTGAGAAAAACTCTGTAAATAAGATTTTTATACTGACGAAATGTTTTTTGCATCGAAAGCGTGAAGTACGTTGCTTGTTATCCATAATATGGTTCATATTGTTAAACGCACAAATCTATAAAATATTCTTGATTCTCGACAATTTTCTTTTAAAACACGATTTAGTCTCGGTTTTTAGATTTTCATATGCCATCTCAAAAAGATTCTCGCACTGGTGCTGGCGTT
>ENA-OPVV01000936-OPVV01000936.1-human-gut-metagenome-genome-assembly--contig:-NODE-936-length-23483-cov-2.490738_pt1 | contig 23483 bp, 13 predicted proteins | sample MGYA00241500_ERZ501992 | MGnify/ENA primary metagenome ERZ501992 (study PRJEB25962, sample SAMEA2043052) | human gut metagenome | biome: human gut; feature: human-associated habitat; material: faeces...
TAGAACTCCAGTCACATTGGAACAAAGGCACTTCAGTAAAGCCTGCGGCACGTACCGTATCACGGATGGCAGACACATAGGGCTTGTCCGTGCCATACGAACCATATTCGTTTTCCACCTGCACCATGATGATGTTACCACCACGGGTAATCTGCAAATCCTGCAACTGCTTGCCCACTTCATGCATAAAGGCTCCCACGTGCTGCATATAGAAAGGATCGAGAGTACGAAGCTGCACGCTGTCGTTCTTCAGCAGCCACCAAGGCAGCCCACCCATTTCCCATTCCGCACATACATACGGACCGGGACGCACAATGACGTACATACCATGCTTCTGAGCCAATTTACAGAAAGCTGCAATATCTTTATTACCTGTAAAATCATACTTACCGGGAGTTTCCTCATGCAAATTCCAAAAGACATACAAACAAAGCGTATTCATGCCCAATGCTTTACACATTTCAATACGATGTTCCCAGTATTCACGGGGAATACGCGGATAATGCACCTCTGCCGCTTTGACCACGAACGGTTTCCCATTCAGCAGAAAGGTATTCTTACCCGCTTCGAATGTCCCGGGCTTATTGCCGGCACATCCTGCCAGCAGCAGGACCGCCAGCAACAAAGTCAGTAATTTCTTCATCTTCATTTATCTATTATTATTTTTCATTCTTATTTATCCGGATTACCGTAAATGAATAAGCCGGCAATTCATACCCGAATTTCTCGCTTACCTCTATTGTACCGGATACAGGACGAACCTGTTGGTCTGTCGGTTTTCCTGCCAAAACCGTCTTTACGGCAGTGGTGTTCATTCCTTCCAAAGAGGGGAGCTCCACTTGCGCATTCACCGCTACCGGCAGCAGATTCACCAGTTTCACGATCATATTTCCTGTCTTTCCGTCGCGAACTACCGACACGCCTATCCGTTTCTTCACCGCATCTTGTGCATTATCCAAAGTCACGGAAGAAGCGATGTATTCACTGCCCGCATTTTGTCCGTACATCTGCTGCGCATAGTAACCTACGGTGGGTTTTACCTCCGTATTATTGAAATAAATCAAATCCGGATTCCACTGGGTATGTCCCTCCTTAGCCAGTAACGGAGCGTAAGAAGTCATGGTCACCACATCGGCATTACGCTCCACGGAAGTCAGGTACAAGGCCTCGGCCAAAGCTGTTTCTATATTGTTGGGACGTCCCGGCAAATGAGCCGCATACTCTCCCAAATACACTTTCGCCTTGTTACGGTCATAACGGTCATAGAAATCCTGATTGTTGATAAACCATCCCGGGGTGTTATAATAATGTTCGTCCACCATCGGAATACCCATCTTAGTGGCGAATTTCCAGCCTTCCTCATAATCACTGCCCTCATAGAACGGACCTACCGTTCCGATAACGGTCACTTCGGGATATTTCTCCTTCACCGCATTGAAAATCATGGTGAAACGTTCTTCAAAGATATCGGTAATCAAATCCTCGTTACCAATACCGATGTACTTCAGATTGAAAGGTTTGGGATGTCCGGCTTGCGCACGCTTCTTTCCCCACACGGTCTTCTTCGCATCTCCATTCGCATATTCTATCAAATCCAGTACATCCTGCACGTACTGCGGCATTTCCTCCATCGGGATTCCGCCTTGCTGACCGCCGCAACCCAGTTCGCCTACCGAGTGATGACTGCAAGTAAGGCACTCCGGCTGCCACTACAGGAACAGGTTCGGCCCCCATATCCTCGCAGAACAAAAAATATTCATGATATCCCAGACCGCGGGTCTGATGATACCCCCACAAATTGCGCAGAGGCTTGCGTTCCTCCAACGCTCCTATAGAGCCTTTCCAATCATAAATATTATCTATTCCATCGCCATGAGCCACACAACCACCGGGAAAACGTACGAAACGGGGATGCAGGTCGGCAAGCGTTTGTGCCAAATCAGCGCGCAGCCCGTTCTTCCTGCCTTTAAATGTATTCTGTGGGAAAAGAGAAACCATATCCAAGGCATACTTCCCAGCCATCTGCGGACAAACGGACAACACGGCATCCGCAGCATCCGCCGTTGCCGTCAGTACAGCCTTTTGTTTTTTCCACTCTGTAGATGAAACCCGAATAGCAGCCTGCGCAATTTCCTTGCCATCTTTGGTAGTCAGCCTCACAAGCACTTTTCCACCTTTCGTATCATCCAGCACTTTGGAAAACACAGAGAAGTCATACTTCTCACCTTTTTTCACGGCAATACCGTCAAAACCGTTATTCACCAAGGCAGCACCCGGGCGGTGTACCTCTAACACTGCATAGTGAGCATTGTTAGCATGGATGGGACTGTCCTCACTGACAGACAGTTCCGCATCAGTACCCTGTATACTCCACGCATACGTGCTGTTCCAGTTCTTATCTCTTGCACCGTCTTTGGCAGAATATTCAAAATCACGGTTCTGAACCAGCTCCGCATAAAGTCCACCATCGGCTCCATAATTGATATCCTCAAAGAAAATACCTATCAGATGCTCACTAATAGGCTTCACCCGTCCGGCATCCACCCGGATGGTGGCAGCGACCGGTTTCAGTCCGGCAAAGCGGACGGCATCCTGTTCGGTACGCTCATTATTCTGTATATCGCGGAATTTCTTATGCTCAGCAAAACGAATCAACTGTTCTATATCCGCATAAGGTACTTTCTGCATATAACCGTTCAAGGTATCTTTATCAAGGACAATCTGCCGGGCAGTGACCAGTCGGGGCACGGCAGGCTTCTCCGCATTGACATATTGTTGGGGAGCCCACTTCAACAAGTCGGAAGAATGGGAAGTACCCCATACTTTTCCGCTGGGGGTAAGCTGCCACCGGCAATACCAACGTCCATCTTCCGCTTTTTCCAGAAGAGGTTTAATCATTCTCTTTTCCGCCCCCCAACGCCCGAAATCACATTTCAGATAGGCAAAGCCGTCGGATACACTCAGCCACTTGTCGCCATCGGGGCTCCATGCGAATTTCAGTCCGCTGCGTCCCTCGTCTTCCGGATGGGCGTAAGAGAAGATGTAGACCGAATCGGGCTCATTATATACTTTTTCCACGGCAGCACAGACGGATTGGCCTGCTGCCAATGAGGCGATTGCCAGAGATAATAAGGTCTTTTTCATGGTATATGCTTTATTGTCATGTTTCTTTTATAACGTGGGAACAACCTTCCTGATGGTTCCGTCCGGATTAAATTCCATACGGTCTATACATACTTCACGATGCACGCCAGGACCCTTCTCACGATCTATAAAGTTCTTATTAATACGATGATATACAATGTACCACTCATCCGTACCCGGAATTTGTAGGACTGCATTGTGCGCAGGTCCATAGATTTCCTTTGCAGGATCCTGAATCAGTACCACCGGTTTCTTAGCAACCTTTATAGGACCTAGCGGAGATTTCGACGTACCGTATGCCACATGATAGTTGGGCGAACCGGTATCATCCACCGACCACATAAAGTAGTAAAGACCATTACGATAGAACACATATGCCGCTTCACGGAAAGCGTAATCTTTCAGACTTCCTCCTTTCGGTGTCAATACGGTCAAGGTATTCTTTTTGATGGAAACCATATCCTCATTCAGTTCGGCGCCCGCCATATAACCATTGCCCCAGTACAGATAGGATTTTCCCGAAACCGGATCAGTAAACACATCCACATCAATCTGCTGTCCGTGGCCCACGGGAGATTCAGTAATAATGGGATGTCCCAAGTCTTTGAACGGACCAATGGGTGAATCGGCTACCGCCACCCCAATCTGCTTGCCGCCTCCGGCTACAGGATTACCACTGAAATAGAAGAAATATTTATACTTTCCATCCACCATTTTCTCTTCAATGCACGGAGCCCATGCGTTTCCATCCGCCCATGCCACCTGATCGGATTTCAAATCAAGCATTACCCCTTCATCTTTCCAGTCCTTCAGATTATCCGAAGAGAAGACACTGAAATACCATCCGCCCCATCCGGGCTGTCCGTCGGTGGTGGAATAGATATAATATTTTTTAGTCTGATGAGAATACAATATCTCGGGGTCAGCATGGAAACCTTGCAGCACGGGATTGTTGGGAATCGTCATATTGCCCATTTCCTTTGAAGGCCATTTGTCGGTGATGCGCTTCAACTCGGCACGGGTAATGGGGATGATAGTTCCGTGACGCGGATGAAAATTCATCTTCACCTCACTGTCTATCACTTTAAAGTTTTTCAAATCGGTCGTTTCGGTAAACTGGTATTTACCTTTCATATAGACATCATACATCAAGATGTATTTATTCTGACCTATCAGTTTGAAAGTTCCCGCACCTTCCACCGCTTCCGGGGTCTGCTGCTTGTAGTCGGGTTCTTCCTCCCATTGTCCCGAAGTCAGTGAACGGGTAGTTGCTACCCGGATGCCGTTTCCATGTCCTTCGGTTTTATAAAACAGGTGGTAGATTCCATCTTTATATACGATATCACCGTCTATGCAAGATTTCTTGTTTTCAGGGATGAAAAGCGGTTTCGGTTCACCTTCCAGGTCGGTAAATTCTTTATTGGCATAAGCATAATAAATCACATCTGCCCCATCACCATATTTCATTGACCAATAGACCAAATATTTTCCGGCTTCCGCATCGAAGATAGTCTGAGGAGCCCATACCCGTTTCAGTTTTTCCTGGCCGGCATAACATTTCTGCATATTGATGACAGAATGGTTCCAGTTCACCAAGTCTGTAGATTTCAACAACACCATGGCACGATTGGAATCCCATCCATTGTCAGAAACCATATCGGTAACCACCATATAGAATGTCTTTCCGTCTTCGCAACGCAGGATATGCGGATCGCGCACACCACCGGTAGAACTGATGATTTTGGAATCAATGACAGGTTTGTTGTCATTCAGTGCCCAATAGGTATATCCGTCCGTACTTACCGCATAGCATACGGCTTCCTCGCTGATGTGGTTACCTGTAAAATAGGTAAAGAGATAAGCTATGTAATCTTTTTCGGCTACATTGTTTTGTTTGGAAATAATCTGCTGCGCCCCTGCCATCCAAGGTAGCAAACAGGCAAATAAGGTGATAAAAAATTTGTTTTTCATATAATTAGTCCTGAATTTGTTTGATGCAAAGATATAGTATAGGAACCTATTTTCAGGTATATAAATCTTTCAAAAGAGGGACTTTATTCGGTCAAATGGAGGAAAAATGGAAGTTTATGAAAGACTGGCATAGAAAAAAACAAAAAGTTCTTCCCTATTAAACTACAGTTTCAGTAAAAGAAAAAAGCAAAAGAATCAGCTACACAATAAATTCTGATTATTCATTATAAATGATAACTATTAGCGAAATATATTCAGTTTTCATCACACCTTTTGAGAAAGATACAAAAATAATCCTTAGAAAGGACATATTTAACATTTCTATCCATATGAATTTCATTGTTTGATTTCTCAAGCAATATGTACCATTCTACTTCCTCGCTAGATACAAAATAACAAGAATAACCCACAAAAAACTACAGCAGGTTAGTCATAACCTGTAATTTATTAAGAATAACAAAAAAAAATAAAAGAAAAGATAGCGTTATATTCTTATAAAATAATACATTTGCAGCAACTGAAATAGAAAGGGAATAAGATCCCTAAACCAAACTATTTACTAATTTAACCTTATTAATCTATGCAATTCTACCAGAAAAGAAGGGAAAATTGTGTAAAGACACACGTAATTTTGAAAAAAGCCTCTTTTTATGCGTGTCTTACACTATTTGCCGGAATGGCTTTCCCAATGCCTTTGTGGGCTTCGCAGTCAACTGCCATCGTGCAACAGCATGTCAAACAAATTACAGGTATCGTAAATGATACAAGCGGAGCTCCTGTAATCGGTGCCAATGTAGTAGAAGTGGGAAGCACCAACGGTACTATTACAGATGTGGATGGCAAATTCACATTAAATGTATCCGTAGGGGCTAAACTGAAAGTTTCGTATATCGGTTACAACGACCAACAAATTACCGTAGGCAACAGCAACAGTTACACCATTATCTTGAAAGAAGATACAGAATCTTTAGATGAAGTGGTAGTAGTAGGATACGGTACTCAAAAAAAAGTAAACCTGACAGGTTCTGTGGCAACCATCTCATCCGATAAGCTAGTCAACCGCACCAGTGCCAATGTCACCAACATGCTGGCAGGACAAATGCCAGGTGTCACCATTATCCAAAATACCGGTCAGCCGGGAGCTGATGCCGGAGTACTGCGTGTGCGTGGTCTAGGAACTATGGGAGATGCCAGTGCCATGGTTGTGGTGGATGGGGTAGAATCTACCATGAGCAGCGTGGACCCCAACGATATTGAAAACATCTCTATATTAAAAGATGCAGCCGCCTCAGCCATTTATGGTGTACGTGCTGCCAATGGCGTTATCCTTATCACAACCAAAAAGGGAACCAAAGGACGTACCATTGTATCATACGATGGATATGTAGGCTGGCAAAGTGCCTCACGTATGCCCAAATTTTTGGATTCTTACAATTATGCAGTGCTGATGAATGAAGCTTACACCAATGACGGTTTGAAAGGTCCGTATGACGAAACAGCCCTACAAAAGTTCAAAGACGGAAGTGATCCTGACTTTTATCCCAATTCCGACTGGCTGGGGACGCTATTAAGTGAAAACGGCCTGTTCAACAACCATCACTTGAGTATCAAAGGCGGTGGAGACAAAGTAACTTACTCGCTGGCATTCAACTATCATGATAAAGACGGATTGATAGTCAATACCAACTACAACAAGTTCAATGTACGTGCCAACATTGACGCTCAGATAAACAGTCGTCTGAAACTGACTACAAATATGGCGGTATACCGCAGTAATATGACTGCTCCGGCGGCAGGTATCAGCAACCTGATGCACTATGCTTTCCGTGAGACTCCGGTTACTCCCATCCAATTGAGCAACGGCAACTATGCTTTATTCAAAAACGAGCACAACTCCGTAGCCTATGCACGTGAAGGAGGAACCTACAAAGAGATAAACAGCAATTTCCAAGGTAACGTAGGAATGGAACTGGACATCATAGACGGACTGAAACTGAGAGGAGTCGCCGCCTCGACTTTCAACCTGACCGACAATCCCACCCACGTCAATACTATGACATTCTATCAGGCAGGTTCAGACACACCGGTAAAGAAAACCACTAACTCCATCACAGAATATGACATCAAAAGTATGGAACTGAACTTGCAAGCTTATCTGGACTATAATAAAACCTTCGGCAAACACACAATAGGAGCCTTATTAGGTTACTCACAAATTTATAAACAGACACGCTATCTGCAAGCTTACCGTAAGAACCTGCCCAACTCCAACTCACTGGACCAGATCAACGCCGGTGAAGTGACAGGACAGACAACATACGGTACAGAAATAGAATACGCCCTCCGCTCAGCTTTCGGACGCGTGAATTATTCATACGATGACCGCTATCTGCTAGAAGCCAACCTGCGTTATGACGGCACTTCACGCTTCCCCAAGAACAACCGCTTCGGCGCATTCCCCTCTTTCTCCATCGGATGGAGAATCTCGGAAGAAGAGTTCTTCAAAGCCGATTGGGTGGATAATTTGAAACTACGTGCATCATGGGGATTGCTAGGTAATCAGGAAACCGTAAACTCGGACAACAGTTCTAACTATTATCCGTATCAGAACACCTATCTGTTCGGTTATGACTATAGTTTCGGCAACACTTTGACTCCGGGTATTTCCATTTCCAACCCGATGGCTAACCAAGATATTACGTGGGAGAAAACCGATCAATGGAACGTAGGTGTGGACGCCGCTTTTTTGGGCAATAAACTGACATTGGGCGCAGACTGGTTCCGCAAGGAAACACGGGACATATTACTGCAACTTCCAGTTCCCAACATGATGGGAGTCAGCGCTCCGATGCAAAATGCCGGCGTAGTGCGTAATACCGGTATCGAACTGCAACTGGGACATAACAACCGTATCAATGATTGGAGCTATTCTATCGGAGCCAATTTCAGCTATGTAACTACCAAAATCATGGATTTGAAAGGCGGTGACACACCGGGGCAATCCGTAGGCGACCCACTGTGGGCATATTACGGCTACGTATGCGACGGCATCTTCCAAAACGAAGAAGAGATCAAGAATCATCCTACACAGAGCATGGGTACTCCGGTTCCGGGTGACTTAAAATACCGTGACCTGAACGGAGACAAAGTAGTAGACAGCAAAGACCGGCAAGTATTGGGTTCTTACTTCCCGAAAATCAACTTCGGTCTGAATCTTTCAGTTCAATATAAAGACTTCGACCTAAGTGCACTGCTGCAAGGTGCAGCTGATGTAAAGAGTGCTCCTGTAGCCGAAATCAGATATGCCTTCTACAATGGCGGTAAAGTAACGGAACAGCATCTGGACCGTTGGACTCCGGAAAACCCGAATGCCACTTATCCCCGATTATCCATGAGTGACTCCAAAAACCGCGTGACTTCCAGTTTCTGGATGCAGGATGCCTCTTATGCCAAGCTGAGAAACCTGCAAGTAGGTTACAGCCTGCCCAAACAGCTGATATCCAAATACGGAATCAGCCGTTTGAGAGTGTATTGCAGTATCGACAATCTCTTTATGATTTCCGGCTTCGACGGTGTAGACCCCGAAGCCATCAGCGGCAACTATTATCCATTGACCCGAAATTATTCCTTCGGTCTGAATGTAACATTCTAAACACTGACAACTATGAGACTAAAATATAACTTTATAGGATTAATATTGGCATGCGGCCTTGGTCTGAGCTCTTGCAATGACAGTTTTCTGGACAGAAATCCTAAAGACCAATTATCCGATGCATCTTTCTGGAAAAACGCAGAAGATGCCCAGAAATTTGCAACCGGAATTTATCTGTATCTGATAGAACCGGAAAACCATACTATCATGACAGACTGCTACACAGATAATGCTATTCCTGTACATGTCACAGCCGAACAGGGACAGTTATCTGCTGGTACGGCAACTTCCAGCAACCCACATTTCCTACAATTATGGAAAAATGCCTATCAATGCATCCGCAGATGCCTGGTATTTTACGAACATATAGGCGATGTGCCGATGGATGAAAAAGAAAAAGCGCAACTGACAGCCGAAGTACAGTTTCTCGAAGCTTTCTCATACGCTAACATATTAAAATATATGGGTGGCGCCTCCCTGCTGGATCATCCGTTGGAACTGAACGAGAAACTTCCTTCACGCAGTTCTGAAGAGGAGACTTATAATCATATAGTAGGATTATTGGATAAAGCAGCAGCCAGCTTGCCCGATATCCGCAGCAACAGTGACCACGGAAAACCGAGTGCCGGAGCCTGCTACGCACTGAAAGCCAGAGTTGCTTTCTACGCACACAAATATGATGTGGCGGAAGCCGCCGCACGCAAAGTAATGGGCATGAATGTGTATGGACTGTATGATAACTATGGTGACTTGTTCCAACCTGTAGCAGAGTTATGTAACGAAATCATCTTTGATCGCGAATATCTAGAAAACCCGAAAAACTCCAATGAAGGCAGTTATATAGGACAGTTCTTCGCTCCCGTCATGATGGGAGGATGGGAAGCTTTATCACCTACTCAAGACTTGATAGACTCCTATCCATGCAAAGATGGCAAATCAATCAAAGAGTCTCCTTTCTATAATCCGGAAGACCCGTTTGCCGACCGTGACCCCCGTCTAGGCTTCTCTGTACTGTGGAACGGGTCACAAATAGCAGGAAAGACTTTCAACCTGAACAATATGGGAGATGGCAGCCATACCCGTACAGGATATAGCATGAAAAAGTATATCAATCCGGACAATGACGGTATCAATAATTATGACTGGACCAACTTTATCTATATCCGCTATGCAGAAGTGCTGCTGACCTTCGCCGAGGCTCGTAACGAAAATCTGTCTGCTCCGGATACGGAAGTATATGATGCGGTCAATCAAATCCGTCAGCGTCCCAGCGTAAATCTTCCTCCTCTGCCTTCCGGCTTATCCAAAGATCAAATGCGCGAAGCTATCCGTTTGGAACGTCGTTTGGAATTTGCTTTCGAGGGAATGCACCTGTTTGATACCCGTAGCTATAAAACAACTGAAAAGGATGTTACTAAACCAGTATACGGGGTAAATGCAAAAGGAGAAAGCATTTTTATTGAAACCCGCAAGTTCAACGCCAACCGTGACTATCTGTGGGCTATCCCCTTGGAAGAGGTAGACCTGGCTCAGGGTGCACTGAAACAGAATCCGGGTTGGGATTAACCCGGTCATTTATTTGGAGGGACAGACTCATAAAGCTGTCCCTCCAACTCTTTCTACACATCTCTTTTCATTGAAGGCAAAAGTAATTACCTTTCCTCTCGAAAAAAGATAAAGCACTTTCAAGGAATATATGGTTTTCCCACCACCAATTTATCTCTGGAAAAATCGACTTCAAACAAGTGAGGAATACGAATATAACGCCCGTTTACATCTTTATGACTATGTACAGACATCAACCATTTACCGTCCAAGGTCTGAAACAACATCCCATGACCGAAATTGGGAGGAGTAATCGGGTCTTTCTCCTGTATCCATGGTCCATCCAAGGTTCCGCTTTCAGAATAAGCCACTCCCTGAGTGTACACATTATAAATCCAACTAGTCCAAATCATACCGAGTCTACCTGTTCCTGTACGGAACAGATACGGACCGTCAGTGACTTTATTCGGTTTGTCCTTGCCATCCGCATCTTTTTCACGGCTCCACGGCGATTCGCTGGCACGGAACAGCAATTTCCCTTCGCCTATGGTTCCACTTAAGTCAGGCTTCAGTTCTATTTTCTCTATCGTACCGTCCAAGGCTTGCAACCATTCATAACAATATACCATATAAGGCTTTCCGTCCTTATCCACCCAGAAAGTCCCATCCAAGGTTGGTTTATCAGCAGGCAGGTAAGTGGAATCCTTCATCGGAACGTAAGGTCCGTCCGGGTTATCGCTCACCAAAACATGACTGGCACGGCGCTCTATTACATTCCCTTGTACCGTATCAATCTTCACCGCCTGATTGGTGAAAGTGGCAAAATAATAATACTTGCCCTTATACGGATGTAACTCGGCAGCCCAAATCATTGGTTTCGGTCCCATCCACGAACCGGAATCAGTCTTTGCCACATGAAACGGTCCTTCCCAAAGTTTCAAATCCTTGCTTTTCCAAAGCATACCGCCGGTTCCGGTCATATAATACATAGCCGTCTTCCTGTCTGCCAAAATGCAAGGGTCACTCAGTACAATAGAATCCAAAGGCACTTCCTTCCGTCTTTCCTGCTGACGTTCTTGGCAAGCAGACACCAGCCACGAAAGAGAAAAACCTAACAACAAAAACAATCCAATCTTTTTCATGCATATTCTATTTTAAGTTTCACAAATTCGACATTACAAATATACGAACCTAGAAAGGTAATGAAAACAGAAAGGCACATTTCCTCACGAAATATGCCTTCAATTCTAACTTAACCTAACCTAAAATTCTATTATCACATCACAGTATGTTAACCTTCTTCCTAAAAACCTATCTTTAATACCTATTATCTCTTTTTACCGATAGCAAAGATAAAAAATCTGATTGACAACCATAGGGGTAAAATCGAGCAAGATGGATGCAATAATCAGTCAAGAACAGACTATTGCACTATTTTCCATCCTTCAGACTATTTTCAACAGGGATTACTGAAAGAAATCCAGTGTCCAGTTGTCCATCCACTCCACGTATGGAATTCCTTCCTTGAATTGAACAGGTAACCAAATGTAACGGGCATCACTGGGATGCTCCGGACGCCAGATATCCGCCATAAATATAAAGGCGTCTTTCTTCCCCTCCACTTTCAGAATATAAGTGCTCTGTCCGCCAAACGTAAGTTCCGACTTAGGTCCCACACAAGGGTTGGGATGCTGAGACCACGGTCCGAAGATGGAAGAAGACGAGAACATACGAGCCTCATTGGGAGCCCAACCGGTACAACCGGAAGTGATCATCCAGTAGGTTCCGTCTTTTTTGAAGATAGCAGGTGCCTCATTGTGTCCTGCCGGAGCCACACGCACATAATTCCCTGTGTGTGAAAGATAGTCATCGCTCAATTCCGCTATTTGGAGTGTGAGGTTTTCTTCGGAAGAGTAAATATGGTAGGCTTTACCATCCTCATCTACATAAAGAGTCATATCGCGAGACATCTGTCCGCCATCCAAATCACGCTTTACTATCAAGCCTTTGTTCACAGCATCCGTCCATTCGGGAGTCCACCATTTTTCATAATTCTTGGCATTCAGAGTATCCAGCACTGCAACAGCCTGTCCGTCCATATCAACAGGCAGCTTACCAGCATTGACACGTCCCGAACGGATGAAACGGTAAGGACCGGCAGGAGTATCACTGACTGCTACCCCGGCACGGGCGGCTGCATAACCTTTTCCTTTCAATTCCAGATGGAACCACATCACAAACTTCCCTGTTTTCGCATTATATATCACTTTAGGACGTTCCAATATACATCCACGCGCTATGTCGCTGCTGTCGTTATCAACAACAGAAAGCGCTACGCCTTCGTTCTTCCAGTCAGTAAGATTCCGAGAAGAATAGCACATTACTCCCACCATGGCACTGCTGGTAGTATCACATTTATTCTCACCGAACCAATAGTATGTTCCATCATGGTACATTACTCCGCCCCCATGGGCATTGATATGCTCTCCGTTGTTATCAGGCCATATCTCACCTGAACGAATGGGTTGCAACGGTTCATTGCTGCATCCGCAAAAGGTATATATTCCAAGACATAATCCTATTATTATTTTTTTTATACCCATATCTATGTATTTTATTTTTTCTGATAAACACGTACATAATCAATCTCATAACGTATCGGATAGGTATTTATCTCTACCTCGCCACCATTAATTCCACCCACCGCTAAGTTCAACAATATATATTGGGGTTGCATAAATGGATTCTTATAACTACCAATACTACCATTATAGGTATCTTTCAGTAAGATTTCATTTAGCAACTCATCGTCCAAATAAAGACGAATAGCCTCTTCGTCCCAATCCATCCGCCATATATGAAATTCGGAAGCCCAATCCGAATTTTTCTCCAAAAAATGGATAAATGGAATAGCCTTACTATTCCATTTTGCATTCCATTGACGATCTGTTCCCCATGCAGCATTGGCTAAAATATGAGGAATTCCATGCTTACGATAAAACTCCATGATATCTATTTCTCCACAGGAAGGCCATTCCATACTGCTTCCCAAAGTCCAAATTGCCGGCCATGCTCCTTTTCCTACAGGAATACGTGCGCGCACTTCAAAACGTCCATACAAAAATTCTTTCTTTCCAAATGTTGTTATAGAAGAAGAGGTGCACTCAATATATTCACGAGAAGTGCGCCAATCATAACTACCTGCTTTATATAACGGATTTTTCCGTTTTTCCGAACGTGCTTCTATCACAAGCAACCCACCCTGACACCAAGCGTTGTCAGATTGATACCATTGTAACTCCTCATTACGAGCATAACCCTGTTCATAATTCCATATTGATTCATCCAAACAACCGTCTTTATTGAATTCATCACTCCAAACCAATTGATAGTCTTGTGCATTACAATGCCCCCCTATAAGAAGTACAACACACAATTTCAGTAATTGAAATAATTTTATCATACATCTACTATCTTAAACAATATCTTTATAATCATCACAAGTAAATATTCCAATGGTGATAGCGGCTGGTTATACAGCCAGCTATCCATTGTCCTTATTTTTCAAATTCCTCTTCTGTTTTTATTTATTAATCCAAAGGCGCAGTTTCCGGATCATCTATTGCAACTTCTGCATCATACATCATAAATTCACCAATATTCCAATAGGAGGAACTTCCAGTAGCAGATGTTACACTAAAACGAAAATAAGTAAAAGTCTTACCTGGCATAAAGAAAGTAGAAATATATTCACTTCCGGCTGAACTAGGGAGTCCGTCCAATGTACCTACAGTTTCCCAATCAATACCATTATTACTAATTTGTAAATCTACCACACTAGGACGTCCACTTGTGGTCCAAGAATTATCCGTTCTGTTTATGTAACCCACGAGAAAATTTTCATGAGGTTCTTTCAAATTAACCTGAATCCACTGTGGATAAGGAATAGCTTCATGCCAATTCGTATGAAAAAAAGTATTTTTATCCCCATCCACTGCATTTTTTATAGGTCCTTCCGACGGTTCTTGAGCGTTTGTACTTAACTGTTCTGCCACTAATTTGATTTGACTTCGTGACACTAAAGTATAAGACGCAGGTGCAACTCCTGAAAGTGCTCTTACAACTTTAATCTCGCCACCTTCATCATTTGCGTTAAATGTTTGGAAATTAAACTCATATTCACCAAAACGAGCACGAGTTTCATCTATCAACAATTCCGTAGTTCCTTTTGAAACAATCTTATAGACAGTTTCTTTTGTCAAAGGATCATAATACCATATTTTAAGATAGGAAAAGTCACCAGCCGGAACTTCCCATCTAAGTTGAATTTGACCGGGAAGAGGCTCTGAAGTTACCGTCTCTATAGCAACCGGAACACCTGTATATCCTATTACATCAATAGCATCTAATTTATCATCGCAGCCTGCAGTAAACATAAAAACTGACAAAGCTGCTATCGTATATTTTATATTGAATTTCATAGTTCCATTCTTTATTATTCAACAATATTTACTATTACCAACCTGGATTCTGAATTAGATTTGGATTTTTTCTTATTTCTGAATCAGGGATAGGAAACAAATACATCTTATCATCCCAATAACGATTACTAATTACACGTTTATAAGTATATGTATCATTATTTTTGGTAATTTGCATTTGTACAATACTTCTTTGAGTATCTCCAGCCTTCCAACGCCGAACATCCCAAAAACGATGTTGTTCAAAAGCAAGCTCCACCATACGTTCACGACGATATTTCTCTACAAACTGGTTATTAGTCAATCCTTCAGGTACTTCAGGCATTTGCACATCTGAACGGTTACGAACCACATTAACAGCTTCACGGGCAGACATTGTGAATTCCGTACTAACAGCATCAGCTGATCCCAAATAATTAAATACCGCTTCAGCATAATTTAAATAGAATTCTCCCAAACGATATGTAATCCAATTATGGCTTTTTCCTCCACTACTGGTAGAAGCACTAATATCAATAGTCTTATCCAAGTACTTTTTCAAATAATACCCGGTGGGAGTTGCTCCAGCAATAGGTAGTGCATTGCGTCCTCCTATATAAATTTCCAATGGATTTGGATTAGTATCTGGCCATTTCTCACCATTTACAGCGATAGTCATTTCCATACGAGGATCACGATTATCATACGGTTTATTTGGATCATATCCACTTTCTGGCTCATCCCATGCTTTTCCTGTTACTTTCATTTCGTAAGCATCAACCAAAGTTTGAGTAGGACAATTACCTGACCCACCATTTTCCATTCCTACTGGGAAATTAGTATATTCAGGCGAACTAGTATCTCCGATACGACGTACAAAAATCATTTCTGACGCTTTCCAATTATCTGTTCCCCATAACTCTGAATATTTACCCATTTTTATGCCATTCTCTGCACAAAAATCAATAACTTTCTTACTAGCTAAAGCTGCTTGTTTCCACAAATTTACATCATTAGCTATATTAAATAAAGGGCTTGCTTGATAAAGTAATGTTCGAGCCTTCAAAGCCAATACTGCCTGTTTAGTAATACGACCAGTTTCAGGGCTTTCTCCATTAGCGGCATCATTTTCTAATTTAGAATAATCCACAGGAAGTTCATCTGCTATCTCATCACATTCCTTAATTATAAAATCAAAAACCTCAGCAGCCGGTGTACGCTTCACCTGATTGGCCTCTTCTTCAGTCAGCACCTTCGTAACCAAAGGTATATCGCCATAAGCACGTACCAAATTAAAATAGAAATAAGCACGCAAAAAACGAACTTCATACTTATAACGGTTAAAGCGATTCATCTCAGCTACATAATTTTTATCTTCTTTCAATTCAGAAAAATCGGCATTTTGTGATTCCTCCAAAAAGAAATTAGCATCCCTAATTCCACTATAATAATTCCATAGACTATGAGAATTAGTCGAGCTCCATGCACCGTTTATCCAATCATGTATTGAAGACCAACTCCACGCAAATTGCGCCTCATCACAAGCAGAGCAATAAGAAACCTCACTAGGCAAATCATAATCCAAGTAACTATATATATTCGTAACTACAGCTCCGGTACGTCCAAAATCTGTAAATACATAATCTTTATCATACACAGTATATTCATGATAGTCCAAATCCGCACAAGAAGCCATAACCGACATATAGGCTAACCCTAACAATATTTTTTTCAATTTCATAGTCATACTTTTTTAGTTATAAAAAATTAAAAGCCAACAGACAAACCAATATTAATAGAACGTGTGGTCGGAATACCATTTCCTATTGATTCCGGATCTATTTCTTTAATATGGTCCCAACAGAACAAATCAACCCCTCTTACATATAGCTTAGCACTGTTCAAATGCCATTTATTGACAACTGAATGAGGTAATTTATAATATACTTCACAATTACGTAATTTTAAGAATGATCCATCAACCAACCATACGGAACTTGACTGTGTATTATTCTGAACAGTTTCAGTAGTCAAACGAGGATATCGTGCATTAGGAGTTTCTGGTGTCCAACGATTTTCATAATAGTAATTTGAAATAGCATTGCCATTAGACAATGGACGATACAAACCATTCAATGTAGTCCATGAAGTATAATTTCCAACCCCTTGAAAATCAAAATTAACCCCTATTCCTTTCCATTCTGCGCCTATATTGAATGAATAATAAATTTCAGGGACACTAGAATTATAACCTAAAGGAATCTGATCAAATTCATTAATTACATTATCGTTATTCTGGTCTTTATACTTAATGTCACCTGGTTTCACGACACCGAACTGTTGGGACGGACTATCATCAATATCACTTTGATCTACAAAAAATCCCACTGCTTGATAACCAAAAATCTGTCCCACGGCTTTTCCAGTAGCACGAAGATACTCATAAGCTTTCGGTTCTTCCAACTGCTCTACAATTTTATTCTTAGTTAAAGTAAATGTTCCCCCAAAATTGAAACGAACCTTACCTAAGCTTTTTATATAATTTGCTCCAAATTCCAAACCTTTACTATCAACCACACCAGCATTAGCATAAGAAGCTGTTGCACCCAATATTGACGAATTCTTACCACCTGTATATACCCAAATATCTTGACGCTTTTCATAAAAAGCGTCAGCTGTCAACGTTAGACCACCAAATAAAGTAGCATCCAGACCGACATTATATTTATACGCTTTTTCTGTTGTACCATTTATTGAGGGCAATTGACCTTCCTGCCAACTTCCACCATTACTAAAATTATCTTGGATAGGATATCCACCACCACTCCCGTTCATGGTTTCATACCAATATCCGTTATAAGGAATATTATCCGTATTAATAACGCCGAATGAAGCACGTAACTTCAAGAAATTCAGCCATGAATAATTATTCAATAGACTTTCATTAGATGCAACCCAAGCAAGTCCTACTGTAGGAGAAATATGCCATTGATTTCCTGTTTCCAATAAATTAGACGCTGAGTTTACTAATGCAAAATCGAAGAAATAACGATTTTTATACCCATAATGCGTATACCATGACCAATTGCAATGATAAAGATTAGAGTTTATATTGGCATTATTGTCATATTTATAAGTATACATCAATGTTGTATATACTTTATGTTCTCCAAACTGACGCTTCCAGTCCACATTTGCCATAAAATTGAAAGAACGATACTGCCAATCAAGTTTACTTCCTCCTTTCATCTCACTGTCCGAGCCACCTGTATATTCGGAAAAAGCACTCGGTTCACCATTTTTCCATTCTGTCACAACAGTACTTCCATACGCATAATCTTTGCAATGATCCTCCCAATAAGAAGCAACATTATCATATCCCATACGAAAAGAGGCTCCTAAACCTTTCGTGATAGAAGACAAATCCTGTCTTAAGCTCATATCTGCCCACAACCCCAATGTATGTCCCTTGGAATAACCGCGACCCTGAGCCAATGCAACTGGATTATTATATCCATCCCATGTTGCATTACCACCCCACAAACCATTTTCTGTACGAATAGGAAATGCCGCAGATGGAGTCATATATAATTTTCCAATCAAATTATCAGAACCATATCCCGGACGACTAAATTCATTTAACATCCCCATAATATTTACCTGCATTTTAGTCTTAGGAGTCAAATCAATATCCAAATTACTACGAAAATTTGCTTTAGAATACTTCTCTTGAGTTGAATAACCATCATTCTCATTGGCATTTTTATAAAAGCCACGACCGTTTTGCAAATTCAACATTGTATAATAACGCAATTTAGAAGCGCCTCCACGAAAAGTTAAAGTTGCAATATCTGATGATCCTCTTTCACGGAACACCTCATCCCACCAATTGACATTGGGATAATAATAAGGATATTTGCCACTTTTGAAAGCATTCAATTCATTCTGACTATATTTAGCAGCTTTTCCATCATTAGCCAATGCCTCATTCATGGCTCTAGCATAAGTATACGAATCCGACATTTCGGGTAAACGATTTTGATAAGTAAAACCATGATCATAAGCAAAACTTATTTCACGCTTCTTATATAATCCACGCTTCGTTACGATATTCACTACTCCATTCGCTCCTTTATAACCATAAAGAGCCACTGCAGCTGCATCACGCAAAACCGTTACGGACTCCACCTCTTCCGGTGTAAGATAACGTAAAACTTGATAAGCGTTATCACGCTCCAAACCATCAACTACCAGCAATATACCATTATTACCATTTAAACTTTTTTGCCCACGAATGAACATAGAAGGTATTTGCTCCCACATGGTTCCCGTTTTTTGCATAGTAGTCAATCCGAGCACATTGCCGTACAATGAATTACCTACGGTATATGAAGATCTAGTTGCAATATCATCACTATAAACAGTAGAAGCTGCTCCCGTCGACTCAGTATAGGTCTGTTCCAATCCAAAACCGTAATTCACTTTATTCGAAAAGAAATCCATTATAACAGTCATCTTTTTATCCATTTCCGCCTTTACTACTTTTTTTGCATCATACGGCGTCTGAATCCAAAGCTGAGCATCCTTTGATACTGAAATTGTAAAATTTCCCATAACGTCTGTCGATACCATAGTAAGTGGTTGCCCCAATACAGACACGGCAGGTCCCGATACCGGGTTTCCCACCTTATCAACCACCTTACCAGTCACATTAACTTCTTCCTGTGCCATGGCATTCATACTTGTAAAAGCAAGTATTGTCAAAGCTAATATTTTATTTTTCATTGTTTCTAGTTTTTATTAGATAAAAAATCAAGTATTACCAACCTGGATTTTGAGTCAATCCATATCCTTTGTTTACTTCATTTACAGGAAATGCAGACAAATACCATTTTGAATTGAAATTTGTCCACCATGCACGAGCTGAATTAGATATTTTGAACTGAGTATATTTAAATTTTGTCGGAAAAGGTCCCCGTTTATCTTCCGGTTTATCAGACCATGAACCACTTCCACCATCAGCACGTTCAATAAGCAAACCATGTAAAGGACGCTCAAAAAGATCAGCACGCTTATTACGTATCATATCAAAGAAACGAACATCTTCCAACCCAAGTTCACAAGCACGTTCTCGTAATATTTCTTCCATCAAAGCATTCGAATCAGATAGTAAATTCTTGTCTTGATTCGACTCTATCAACCCTTTTAATCCGACACGCGCACGTACCTTATCCACCATCTCTATAGCTAGTTTCGGTTGATTATTTTTCAGAAGTGCTTCCGCATAAATCAAATACATTTCCGACATACGTAAATAAGGCCATTCCAAATAATTATTGGCTAGACTTCCTTTACCTTCTTTATAGAATTTATATAAACCGAAGCCTGTTGCATACTGTCCTGTTTCAGTACTTGTACTATTAGCGTTTTCACGTCCTCCTACCCATAATTCCACAGAACGGTCACTCCATTTAGCACCATTTACCAAAATTGTTTCATACAAACGTGGATCACGAGTAGGTTTATTATAATCATTATTCTCAAAAAACATATTATTATTCTGTACTGCCTTATCAAAGTCAAAGGATTCGCCTGTTGCCATAGGGAACATTTCCATATACTCCAATGTAGGCGTATAACCGCCATTGGGCACCCAATCGCCCCAATAATACCACCAATCCCAATTATACTTACCAATGATACGGGTAGAAATCAACAATTCCGAATTTTCACGTAAGAAATAAGCTTTATTAAAAGCCGCTCTATAGGCATCATTCGTATCACCAACAGCCTGAACTAGTTCATAATGCCCATTAACTTGCAGGGCTTGGAAAAATTCTTCACAAGCAGTCAGACATGCTTTCCATAATTCAGGTTTATATCCTCCGTACCACACTTGATGATTGATAACCGCTTCTTGTGGTTCTGCCGTACAATATGGTTCATTGTCATTAAATAAAGGACTTGCAGCAAAAAGCAAAATTTTACATTTCAAGCCCATAGCTGCCGCTTTAGTCATACGTCCTTGCCAGTTAGCCTCTCCATCCTCAGTCAAATCCCAAGGAAGTACAGTGGCCGCTTCATCTAAAAGACCTATCATAAAGTTCACTGTTTCTTCTACGGTAGCTCGAGGAACATCATATTCATTTTCAGCCGCAAAAGACGCTTTTACTATAGGCAATCCACCAAAATGACGAAACATATCAAAATAGCGAGAAGCTATTATTACCTTCGCTTCCGCTTTCAATCGTTCTTTTTCATTCCCGTCCATATCGGGTACACGATCTACATTTTCAATAAAGATCCATGAACTACGTATTGCCTGCCAAGTTTCTTCTTTAGTAAAACCAAAACGTGTTTCAGCTGTACCATCTTCTGTACTAGCAGTATAAGTACCAGAATAATAATGTCTATTCAAACCATCCCATGAATTATGAGAATGAAAACAATCAGATAAACATTCAAACATACCAGTATTCATCTTACCATCCACATCATTCCAGTTTGTGGCCAAACCATAATACAACTTTGAATAAGTATTCCACAAAAAACGACGAGCATACTCCGCTTTACCGAAAATTGTATCTTGAGTTACAGCCACACTTGGTGCTTTTTCCAAGAAAGCATCACCGAATTTTATATCATCGACACATGAAGTGGCAAGCGTTGCTCCCACAAATGCTATAATAAACCATTTTTCAAAATGTTTCATAAGATTTCAAGATATTAGAATCCAACTTTTAAACCTAAATTAATCACGCGAGTCAATGGATAATTTGGACGATCACTTTGACGTGACTCAGGATCCCCCCACATAAAATCCGTCAATGTGAATAAGTTATACGCACTTACATATAAACGGCACTGATTCATTTTTATTTTCTTCATGAAAGGCATATTAAAATTATACCCCAATTCAACACTTTTCAAACGTAAATAACTTGCATCACACAAATACAAGTCGGAAGCTCTATAATTGTTCGCTTGAGCTAACTTCGATATACGAGGGAATTTAGCCGTATAAGTATCGGCCGACGAACGCCATGTATTTTCATATTGATAAAGAAGCAATCCTTTATTTTGTGTATCTCCCAGCGGTTGACGGAATTCGGAAAGCATACGGTCTACATTCCACGCTCCTGTAAACTGCGCTGTAAAATCCCATCCCTTCCAACTAAATCCAAGATTCAAACCAGCTGTATATTCAGGAGTATCCACATACCCCAAATCACGGCTAGCATCATCTCCATCAATAACACCGTCACTGTTTAAGTCAGCAAATACCGCATCACCTGGCTGTAAAGATAAACCATGATCTGCTATAGGTCTACCAAATTCTTCCTGATATCTAGCCTCTGCAGTTTCATCATAATATCCCCAAAATTTATAAATCAAACGAGAACCAATTGTACGGCCAGTTTCATACAACCAATCTTCATTCTTTTCAATCTCATTCTTATAAACAATTTTGTTGCGCGCAAAAGAGAGATTGAAGTTTGCCCAATAACGGAAATCATCACCGATTTTATCATTCCATTTTAGCTGAAACTCATATCCTTTATTTTCAGTTTTACCAACATTCATAATAGGTAAAACCATACCCAAAATTCCCGGCATATAATCTGGAGAAGAAAGAATATCTCGACGGTTTTCTTTAAAATAATCTAAAGAAATATTTAGTTTTTCATTCAGAATAGAAAAATCAATACCATAATTCTGCTTAACAGATTTTTCCCAAGTTACATCAGCATTCGATTTACTAGCCTCATAAGCACCCGGCTTCTTATTTCCAGCATTCGTACCGAAAAAATAGCCATCGTCATTCAAAATATAAGCGTCTGGAAGATACAAAAATCTATTATTTCCGTTATTATCATTACCTACCATACCTACAGAGGCACGTACTTTAAAGTAATTGATCACTTTCTTTAACGGCTTAAAAAAAGACTCTTCACTGACAATCCAACCAATAGAGCCAGCTGGGAACAAGCCATAACGTTTACCTGGAGCAAAATTCTCAGAACCATTATAACCAACATTAAACTCTGCCATATATCGAGTTTTATAATCATAGGTAGCACGCCCCACAAAGCCAACATAAGCCGAAGGAATATCATCATAAGTACCTCCTGGATAATATCGTTTTGATTGATTATAAAGCACCAAACCTGTCACATTATGATCTCCAAATTTGCGACTGTAATTCAAAGCAGCTTCCATATACCAATCACGTGATTTACCTTCACCATTTGAATTACGACTATAAGACAACTGAGAATCAGAGCCACTCTTACGATAACCAATAGATCCATCATCATGAAGAACTGGTGTATATACAGCCATAGAAGAACTGGCTATTTTTTGTGTCCAATAACTAGTATTATAAGAACCCTTCAATTTAAAAGAAAGTCCTTTGGTTATAAAATCTAACTTTTGATCCAATACAAGATCCACATTCAACACATTTGTTGTTGTAGAACGGAAGCCTTTCCCATAATAAGAATTCAATCCGTCAGATCCAGTAAATGGTAGATAATCAGCATTTGAAACCACACGTTTTCCATCTACAATGCCTGCACCAGCAAAAGGCACAGCCCAATATAATTTACGGAACAGCTGATTCTGGTCTTCTCCAGACTCAGGAGTACGTTTAGTTTCAATACGCCCACCAATATTAACAGAAATTAATGTAGTCTTAGTCGCATCAAAAT
>ENA-OPVV01000955-OPVV01000955.1-human-gut-metagenome-genome-assembly--contig:-NODE-955-length-23075-cov-2.786229_pt1 | contig 23075 bp, 13 predicted proteins | sample MGYA00241500_ERZ501992 | MGnify/ENA primary metagenome ERZ501992 (study PRJEB25962, sample SAMEA2043052) | human gut metagenome | biome: human gut; feature: human-associated habitat; material: faeces...
GCATACGGCTGTATCTTAACTTCCAATCCATTATAATTGGCAGTTGGAGTTCCTTCGTAGTTATGTTCGCTTACATACAAATAACCATACTCTTTCTGATCTCCAACCTGGCGTTTCGGATCTTTAGTTCTCAATAAGATATCATAACCAGCATAAACATTTTGACCTCCCGTTGTAATATCCTTATTTTCTTTTATGTCGTAATCATAATTACCACGATTCAAGACACCTCGTGATGTTTCATTAGTAGCCTCTTTTCCATAAAGAGTTTCAGCTACAAACTTACCGTCTTTGAATGCATGTGCAAACGGATTAGCATCCTCAACAATATTCAAAGGATCTCCTGTTTCCGGACTTAAAACTGTAAATTTAGCGAATTTACCGGCTTTATCTGCATTTGCAGCATCCAACCACTGATCATAATACTTAATATACTCTGAGTTATTCTGGCCAAATGTTAAGAAAGAACCATCAGCATCTATCATGGAGTTGATTTCTGCAGCATTCAAAACTTTAGCACCAGCTACAACCGGACGGATTTCCAATACACCACTTATATTCATTCCGCCTATGAAATCCTGAGCATTGGCTCTTGAATCTTTCACTGCAACAATAGCCCAACCACCTGTTTTCGAACCGTCCAAACCGGTTTCACTCAAACCAGCCTCAAATTTAGTTCTCGCAGTTTCCGGACGTTCACTAACAAAATTTACACCATCACCATAAGTCTCTTTATCAACATTACCTATTCGATCATTTAAGCGAACCGCACGTAATGTCATAACAGAGTCAACCTTATTATGGAAATAAGAATAAACACGTTTCCAGGTAAGAGGAGCTGTTCCGTTATCTTCCGTAGTATACCATGCCCAATGATCAATACAACCGTCAGTCAAACCTTTATTTTCATAAGTCCAACCAAAATTAGCAGCATTCTTTTTATAATTCTCATTTTCTGCAATCTTATCCGCATCTGACGGAATAATAAATTGTGTACCTACACGCTGCAAAGCATTTGTATGATCAAAAGCCAACTCAAAACCGGTTTCTTTGTTTACATAGGTATAAACACGACCATTTGCAGGACGATCTGTTACTTTAATTTTCCACAAAGAATGAGTTAAAGTAGCTTTTGTAACTTCCTGAGCTGTCAAATAAATTTTACCTGTAGAATAATCGCGCTCTGCAACCAATACATAAGTACCCTCTTTATCCTCAGTCAAACCTAAAGACGCCGGATTAACTTCCAACTGATAATAGTACTCCTGATTGATTTTGTACACATCCTGGAAGTAGTTGTCCAGCTTTGCCGACTTCACCATACGGGTACGATAAGGCACCTCGCCGTCTTGCGGGCAATACTGAGCTGCTACCGGGAATGAGCCCGCCAGTAAGGCTAAGGCCATCAAAGTAGAAAACTTTTTGTTCATAATTAAATTAATTTAGTATTAATAATAAGAATTATATCCTCTTGTGTAATATTCGTCTTTATCAAGTCGGTAAAAAACGGTGGTTTATTTTCGTCAATCAAAAGGACGATTCTATGGAGTTGAAAGGCTTTGTTGCCCAAAACGGGTTGTTTGTACTGTAATTGTTATGTGGTTGATAAGAAAGAGTATATATTTGGAAAAAAATTAGGAGGTTTGTTTGCTAGTATCAAAAAAGGATTTACCTTTGCAATACGGTAAAGTCGGGAAGAAACCACCGTTTTGTTACTACTCCATTCTATCTATCCTTTTTCATATTTTAGGTATTATCCAGATAGGTTTGCTATATATAATAAGGTATAGGAAAGTTCGGTCTTCATTCATGCCTATGAATGATCCAAAAGCCGGCGTATATTCTTAAATTCCCGGCGTATATGAATGAAAAGCCGGCGTCTTTTGCTTCAAAAGTAACGAGTATCAAAATCGATCTTCGTCAGGTTCGTTTTTGATACTCGTTGGAATTGATTATACCTATATCTGATTTTCTTTTATACCCTTCACACACCTGTTTATCTGTCTCATATTCTGTCTGTTCCTGTGAAGGATGTGAAGGCTGTCCGTTCTTTTGGCTTAACCCAAGTGATTGTCCGTTCTTTTCTCTTGAAAGAAAAGAACCAAAAGTTCAAGGCTTACACTACGGAGGCCTCGGTCGCTGCGCTAAAATCTCGGAAAACTCGCCTTTGGCTCAAACAGCCGAGATTTTTTAACGCTCCGCTCGGTCGACCGCTTAACGCCTCCTCCGTTAGGCCAAATCAATGGACAATTGAAAATGGAGAATTGAGAATTGAAAGTTCATTTGGCACGGGGTTTTACGGAATTTATCTGTTGAACAAGCCTAATGCGAGTAGAGGCGCAGCGTGCTGCGCCTCCAGCCAACGCGACAGGATAAAACAATAAATAACACAATAAGCTCATTCGTTTTTTATTGATTGTTATTTGGTTGTGAAGAACGTCGTTATGAGGCGCAGCAGCGCTACGCCTCTACAGTCGCAAGGCAAGTTTCATGGATAAACGCAAGAGAAAAAGAAAATTGTCAATCGTCAATTATCAATTGTCAATTGGATTGGCCTCGTTCTGGTGAGCGTTAAGCGGAGGAACGAAGTGGAGCGGCCGGAGCGTCGCTGTCTGAGCGCAGCGAGTTTGCGGCGCGCACAGCGAAACGAAGAGACGGAGTAGCTCAGCAGACGCAGCCTTGACCTCTTTGGTTCTTTCTGGGTCAAGCCAGAAAGAACGAATTCGATCTTATCTCTATACCTTATATTATATATACAGCTATAGAAATCTCAACTGCCAACAGCCTTTGGGCTATACTTCGATCATAGAAACCAGGTTTCGTTATCCAAACCCATGGTTTTGTCGCCTGAAAATAGGGGGTTGATAAGAAACCTAACCAATTGATAAAAAAATAGGTCAGTTTATTTGCAGGTATAAAAAAAGGATTTACCTTTGCATTGTTGATTGTGGCTAAAAATGAAATGCCACCGCTTCCGTTTTTAGAACTTTCGGAAGCCTGATAAGAAAAAGAAGAATTTATTATTACTCTATTATTAATATTAATTTATTTATTATGAACAAAAAGTTTTCTACTTTGATGGCCTTAGCCTTACTGGCGGGGTCTCTTCCGGTAGCAGCTCAGTATTGCCCTCAAAATGGGGAGGTGCCTTATCGTACCCGTGAGGTGAAAGCGGCTACTTTGGATAGGGTATTTAGGGACGTTAATAAGATTAACCCTAATTATTACTATCAATTGCAGGTGAATCCTTCAAGTTTGGGTATTACTTCTGATAATGATGCAAATACTTTTATTGAAAAATCGGAATTTCAATATGTTTTGACAGTTGAGCGTGATTACTCAACAGGTAAATTGTATTTGACTGCACAGAAGGTAACAGATGCAACATTAACACATTCTTTGTGGCAAATTGAAACAACTGGACGTGAAGCTAATAGCCGTGTGTTTAAGTTTGTAAACAAAGAAACGGGATTTGAGTTGTCATTTGATCATTTTAATGCGCTTCAGCGTGTTAATAATAAGTATTACATTCCGAGTCTTGCTCAGAAAAATGCAGGAGCATCTCAATATACAGACAATAAAGCAAACTTTGGTTGGACATATGAAAAAGACGGTTTGTTAGATGGCTGTAACTTTAATTGGGCTTGGTATACGACTGATGATAATGGAGATAAACCATTTCCTTATAAAGCTCTTTTCTCTTATTATCATGCTAATCAGGATTCTGTAATGTATTTGAAGGCTGTTAAGAGTGCAGATCTGACAGCTAATAACAATATTGCTCAAGAAACTTACGCCATTACCGATGTAAATGGTGGGGAACGTTGGCGGTTGGAACTCGGTTTAAGTGAAGACGGCTTAAATGGAACTGCAAACGCTAAACGTGGTTTTGCAATTGTAGCTGCTAAGGATTCAAAATCAAATGCTCAAAATTATTTAGCAAAGGCAGGTGACGCTTTGCAGATTCGTCCTGTAGTTGCAGGTGCAAAAGTGTTGGATGCTAATGAAATCAATCGAATGATTGATGCTGATGCATCTTTATTGAAGTTTAAGCCTCATGTTGCTGAGTATAAAGAGTGGAATAAGGCTGAAGCTGCAACAGATTCAAAAACAGATGCAAGTCTTTATACCAAATTTACTCTTTTGGAACCAGGTGGAAAAGAAGCATTGACTGTTGCTGGTGTTAATCCGTTAGGTTATGATTTTAAGGCTATTCAGAATCCATTGAATGCTTTGGATAGAAAGTCTTATTCTTCAACCAAAAATATTACAGCAGGACCTACTGATAAATCGATTTATGCTGGTTACAATATTTTGTTCCAAACAACAGAACCTATTGATCAAGCAGGTAATCAGAAAAAGTATGGTTATTTGGCTGTTCATGAGCATAATTATGAAAATACAGAAAGTGGTGTTTATAACGGTTTGCAAGTAGTTGTTCAGGAATATGCTACCTTAGGAAAAGCTGCTGGTACGGCAAAAGCAACACGTAATAATTATTTAAATGTAAATGATGCATGGGACAAAGATCCCGCTGCAAGTAAATATGTTCCAGACGCATTGGAAGCTCGTTATCATTGGAAGGTAACTTATTATGCTACTAATGATAGTTTGGTATTGGAACCATTGAATGCGTCTCGTATGAAGCAATCTGATATGGATAATAAGGTGGCTTTTGAAAAGACGCATTTGGCAACAGTGGCTCCTCAAAATTTCTTTAATACAATTAATGCTGGTACTGCTTATACGGGGGCAACTGTGACTGATGCACAAAACAGTATGTATAATAAAGCTGAAGGAGTTCCAGTTGCATTGTATGCGATGAATAATTCTTCTGTAGGAGATACTGATTATCTGATAACTGTTGGTCCGGCTGCTAACAAGGCTATGAATGTAAATGCAAATGAAGCTACATGGGCAGCCCGTTCAAAATTTGGAGATGAGACAGTTTCAACTAGCAGAAATAATCCTGCTTATGTAACGAATGCTGTGAATTCAAGAACTGTTACAACTTTGGCTCAGGCAAAAGCGATCTCTTATCAGTCTGAGATGAAGTTGTTATTACGTTTCGATCATAAGTATACTTGGTTGAAACGAGCAACTGTTCCGACAGGTTTGTATTACATCAATTTGCAGTCTAAGAAAGTTGGTAACAATCAGCAACATACTGAAAACCGCGAATTTGGTGCTTACATCGTAGAAGACTTTAAGGGACATGTAGTTTATGATGCTTCTCAGAAAGAACAAGACTTCTCTCATATGCCGGCAACTCAATGGGTAGTTGAACAGCAGCCTTGTACTGTAGATGAAGCTAGTGGTATGTTGAATTATAATAAATACCCGACAGTTAGTATTCATAATCGTGAGTTTGCTAATGAAGTATTCAATGGTCAGTTGTATCAAGACCGTGAAGATCCGAATAAGTTGTTCACAATCAACCACCGTGAATATAGATGGTTTAATCTTGCATCTACAGTAGATGACCATGCTCATTCTAACTTGAACTGCGCAGATACAATCGCATTCCAGAAAGTGTCTAATCCGACAACTTTGGGTTACTTCAATGCAAGTGAAGATATCTTGCGTGAAAATGTATATCGCTTCCAGCAGATGTACAACATGAATTTGGATCAATTCTTAGGAATTCAAGATTTGACTGCTCAGATGGATACATTGAAGTTGTTACCTGAAACGGCTGACGGTTTATCTTGTGAATTCGAATTGTTCCGTGCAGAAGGTTGGTATCCAGAAGCTGAAACATACGAATATTTTGAAAATGGTGTGAAGAAAACCGGTTATACTGGTACATATAAATTCAATTATTCAGATTCATTGAAATATGGTTATCCAAGTGAAGATGCACCTCAGTTGTATAAGACATATTATAAAGTAAAACTGAAAGATGCTAACTTGATTGATAACGATCATCGTTTCTTGGCTATCAAGAACCAGCACAAGTATGTCATTGCTCGTGAAGCTGATATCCAGAATCCGGCAAACAACTTGCAGTTCGCTATCGTTTCTTTGAAGGAAAATAACTGCTTGAATGGAGAACATGGTTATGCTATCGTTAATGCAGAAAGATACACCATGATTAATAACGCTTCTTCAGAGAAATTGGAAGGATTACATCAGACCTATGTATATGATGAATACAACAATGGTTATGAGGTTTATTTCTTTAAGAAGGATGTTTCTGCTGAAATGTTTGCTAAAGCAATGGCAAATAAGTGGACTTATGCAGAAGCTAAAGCATTCGGAAAAGTGGTTCGTCCGTTTGGTTATATGAATAATCCTAATGGTAATTGGGATATGAATTGGGCTGCTAACCACTATAATGTGGAAGGTAAGTTGTTGGTAGAACCGATTACGCTGGAAGCAAAAGTTTCTACCTCTTGTGAAACTGTAAGTGATGTATTTGCTTTAGTACGATCTAACCGTCCGTTGTATCGTACATTGGATAACGAATTGGTTCTTAACGATAAGAAAGCAATCGATATCAAGACAGTAGATGCATCTGGAACAGCTGGAGACGAAAGCTTGATCGAAGATTCTCATTCTTCACAGTCTAAGCTTTATAATATGAATTACCTGGGTGTTGAGAACTATGGTAATCCTTCAAAGAACGAAGGTTTCTATGTAGACTTCGTACAGGCTTCTAAGAATTCACGTATGCCTCAGTACATGTTTGTTGTAGCAGCTGATAGTGTTCCGGCTTATACTTATTGCGATTGCGATATCCACGATGTTAAACATGGAATCAATTCAGACTGTGGTCACTCAGAAGACTATGCAGGTTATGTTGCAGGTCGCTTCTTGGTTAACTTCAACGATTCAGTGAAAGCTTCTATCGATAAGTTAATCCCGGGTATTGATAAGTTCTCATTCAATAACTACACACGTTTGGGCTTCGTTGAAGCAGTTCACCGTGGTGATAGCTTGTATGTATTGAAAGCTCCTTACACATTAGATATGATTAATATGGTAGCAGCAGATGGTTCTGGTAAGAAATATATCAAACCGACTTATTTGTCAAAAGACAGTGCAGGCGTAGTTTATGATTTGATCACATTGACAGGTAAACATAACAACGTAGCATTTGCTTTGAGAAATACAGGTGATGCAGAAGGTGAAAATGGCGAAAGCAGCTTCTTGATCGAATCTAACGATACTCCAAATGGTATTACAGGTTATTCTAAGGTTGGTTCATTTGCTGGAGCATGGATTAAGATCCACAACAATGTACCGGTATTGGCTAAGATTAGCGATAAGAATGGAAACCATAACACAGGTGATACAACAGATTCTTGGTTCAACATGGGTGACTGGGTAACAGGTGGAACTTATGGTGAATTGATCAACCAGGCAGCTCGCTTCACATTCGACACTATCGAAAAAGATTCTGAAGCAACAGCTAACGAAGAAATCGCTACTTCAAGCGTAATCGTTGCTGGTACAAACGGTGCCGTAGTAGTTAAGGGTGCTGAAGGTAAGTCTGTAATCGTAAGCACAATCTTAGGTAAGGTAGTAGCTAACGAAGTATTGACTTCTGACAACGCTCAGATCGCTGCTCCTCAGGGTGTAGTAGTCGTATCAGTTGACGGTGAAAGCTTCAAGGTAGTAGTAAAATAATTGACAATTCATAAAATTGCGGCGGGATTTAACCCGCTGCAATGAAAAGAAATAATCATAAAATTAATTGTTCCACCAGTCGTAAACGACTTGCAGAGTATCCCGTGAGGGTGAAAGTGGAAATTGTTAATAAATAGAGTTAATATAAAAAGTTAATAGTCCACGCAAGCCATCCCAAGCTTCGTCCTTCAGGGCGAAGAACTGAGGAAAAGGCCAAGTACCCTGCGAAGGCGAACAGGTGGGTTAGTATTAATAATAGTGTAATATAAAGTTTATGTTCTACCAGTAACCTTGTGAAGGGTAAACGTGGAATCTCAAAAGAGGAAATCCCTGCTATTCTATTTCGAATGGTGGGGATTTTTTTTCATTTAGGTGCTTATCCTAAACCACAACTATTTACTACTCCTGATTGTTATATAATAAAATCTGAGAACTTGTACTCAAACAGATAAACAACAAGTTTGGATATATAAACAATAAGAATATGAAGAATCTGATTACAACAGTAGCTGCTTTGGCAACCTTAGCTTTTACTTATCAACCTGCCGATGCTTGTACAGGCATTACTTTAACCGCTAAAGATGGAACCCGCATTCTTTCCCGAACCATTGAATGGGGCGGAAGTGAATTGAACAGTCAGTATGTCGTTGTTCCTCGTGGCTATCAGCAACAATCTTATATTCCCGGCGGAAAGGTAGACGGTTTACGTTTTACAGCTCGTTATGGATATGTCGGATTGGCTGTTGAACAGAAAGAATTCGTGGCGGAAGGATTAAACGAAGCCGGATTATCAGCCGGATTGTTCTATTTTCCCCGTTATGGAAAATATGAGAACTATCAGGAGGCAAACCGCACGACTAGTATCGCCGACCTGCAGTTGGTGTCATGGATGCTGGCTAACTTTTCTACGGTAGAAGAGGTGAAAGCCGGCATGAAAGATATTCATGTCATTGCAATAGATCCACGTGCTTCTACGGTACACTGGAGGATTGAAGATCTTTCCGGTAAACAGGTGGTCATCGAAATCGTAGATGGAAAAGTAAACTTCTATGATAATCCTTTGGGAGTCCTGACAAATTCTCCCGGATTTGAATGGCAGGGGACGAATCTCAATAATTATGTCAACCTCTTTCCTGGCTCAGCCGAAGCCCAACAGTTCGGGGATATCCAACTGACTTCGTTTGGTGCCGGCAGCGGTTTCCTGGGAATACCGGGCGATGTAACACCACCGTCCCGCTTTGTTCGTGCAGCTTTCTATCAGACGACTACACCGCAGAAGGAGACGGCTACTGAAACGGTATTGCAATGTTTCCAGATTATGAATAATTTCGATATACCGGTGGGAATAGAGTTTCCGAAAGGAGAGATACATGCTGATATTCCAAGTGCCACACAATGGACCTCGGCTACCGATCTTCGTAATGGGAAGATTTATTTCCGGACGATGTACAACAGTGCTATCCGTTGCATCGACTTGAAACAAATTGATTTTGGGAAGACAAAATATCAGGCTGTCTTTTTGGATGACGTGAAACAACAACCGATTGTTCCGATAGATATCCGTTGATTGGGGACAGATAAACACAGAGACACAAAGTCTCAGAGGAAATAAATAAAAACTCTGCGGCTTCGTGCCTCTGTATTTTTAGCTATATCGTCATTATTCTGCTGTTTCTTGAGCCGATTTTCCTGCAATTTTATCTACTAAAATAGCAATGGCTCCGTCGCCTGTTACGTTGCAAGCTGTACCGAAACTGTCCATGGCAATGTAAAGAGCAATCATCAAGGCTTGCAAGGTCTCATTGAATCCAAGCATACTTTGCAGTAAGCCTAAGGCTGCCATGATGGCTCCGCCCGGAACGCCCGGAGCCGCTACCATCGTGATTCCTAACATCAGGATAAAACCGGCAAAGGATGTTAATGTGACCGGCTCACCCGACATAAATAAGATGGCCATGGCACAGGCAACGATCTTCATTGTACTTCCGGCCAGATGGATTGTGGCACAAAGCGGAATCACGAAGATGGCTATATTCTGCCGTACTCCATTCTTGATAGCTTGAGCCAGCGTTACCGGAATGGTGGCAGCCGAAGATTGTGTACCTAACGCTGTTGCATAGGCAGGAAGCATATTCCTCAATAAGCGTAACGGATTCTTATGACTGACTGATCCGGCCAGACTGAACTGGATTAGTAACAGCAGGACGTGGAGGACAAAGATCACCAGAATAACTTTCAGGAACATCGCTATGATACCTGCTACTTGTCCACTGACAGTCATGTTGAGGAAGATACCGAAGATATGTAAAGGTAAAAGCGGAATGATAACCACTTCTATCAACATCGTGATGATTTCTTTAAAGTCGGTAAAACCATCTTTGAGAACTGTTCCTTCAATATAGGATAAACCAAGACCGATTGTAAAGGAAAGCAATAAAGCTGTCATGACGTCCATTAATGGAGGCATCGCTACTTCGAAGTAGGGCGTCAGCATAAAATCTCCTGGATTTTCTACGGCTGCCAGTTCGGTATTCGGGGGAAGAATGGATGGAAAAATCGCATCGCAACTGAAAAAGGTGAAGAATCCGGAAAAGATCGTCGAACCATACGCTAGCAAAGCTGTAATGGCCAGTAGTTTTCCTGCTCCTTTTCCCAATTCACCGATAGCCGGTGTTACCAGGCCTAGAATAATCAATGGGATGGAAAATGATAGGAAATTCCCGAATAAAGAATTGAATGTAACGAATATCCGTACGATACTGGCCGGTAAAAACTGACCGAATAAAATACCGGCCGCAATGGCAATAACTACTTTTCCAAGTAGACTAATCTTGATCTTCTTCATGGTGCTTTTTTATTTTGAAGCCCAAGATAGCAATAATTATGCTCATAAGCGGGCTAATCAAATTAAAAAAGCAGTACGGAAGATAAGTTAATGTCGGTACACTCAAGATAGTGGCTTGCGTCATACCGCATGTATTCCATGGAATCAATACCGAAGTTACGGTCACGGCATCTTCGGTTGTACGACTCAGCAGGCGGCTTTCGTATCCTTTCTTCCGATAGATTTCCTTGAACATATTACCTGTCAGGATGATGGAGATGTATTGGTCGGCCGTACAGATATTCAGTGTCAAACCCGAAAATACCGTTGAGGCGACCATACTGGCACGGCGTTGCATAAAGCGCATAAAGACGGAAGTGATCGTTTCCAACATGCCGCTGGCTGTCATCGCGCCACCGAAGCACATCGCGCAAATAATCAGCCAGATCGTATTCATCATTCCTGCCATTCCACGGGTAGATACCAAGGAATTCAACATCTCGTTTCCTGTTTCTAATTGTGTAGAACCATATAAGGTCATGAATACGCCTTTGAACATGGATGCTGCATTGATGCTTTCAGCTCCAGCTATCTGTTGTAATAAGTCTGGTTGGAACAAAATAGCAAAGACAGCTGCCAGCAGAGCCGATATAAACAGCGTGATGATTGGAGCTACTCGTTTGGCAATCAGTATCCCGGTTGCTATCGGTACAATCATCAAGGCAGCAGAGATGTGGAACGTCTCTTTCAGGGAGGCGGCAAAGCTCATCGCCTGTCCGGCGTTGTCGTGATCGAACATAAATCCGGCGACGGTGAAGATGATGAGGGTAATCAGCATCGTCGGCACCGTGGTGTACATCATGTAGCGGATATGGGTGAAAAGCGGCGTGTTCGTGGTAGAAGAGGCGAGCACCGTCGTGTCGGAAAGGGGCGAAATCTTGTCGCCGAAGTATGCCCCCGAAATAATGGCTCCCGCCGTCCATCCGGTCGAGAGACCCAGGGCTTCACCAATTCCCATTAAAGCAATTCCTATGGTGGCAATAGTCGTCCACGAACTTCCCGTCATGACCGAGACAATGGCACAGATGATACAGCAAGAGGCGAGAAAGAATGTGGGACTTAATACTTGCATCCCATAATAAATCAGCGTAGGTACAACGCCACTGATCATCCAACTTCCCGACAGTGCGCCGATGAGCAATAAGATCAGCAAAGCGGTGGCAATCCCCAGAATGTTGGTGCAGATCGCTTCTTCGATCTTCTTCCATTTGACCCGGCAAAAGCCCATCGCCAACGCCGCGCAGCAGGCCGTCGTGAGCAACAGTACCACCTGGCTTCCGCCACTCAGGGCATCACTGCCGAAAATATGATTGTAAAGAAAAGAAGAACCACCATGACCACGATGGGCACCAATGATAATCCGAGCGATGGGCGTTTAGTCGAGTTTGTTATTTCCATCCGTTTTGTTCGTTTGAAATCTATGTATGAATCTGTCTTTTTATTTTCAGGGCGCAAAAATAATAAGAATCAGGGGAATAACAAAGCCAGGAAGCTGCGAAAGCTTCTTTTCCCGGACTTCTTTCCCACAGTAAACGGAAGTTTTTAGCAGAAAAGTACTTTCTGTTTATATTTCAATCTATATTGTTGTATAATAATGGCTCTTATAAATATTTGCCTTTATTATGCAGCAATATAATATCTATTTAAAATATTTGCTATAATTATGCTGCATGATAATGGCAAATAATATAATTTGAATCTATTTTGCTGCATAATGAAGGAATATATAAATATGAAGTATTATTCTGCATTGATTTTCATCTTTTTTGATTTGTTTTTTATCAACGGAGAAGTTATATTTGGCTTCGGATGGGAAAAAGTCAGGACAGATGAAAAAGATCAGCAAGTTTTATATCGCAAGTTTACACCTTGAGGAAGTTTTTGGATTCCATTGCCAGGTAGTGTCGTTGACGGAAGAGTTGCCGTCGGCGGGTTTGCCGGAAAGCTCGCTCCAGCATTTGAGGAGGCAATTGGACGCCTATCAGGCAGCCGTGACCCGTTTGGACGATCTGCTTTCAGCAGATACCTTGTCACCGCTTTCGAAGCAGGTTATTGCGGCGAATAAGGAACGTGGTCGTGCATGGAGGGGCTTGAATAATTTTGCCAAAGCAATGAAAGCCTGTCCGGAGGCTTCGGTGGCAGCAGCAGCGGGGCGGGCGAAGGCGGTGATCGACAAACACGGCAATCCGACCTATCTGCCGCAGCTGCAAGAGAGCGCCATCCTTTACAGCCTGTTGCAGGAGCTCCGCGAGGCTTTGGCGGCGGGTGATTTGGACGGTCTCGGCATCGAAGTGTGGCTGGACGATCTGGAGGCGAAGGAAAATGCTTATTTGGCAGCCTCGAAAAAACGGTTGGAGAAGCTTTCTGCCCGGCGTGTCGGTGCCGTACAGCAAGCCCGACAGGGAGCCGATGCCGCCTATCGCCATCTGGTAGAATGGGTGAACTCTTTCGTTATGCTGCATGGCAACGCGCTGTTTGCCAGTTTTATAGCGCAACTGAATGTTATGGTGGCTGAAGAGAAAGAAGTCCTCAAAGGACGGGCCACCCGGCGGGAAAACAAGGAAACTCAGGAAGAAACATAAAAAAACGCGGAACTTCACAGCCCCACGCTTCCCAAAATTTACAAACCACAAAATTTATAACATCATGAATTTAGTTCTAAACGGTCAAAAATTAATATTTACGCCACCCATGATATTGATTCCCTGCATCGGATACCCGTAATACATTTCGTATTGCTGGTTCAACACGTTGTTCAGTTTGATATATGCCCCGAACGTGTCGTTGAAAGTATATCCGACTTGCAGATTCAGTTCGTTGATATTGTTCAGCTTATAATCTTCCGCACCGAACAAATATGTGTATCGGTCGGTTGCCAGATAGTAATTCAGGCCGATTGCCAGCTTTTCAATAGGCTTCACCGTTACGTCGGCATTGATCTCTACCTTCGGACGGCCATATACATACGTCAGATCTGCATTGGATGTTCCACCGACCCAAGTATCATCGTAATTACCTTTCCAGCTATTATAAACTCCTTTCAACTGAATATCCAAGAAGTTCTGATAACTGTATTTCAAATTGGCACCGGCAAAGAAGGCCTTCGTGTCGATGCCCGGCAATACATTCGAGTAATTCCCGAACTCGCCTTCGTTGAAGATGCGGGACGGGATAAAGAGGGCATCCGACGAACGGATCTTGTATCCGGCAAAGACATCAAACCAGAATCCGGGAGCTGCACCGCACTTCAAGCCTACTTCTCCGTTCAGCCATTCGCGTGTCGGGGCAATTTCCTCGGTCGGATTGAAATAGCGGTTGACAAGCGATGTCTCGTAAGCACTATTCGAATACAGACGACCGTTGGCTTTTAAGTAGAGGACAGTCTTGTTCGCCACTTCTACATCCGCTGCAATATTCGGTGAAGCTGTGAAAGAATTGTCTTCACCAGTAACGAACATCACGTTTGCACCCAGTTTAACATTCCAGTTTTCTCCGGCTATCTTATAATACGGACTTAATATAATCTCGGCATGATTAGCAAAGACACAATTGGGAACTCCTTCCGGATAAGTCGGCAGATTATAGGCAAAGTATTCTACTTGTCCGCCAACACCCACACGTTGGTTTCCATTAAAGAAAGCACTGAAGTCGAATTTCGCATCCAAGGTATGTTCAGTCGGACCGTCCAGCTCTTTGCTTAATCCGTATTTGTGCGAGAAATTGATGTAATCCAAATCAATCAAGTAGAAGAACGCCGCATCTTCTTTGGCTTCTATACCGATATTTGCCTGGATCGTCTGGTTTACCTGATTGGTTTCCCGATCGGCTTTTTGCAGCAGGTCTTCCGTCGGCAGGCTTGAAATACTATTCATTGGCAAGCCATAATAATTGAATCCCGAATAATTATACTTGCCGCCCAGCTTCAAGATCGCCTTGTCGAAGGTATGGGCATAGTTGATACCGCCTACATTATCATTCAATTTCGCTTTGACATGATCTTCAATCTGGATGTAATCAATATTGCCGTTGGTCGAGCGGTGGGAGAGGAATACATTCAGCTTGTCTTTTTCCGTACTCAAGATGTGATAGCCGAAGTCTCCATTGATATTCAAATGCATACCCGCCGCTACGTTCAGATAACCGCGCCGCTTGTTATAATCCATCTGCGTCATGATATTACCCGAAGGCAAAAGTGAGATCTGCTTTTCCGGATCAGTTGCCAATGTAAACGGTGAATAAGAAATCGCCCGTTTGGTTACTTGCGGTTCTTTGATCGCCGGCAACGTATTGACTTTATTCGCATCCTGCACCGTCGGAGCATATTCACGTTCCAACGTCATTTCGCGGTCCAGCTTCTTTTTCGTTTCATCCTCTTGTGCTGAAACAGTAACGGCAGAACCCAGCAACACCGCTACGCAAAGTACTTTCTGATATTTTGTTTTCATCTTAGCCTCCTCATTACTTTAGTTTTGCCAAACGACTTTCAATCATCTCGGTAATGTTGTCGTCGCCCTGATAATTCTTCTGCAAACTGTTCAGATAAACGCGGGCCTGAACCGGATCGCCTTTACGAATATAAATATCTGCCCAAAGGATGAATCCGCGAGCCAGCCAGTATTGATGTGGTGTACCGTTCTTGGCAAACTCTTCCAATACCTTTTCAGCGTTCTTATCATCATTGGCATCGTAATAAAGTTGTGCCAATAAGTATTTGGCTTCAGCGCCTTGTGCCGTACGCGTATCCTGACTGATCAGTTTCAGGTCTGCCAATGCTTTGGATTCCTGATCCATTTCCATGTAAGCTTTCGCACGAACGTAACGGGCTTCGTTGGCAATTTCCGGAGAAACTTTCGGATTCTTCAGTAACTGATTTGCTCCGGCAAGTGCATCTTTCTGGTTACCTTCTTTCAATGCACAACGCATGATTCCCAAAGAGGCAGCTTCTTTATTGTCGGCACTTTCTGCAATCTCATTCAATCGCTTGAATGTTTCAAGAGCCGCCTTGAAGTTTTCTGTCAGGTATTCAATTTCAGCTTTACGCGCTGTTGATTCTTCCAGGAATTTCCGGTCACCACTGGCAATTACTTGTTCAAACATCGGCAAAGCCTCGTTATATTCCTTCAAGTTGAAAGCAATGCTGGCCAGGTAGAAGTTGGCATTGGTACTGAAGGCACCGTTCGGATAATTCTGCAAGTAATTCTGCATACTCCGGCGTGCTCCTTCGTTGTCACCCCGCGTAAACAGCTTTTCTGCTGCAATGTAGGTCAGCGAATCCTGCTCGTTGATGTTCAGGTGGATGTTTCCTCCCAGTGAGTTTACATAGGCAGCATAAGCATCAATATCATTCAAGTCGATATAAACAGACTTCAAATCCTGCAAAGCAACCTTGGCTTCTTCACTTCCCGGATACTTGCTGATGACTTGTTTGTAGGCTTCAGCCGCTTTTTCCGGCTGGTTATCATTATAATAAATCAGACCCAGTTGTACTCCGGCTTTCCGCGCCAAACTGCTTTCCGGATATTCACTAATTAACTTGTTGAAAGTTTGAATAGCCGATGAGCTGTTTTCCAATAAGACGTAAGTACGACCTTTCTCAAACAGGGCATCGTCGATATATTGAGATTCCGGATATTCACGAATCAACTGATCCATAGCCTGGATCTTTCCGCTATAATCTTTCTGCAAGCCCAGTACGAAACCTTTCTGGTAGACGGAATAATCTCCGGCAGAAGGAAGAACTTGAGAGGCTTTGTTGTAATTCTCTTCAGCTGCAGCAAACTGGCGATTATGGAACAGACAGTCACCGATACGGTTATAAGCATCCGCATACGAAGCTGCAGCATGATTTTGTTCCACATCCGTATATTGGCGGAAACGATTTAATGCCATATCATATTCCTGCTGCTTGAAATAACAGTATCCCAGGTTATAGAATGAAAGGGCATACATATCTGTACCTTTCTGCTGTGTATTGTTCTGATAAGTCCGGTAGTCGGAAATTGCATTTCCGTATTCACCTTTCCGGTAGTAGGATTCGCCTCTCCAGAAATAAGCATCACTACGGGCTTCTTCGTTATACGTTCCCATCTGGATGGCACGCGTGAACAGATCGATCGCTTCATCCATCTTCATGTTGGTAAAGGACTCCGTTCCCAATTGGAAGAGAATATTCTGTTTGGCATCCAGAATCTTGACACTCGGATGCTTGATCTTTTCGATCGACTTCAGGGCAGCATCATAATTCTTGGTAGTCAGATAGACTTCTACCAGATAATCATTTACTTTGTCTGCATATTGGGAATTCGGGAAGTCGTTCAGGAAATCTTCGAAGATCGTAACGGATTCGCCAAATCCTGTAAATGCCGTTTCGTGTATCAGTAAAGCATAGTTGTACATGGCTGCTTCCTGAATTTGTCTGTCATACGAAGCAGTCGCTGCCGCTTCAAACGCCATGCGGGCATTGTTCTTGTCATTCAGTTTCAAATAAGACTGCCCTAAATACAGATAAGCATTCTGTGTCAAGGCATCGTCTAGACTGACTACTTTCCCAAAGTTATTGACCGCACTGCTGTAATTCCCTTTATTGAAGAGGCAAACTCCCAACTGATACAAGTCGCTGCGCAACGGCTCATCGATTTCTGATACATATTTGCTCAGGTAATTCAGTGCTTTGTCCTGTTGTCCTTGGTGATAATAAGAATTACCCAGGATACGGTATAATTCGGTGTTGTTATTACTTCCCGGATAAGTATCCAGCAACCGTTCGCCTTCTTTGATCACCTGGCTATACTTGTTCTGGATAAAATAGATTTGCGTCGTGTAATAGGAAGACTGTTCCTTGAACTCCGGATTCTCTTTCAAGGCATCAAATTCTACGAGCGCTTGATTGTATTTGCCGTTTGCATAATCAATATAAGCCACGTAGTAGGCAGAAGCATCCCGATATTTATCGCCTATTTGCTGAATACGGCTGAACATCTGCCGGATTTGTTGCAACTTGTCTGGATTATCTTTTTCTACTTGAAGCATCGAGTACGCCAGACGAAAACTATATGCTTCCTGTTCTTCCGGACTCAACAGGTCGATGTCAGCTTCTTTTAACCAGAAGATAGCCTTCGGATAGTTCTTTTGTCCGAAATGAACCGAACCGATCAGAAACTCTATCACGTCGGAGTGGCGTGAATCCGGGTACGTTTCAAGATACATTTTCAATAGCTCGTCTGCATTGGGGCGACCTTGCTCAAATGCGGCATAAACCAGCATGAAGTCTGCTTCCTGAATCAAGTCTGCATCGGTGGCATGGGCTTTGTAGGCTTCCAGCTTATCAATGCAGCCAGAATAATTCTTCAGGCCAAACAATTCCTTGCCTTCTGTAAACAGACGCTCCGGACTGCCAAACTGATACGAGCGTTGAGCATCCACCATGTGCGTACCAAGTACCAGGCATAAGGGAATAAGTATTTTCTTCATCACACTCTTTGCTTTTAATGTGTTTGTTTACTAAAAACAACAAACAACTTTCGCTGTTTGTTTAAACTAACTCTTTGTGTAATTAATTTACAAAGATATATAAACCCGTTGAGATTTAGACAACTTATTAGCCGAAAAAGCTTGCTGTTTGTTTTTTAGCAGTTCATTTCCTGATATTGCCGGATAGCTTTCCGGATGGAAGTAAGACCAAATTCTTCGGGTTGTAGTGTGGCTGGCTGGCGAATGATGATTTCGGCTGCATCGTCGGCTGCCTGTGCCTGGGTAAATTGCTTGACATGACACTCGAAGAACATATCGACGGTATGTACTTCAAATCCTTTATATGGATAGATGTTGGGGATAGAAAACAGATACTCGCAGTGATCGATCTGAAGTCCAGTTTCTTCTTTTACTTCACGGGCTGCAGCTTCTTCTGCACTTTCATACATATCGACGAAACCCCCGGGCAGATCGAGTGTGCCTTTCCTTGGATCTTTGGCGCGTGACCAGCAATAGCTCTCCGGCTTCGTTCCGAATAAAGCAAGCAACGGCTGATGAGGGATTGAAATAATAGACAAAACCACAATGCGTGCACTCTTTTGCTTTCTCATTGTGGATGACAAACGTCGGCTGTCCGCAAACCGGACAGAATTTAAACTGATGTAAAGGATGTTGTTTCATAGTTTGCTATATAAAAAAGACAGATCGCATTTTACATACGACCTGTCTTAAAAACATTGTATTATAGGGAAAGATTTTTTTCTTATTCTTTAACTTCCCAGCCTAAAGCACTTGCTCCTAATACGGCAGCATCGCTTTCTTTCAACTGAGAGAATAATAATTTAGTCTTGCCTTCATATACTTTCAGCATATTCTTTTCCATGGAACGCTTGATCGGGTTCATCAGCAGATCTCCTGCTTTTGTCAGACCACCGAACAGGATGATTGCTTCCGGACTAGAGAATGCTACGAAGTCAGCAAAGGCTTCTCCTAACATGTTTCCTGTAAATTCGAAGATTTCCAAAGCCAGCTTATCACCTTTCATTGCTGCATCGAATACATCTTTTGATGTGATTTCATCCGGATCCAATTCGCGAAGCAAGCTTTCATCTTTACGGATTTCCAGATATTCGCGCGCTGTTCTGGCAACACCTGTAGCTGAAGTATAAGCTTCCAGACAACCCTGACGACCGCAACCGCAAGGACGTCCGTTGTTACGACGCATGATAACATGGCCTAATTCGCCAGCAAATCCGTCGTGACCATATACCAAGTTACCGCCAATAACAATACCGCTACCTACACCTGTTCCCAAAGTGATAACGATAAAGTCTTTCATTCCACGAGCAGCACCGTAAGTCATTTCACCGATTGCTGCAGCATTGGCATCGTTTGTCAGCGCAACAGGAAGACCTCCTAAATAATCGCTGATCAGTTCTGCCAAAGGAATTTTACCTTTCCAAGGAAGATTGGGAGCAAATTCAATACAGCCATTAAAGAAGTTTCCGTTTGGCGCTCCAATACCGATACCTTTGATCTTGCTAGGACCACCAGCCTGATCGATGATTCCTTTCAAACCGTCGCCCAAAGCTGTTACATAATCGTTGATATCTGTATATTTACCAGTCTTGATAGAACTAGTATATAAAATAGTTCCGCGTGCATCAACCACGCCAAAAACCGTGTTGGTACCACCTATATCGATACCTACTACATAAGGCTTCTCCATGATTTTATGTTTAGATTAAAAATGAATTACTAATTAATTGTAGGCAAATATAAGTTCTTTATGAAAAGTAACCATGAATTTCGGGAAAAAAATTACATATTCATGTCTATTTTATTTCATCTCAAATAAATCTCTGTCTTAAAAATATGTTTTAGAAAATGTTTTATCCGCAGATGCCGATAAAACCTATATATCAAGACTTTCTCCGGGCTGTTGGAGCAGATTGAACGAAACGCCTTTTTCTTGGGCGTACGTTCCAAACGGAAGCGTAAGTTCCGGCTTTTCCCAAAAATGCATCGGAATGAATTGTTTTACATGTATTTGCTGAATGAATTGTTCGGCACCTCGGGCAAAGTCACTTCCGATTCGTGGATCGACCGGAAACAGGGCAATGTCGATGTTGTTGCATGTTGCTTTCAAAATCTTTATTTCATGCAGGAAGTTTCCTTCGGCTTCTTTTACTTCCTGTTCGGTCGATTCGTCTTTCCAATGCCAGTTGTTGAGGTCTCCTGCATGGAAGATATGCTTGTGTTCGCATGTCAAAAGGAAGGATACGCCTACATCTGTCGAGCCGAAAGCCTGAATCCGGATCAGATCATCTTCGTAAATGTCTCCTTTGACCAGGAATGTCGCTTCACTGGCCATTGCCTTTTTGTGTTTCAGGATATCTTTACTTAATAAGTAATGAATATTCTCCTTTTGTTCTTTCCAGGAAAAGATTTCCCGGCTGAAGTGATCCGGATGAAAATGGGACGACAAGATATAAAGAGGTTCCGGCTTTTGGAGCAAGATGTCGTGTACATAACCTTGCTTTCCCTTCGTATCTTTATAGTAATCGAATAGAATGGAATAAGCCGGAGTCTCCAGAGCAAAACAACTGTGATAAATATATGTCAGTTTCATAAAAAGCTTTTTATAAAGAACACTACATACGGCTCTTTTGTTCTTGTCCGGCTCCTGTTCCTTTATATTTGCTTTTGCTGGCATTGAATTTATAGCGGATTGTCAGTCTTGCTTGGCAATGTGTGGAATGCTCGTCCATTTGCATGGTTTGCCGGTCGCTGACATACATGATAAAACTACGTTTATAGCTATCCAAAACATTCCATGCGTCTAGCTGAAGGGTCAGGTTGTCGTTGAGGAAGCTCTTTTGTAAGGAAAGGTCTGCTCGCCATGAGGGTTTTAAGAAACGGCCGTTTTGAATATCTCCTTTCGTCTTGTATAGGAAATCAACATCCAGTAAAATTCCCCAAGGCAACTGAAGGTTATTATTCCAGGTAATGGTTCCCATCGGGTTATTCAGTTTCAACGGCCCTTGAGGTGTTTGGGTTGTGTACCATTGTTTTGTTACTTGAAATCTCCATTGCGGACGCCAGAATCCGATAGTAGGAGCAATGGTCAGTCCGGCAAATACCTTGTCGTACGTCGGAGCATTAGCTAGTGACATGAGCATAATGGTCGGATTTTCTTCGTCGTATAAGCTTGTTACGTTGATAACCTTGTCTTTGATACGGTTATAACCGGTACTTACTTGTAGCCATCGGTATGTTGCTCCCAATGTTACGTTTTGAGTCAATGTCGGTTTCAATAGAGGATTTCCGGTTTCGTATGTATATTTGTTGGCATATAATACATTGTTTCGCAGATTCCAATAGGACGGACGAGCAATATCTGTCCGGTAAGCCAGTTGGATGTTTATCCGTTGGATAGGAAATGACAAAGAAAACGTCGGGAACAGATTATTGTATGTCTTGCTTTGTTCGTCTATCCGTTTGCCTTCTACTTAATAGTCGGATGAGGTATATTCGTAGCGCAGCCCTAACTGGGTTTGAACTTTTCCGAAATTCTTTCCGTATTCGGCAAAGATGGCTCCCATGTTTTCACGGATACGACTGTCGTCGTCATTGAGAATTCCTTCCGGATTGATGAAGAGATTCCCCCGGTTTGTATATGTATATTCACCACCCAAAGCTAATTCGCCGTCCCATACGGGTTTGGAAAGTATCAGTTTGGTAGCATATAACGAATTGCTTACGTCATTGAATGAGGAAACCGTCCGGGTTTCTTCTGCTTGATTGGGTATGCGGGTAACTTCATCGATGTCGTTTTCTTTATGGATATCACTCCAGTAACCATCCAGGTTTAAGTCAACGTTCCAGTTATTGATTTTTCCCGTGTAATAGGCATTCAGTTGATGGGTGTCATCTTCATCGGTTTCGAGATTCGGACTGTAAGTGCTTTCTGTTGGTTCATAGTCTTGAAATACTTCTGTATTCAGGATCATGTTCATGGTATTTGCCGGCGTTTTATCATATCCGTAGCGAATACCGATGGCATTATTCTCGTCGAAAGTGTAGTTCAAGGCAAGCTGTGCGCCTAATCTTTTGTCAGTTCCATCGGTGAAGACGGTTGATTCCTGTCTCCAATATTGCTGGAGATAGGTGTCTTGGTAAAAATCTTTGGAGGACCATCCGTAAGAACGAGAACCGTAGATCATGCCCGACAAATCAAAACTCCCTTTACGATAGTTGAAGTTAAACTGTTCCAAGGCGCTCCAGTCGCGGTTGTATTGAAACATGGCGCGATTGTCGAATCCAAAGCCTTCGCCTTCAACCTTCTTGGTGGCAATTCGTATAACTGCTGTTACTTCAGCTCCGTATCGGGCACCCGGATTGTTGATGACTTCTACCGACTTGATGTTTTCTGCCGATATCTGATCCAGTTCTGTCAGGTCTCGTACTTTACGTCCGTTGATATAGATTTCCGGTGTTCCCCTTCCGAATACGTTTATTTCTCCGTCTTGAGCGGTTACATTTGGGATTTTGTCGAGTAATTGTTCGGTAGTTCCGGCTTTTTCCAGTACGGTTCCGCTTACGCTTGTTACCATGGCATTTCCTTTCATGCGGGTAATGGGCAACGAACCCTTTACTACGACTTCGCCTAATTGCTGTACATCCGAGGCCAAACGTATGATACCTAAATCTGGCGGATTGATGGATTTATAGATGGTCTCAAAGCCAATAGACGAAATACGGACGAGCTGGTTGGAGGCTGTTGCTTCCAAGGCGAAAGAACCGTTTTCATCACTCATCGTACCCGTTACGAATGATGAATCCGGAAGCGATAACAATACGATATTGGCATAGGGTAAAGGCTGATCTTTTTCATCGACAAGTTTTCCATGGATCGTTTGTGCTGAAAGAGGTATGCTTCCTGCTAATAGGAAACAGGTAATGATGTTTTTAATCATCTGGTTTGCTTTTTAAGTTTGACATCCTGTATTATAAAATAAGAAGCGTGGAACTGCAATATATGATATTCGAGAAGTCGAATAAAGACGAAAATGAAAAAAAGAGCTAA
>ENA-OPVV01000980-OPVV01000980.1-human-gut-metagenome-genome-assembly--contig:-NODE-980-length-22650-cov-2.597035_pt1 | contig 22650 bp, 17 predicted proteins | sample MGYA00241500_ERZ501992 | MGnify/ENA primary metagenome ERZ501992 (study PRJEB25962, sample SAMEA2043052) | human gut metagenome | biome: human gut; feature: human-associated habitat; material: faeces...
CCACGGTGGGGTTTTCGGTCCTGCCCTCCTCTCTGGCAGAGGACGCGCCCCGCGCCGCCTTCAAAAACTCATCCAGGTCCCGGTCCGGATCGTCGCGCTCCGGAACAACCGGGCCATGTTCCGGGGCCGGGGCAAGCATGGCGTCCAGAAATCCATCCATCTCCCGCTCAGTCATCGGCTCCTGGGGAGTGTCCACCCCGGCTGCCGGTTCCGCCGCAGGTGTTTCCGGGGCGTCCATCCGCCGCTCCACCCGGCTCTGTTCGATCTCCTGCTTGACCTGGGCCATATCTACGGTGGCGAGGCCGAACCGCTCAATGATGCGGTTGATCTTGCCGGCGTCCTCCGCCCTCGCCATGATGTCGGTCAGTCCATCCGTGGCGTCCCGGTCCTTCAATACACAGTAGAGGACGCCGTACTTTTTTGCCTCCCGGCAAAAGAGCTGGAGGTCGCTGTCCTTCACAGCAAACACCTTCAGCTCCTTGCCGCTGCGGAGCATATTGGTCAGACGGGCCTTGCCCGCTGTCTTTTTCTGCTCCCGCAGGATGGCATAGATCAAAATGGCAAGCTGTTTGGCCCCGGAGCCGGCCAGCCTGACCGCAACCTCACCTGTTTCCAGCGACATCCTCACGACTTGCTCCGCCGCGTCGCCTGAATAACTCATTCTTTAACTGCTCCTTTCGCTCAATTTCCTTTTGCTTCACCAGCCGTCCCAGGTTCTCCCGGACCTGCCCGGAACGCTGGGCGATGCCGTCACATAGGACCACCTCCTTTCGCGCCGCCCTGATCCTGCCGGACAGGGAACGGATATTCTGTTTCACCTCGTCAATACCCGCGGAGTCGCCCCGCCTGGTGAGCCGGCGCAGGTCCTTTCGGAGTTCCTGCCGCTGGGCGGTCAGGGTGTCCACCTCCATCAACGCCGCTTCCCGGTGGGCAGTCAATTCCTCCATCGTTCCGATGTGGTGTTTCCCCAAAAAGCGGGTTTCGGCGTCCAGCCGGTCCAGCTTGGCGATGTCCTCCCGTAATAAAAAAGACACCCGCTTGACGGATGCCGGACGCTTGACGATGATGTGGAGTTCATAGCAGTAGCGGAAGTACAGCGCCCGCAGGCCGGTGACTTTCTTCTGGGGCTTTCCCCGTACCCGGCAACGCCGGGGCGGGTGATGGACAAGCTCCGGGAACGGGGGCTGCTTGTGAATGTTGCGTAGAATACGCGATCTGATCTCCTCCAGCGTGTAGCCCTCGCCCAGCTTGTGGAAACGGAAATAGCCCTTTGCGTCCGGTGGCTTCAATGCGGGATATTTCAGGGGCTTTCCGTCCTTCCCGTGGGTCTTGACCTGATAGCCCATTTCGTCCAGCACCCGCAGGAAGTCGCGCTCGGTAGTGGAAGCGCGGATAGCCCGGTCGATGTCGGCCCGGATAGTGCCCCGGTGGGTGGGTTTTCCATCACGCTCGGCCCGCCATTCGGCATAGTCCTTTGGCTGTCTGCCAGGGTTCTCGATCACGGAAATGGCGTATTCCCGGCACAGATGGTCCGATACCTCCCGCATTCGGGCGTAGTCGGCGGGAGAATTGTAGAATTTGTAGCCGTCCATAAAGGACACGGAGTTGAGTAGGCTAAGTACCCAGCGCCTTGCCGCATTGCTGCGGTAGGTTTCCGGACACTCGCCCCCGAACCGGACTTACAACTCTCGCTGTATCCGGCTCTCCATTCATTCACAGTCTGCACTGTGTATTTTAGTGTGACAGCTTTCACAGACTACCAGTGTTTTCCGGTTAATCTTTTTCATAAAAGCTGCCCACGGTTGACTTTCATCCAGCTCTTTCAGCGTTCTTACCTGGTGCATCACCAACACTGAAGTTTCTTTTCCACACCATTCACACCGATTTGCTTTCAATCGTGCGCCAAGACTGGGCTTCTTCAGAATGCCTTTTGGCTTATGGATAATATCCGCTTCTTTTCCCAGAGGATAGGGGTCTCTGGCAAGACTGCCTTGCCACAGTAGTCGAATACGCTCCTTGCCATGTTTGTCCTGAAATTTCACACCGATGTCTTTGCCGATACGATACTGAACAATGATTTTGCGCTTTGTTGTGCGGTATTTACAGGCCAGAGTTTTGTAAAAGCTGTACTCCATGATATAGCGGAACTTGTGTAGCTTGGAGCGATTGTTTGCAATCGCATAATAGTTACAGAATCCTCGTATCTCGCCGTTGTACTGGTCAAGAATACTCAGGTCCGTTCGCCCGACAAGTTTTCCGCGATGGGTGGGCTGCCAAATCTCTGTTCCATTGCGAACATCGATTCTCATGGCTCCCAGTTCCAGCAGCTTCTTCTGAATGGCGGAAGTTGGGACTTCCAGCATGACATGGCCGCTGTAATTTCTGGCCGTAGAACCACTTTTGGTTTTCTTGGTGTGATTGCTCTGCGGTGTAACCCTGATTTCAAATCCTAAGAATTTTGCCCGGTCTGTCGCTTTGGTTACCAGCGTCTTTTCGTCCGACAGTTCCAATTTCAACTGTCCGGCGATATATGTGCCGATTTCCTGTTTCACAGCCTGTGCATCCTCTTTGGCTCCGATGATACCGATAAGAAAGTCATCAGCGTAGCGGACATATTGCAGTCTGCGGAAGTTTTCGTCCATAGGGTCTTTACAGGGGATGGACTTGTGAACCTTGTCCAGTTCCCAGATGCTTTCCAGTAAGGACTGCTTTTCTTCCTCAGTTTTTGCCTTTGCCAGCTTTCTTTTGAGTCGGATTCTCTTATCGCTCAGCTTGCGGTATTCCACATTGACGGCTCGCTTGTTCCCACGGTCAAACCGTTTCTTAAACTCTGCCATATATTTGTCGAACTGGTCGAGATAGATATTGGCGAGAATAGGACTAATGATGCCGCCCTGTGGCGTGCCGCTGTAGCTTTGATGCACTTGGTTATCTTCCATATATCCCGCATTAAGAAATTTACGGATAAGGCGCAGGAAGCGTTCATCTTTGATTCTCTTGCGGAGGATGCCAATCATGACATTATGGTCGATATTGTCAAAGAAGCCTTTAATGTCTCCCTCCACAAACCATTTGCACCGTGTAAAGCGATTTTGAATCATTCTCAAGGCTGTGTGACAGCTTTTATTGGGTCGAAAGCCGTGGGAGGTGTCCTCAAAGCTGTTTTCATAGATGGATTCCAACAGCATACGGACAACTTCCTGTACCAGCTTGTCGTCAATGGACGGGATGCCCAGAGGACGGAGTTTTCCATTCTTTTTGGGAATATATGTCCGTCTGGACGGCTTGGGCTGGTAAGATTCGTCTTTCAGGGCTGCAATAAGCCTGTCAACTCTTTCAAGGCTCATTGCGTCAATGGTTTTCCCGTCTGTGCCTGCGGTCATGTTTCCCTGACTGGCATAGATATTTTGATACGCCTGTAAGAAAAATTCCCGGTTGAACAGATTGCGGTACAATCTGTCATAGACATAGCCGGATTGAGCTGAATGCTCTTGCAGACTGTTCAATACATTTTCTGGATTTCTCATAGTGCCTCACGCACCTTCCTTTCTTTTGCATTGAATCGAATGAACTGCCGCCCTTCGCCATGTGCGTGCCATTAACACGCTCGGACTACTACGGCGGCTCCGTTGCCATATTGGATTTTCAGGGCCTGCACCCATAGCTCTTGCGAGCATTCCAACTTAGGCAATCCCCATTTAGTAACAGAGTAAAAAGCTGTGTTCATTGTCGGATACGGTTTTCGTCCTTTTATGCTGATACATACGGGCTGCACATCGGTTTCGCTCCTGCCAGTCATCTTTTCTGGCGGAGATGCACAGCGCAGCGGATATAGCTGTCTTCCGCTGCGACCACCACAAATGTCCCTCGGACTGCCGTTCAACCAGTGTAGGCTTTATCCTCATATGAACTTTGGTCTTGCTGCTCAGTCGTGGCATGACAACTTGCCAACTCACAGCGTTACGGTCGTGCTATTGTCCCCTTTGGGTTTCCCCATCCAGGTTAGCCGTTGACCACAGGCATGAAACCTCACGCCTGCCGCTTGCTAAGCGGATTTACTCTGCCCCTTATGGGCGCACTGACAAAGTGGTTGTGATAGTGTCCGGTATTGCAGTGGGTCGCCACTACAACTTCAAAACGCCCGCCCCACAGCTCCTCCGCCAACCTGACGCCGATTTCATGGGCTGTCTCCGCCGTGACCTCATTCGCTTTGAAGGACTGATACCCGTGGTAGCACACCCGGCCACCCGGCTTGCCCCACAGCCGCTTCGTTTCCATGAACTGCGCAGCGGCGGTGTCCTCCCGGCAGTTCAGGCAGGACACATAGGACCGGCGCTCCGTTTTCATCTCGTCGGCGGCATACTCCACCACATCCTCAACGGCATGGAGGGACGCCAGCTCCGGCAAGCCGGCCTCAGTGGTCTTTTCCGGGTTCCGGACGTAGTCGATTACCTTGTCCACGCGCCCATGAATGGGCCAGATGGAGGTCACAGCCATGTCAGTCGGAAGGCACGGTATAGGTGTCCGCGATCAGCTTCTCCACAGCCCGGTTATCCTCCAGTGCCTTGCGGAGCTGGGGCACATCCAGCAGGCCGAGGGCATTGGCCCGCTTCATGATCTGATTCAGGTTATTCCCCACGCGCCGCACCTCCTGGATCAGCACAGGTACATCGGCGGGCGGGGCCTCCTTCACCTCCGTGCCGTTCAGGACGCGGCGGCAGTAACCCTCGCGGGACAGGCCGGACTTGCGGGCCTTCTTGGTAAGGGCATCCAGTTCCGTTTTGGTAAAACGGACCTTCATTTCAAGTGTTCTTTTCAAAACAATCATCCTTTCTCAATGCAGGGTCATAGGGGCGGCAAGCCCCTGTCAAGCGGAATTGTGGCCCCACAATTCGTTGCTTGCTAAGACAATACCGCCATCCTCCGCGCCTGCGGCGCGTGAGTGCGTGCGGGCTTGGCCTCTCCGTTATCGCTCATGCTCTTTTTCGATTCGCATGAGGGCCTTCGCCCGCTCCACTTCATCGGACATCATATAGCACCGCTCAATTTGCCAGCCGTTCTTGCCACCGTACTCCGATGCCATATACTGTTCCAGGCGGACACAGGGATCGGAGCCATCCAGGGACGAAGCATAGATGGAATATCCGCCCATATTAGGCCGAAACGCCTTGTTATCGCTGGACACCGCATAGGTACGGCTTTCCACGGAATACTCCTTGTCAAAGCTGGCCGGAGAGAACACAATGAAGCCGGACAAATGCTGGCGGGCACGTTCTGCTGCGCGAAAATAACTTCGCATGGTTGCATAGGTCATATTGACTTCACAAAGGGCCTTTTCACTCATGGAGTGACAACCTCCTATTATGATTTTTGCGGCATCATAGGTGATGCCATGCCCCTCGACGGGCGGGAAAAAGCGGCATCACAAGCGATGCCGCTAAAAACTGTTCAAGAAGTCAAACACGGCGTTTAGGTCCTCCGTGCTGGCTTCTGCCTGCGCCGCTGGCCGGTCATGGCTGTTCTTTGCGGTTCGCTCCAATTCTTCAGATACGGTCTGACGGATCAGCTCTTTCAACACATCGGTTTGCTCTTTTGCGTTGATCCTGGCGATGATCTCCTGATTGATGGATCGGGCGTCCATGCGGTGCAGGGCTTCCCACGCCCTGCGATCATTCTCCCGGTCAAGGTTAAATCGGAGCGAAAACCGTTTGAGTTTCATCCGCCCACACCCCTGCGCAAAGCCTGCTCACACAGGAACTCATAGCCCTTGGCGGTGGCGCAGATGTCCTCGTAGATCGTTACGCGGTCGGCGTCATAAGCCCCGAAGTTGCGGACCAGACAGCTTCCGCCGCCCAGCACATGGAGCCGCATGAGAGCTGGGTTGTACTCACGCTCCCGCAGGATGCGGAAAATCTCGCCCACATACTCTGCGGCGGTTTCCCGGATTGTGGTCAGATAGTCCTCCCGAATATCCGCTGTGCCGAACCGCAGCACCCGGTTGATGATCGACTCGTCCACCGTGGCATGGTGGGTCCGCATGACATTCTCCCGGACGGCCAGCATACATTGATGGGTGCCATACTTCTCAGTAAACATCCGGTCCACAACAGGCTTGCGGTCGTTGATGAACATGATGTTCATGGTGCCGTTGCCAATGTCACAGAGCATATTCACGCCCTGGAAGTCCCTGATCTGGCCGGCCACCGCCGCGAAGCCCTGGGGAAACACATCCACCCCGGCGATCTCCACCCGGTAGGCTTTCCCCCGGAAGGTAAAGGCCAGTTCCCGGTTCCGCGTGAGGTAGGCTTTGAAATCCTCCCGTTGCCGGCTCACCCAGGTGAGGGGCAATCCCACTGCAAGATATACCGTGGCGTCTGTCAGGCCATATACATTCAGCTCACGGGCGATAGCGGCCAGGGTGAGGATATAGTAGTCATCGTCCCCGGTCTTGTCCGCCTTAAACTCCTTGTGGCCTGTCCCAATCAGGTAGTAGCGTCCGTCATAGACCAGCAGATCGTCTTTGAATACCGGCTCTGCGTCATGAACGGTCAGCCCCGCGGGAAAACAGCAGTTTGCAGTCTTGATGTTGCCGTAGCCATTGTCTATCCCGATGATCTTCATGCCCTGATGGTCTTTCACCGGCTCCATTCCTCCTTCCTCTTTGCCTGCCCCAACCTCCGCTGGAGCAGCAGATCGTTTACATCCTTGCCGCTGGGCGGCGGCCTGTCCAGCACTTCGTATCTGTCCCCCAGGCCAGCCATGATACCCGCTGCCGCGTCCCGGCCCACCTCGTCATTGTCCAGGTGGAGGCAGAGCGTGTGGACGCCGGGGTGGTCCTGAAGGTACTGGCTGAGAGCCATGGGGATGACAAACTCTTGTTTCTGCTTGAACACCCCGCCCAGGGAGAGCATGGCGTCCTGTCGCCAGTCCCGGCCCTTCATTTTCAGCAGGGTGGCGTAGCTCAACAGGTCGATGGCCGATTCAAACAGGTGGACGCTGGGTGCAGCGGAGTCCTCCGCGATGGCGAAGGAATACCGCTTGTCACTGCCGGTGGCCTCGCCCTTGAAGTCCCCTATGATGCCCCGCAGGGCGGCGTAGCGGGGTTGGCCCTGCCGGTCCCGGCCCACGAATACGGCGTTGTGATAGGGCAGACTTTCATACAAGCGCCCGGTCTGGATGCAGTAGTCGATCATATCATAGTCAATGCCCCGCCCATGAAGATAGCTGACAACATGGGTGGCGCACCGGCTGGCTTGGGGAAGGACCAGCTTCCGGGGTTCCTGCTCCTTTGGCCTGGCTTGAGGCGCCGGAGACGGGGGAGAGAAGTTCGGCCCCGTCAGGGCCTCCACTGCCTCGGTAAAGGAAAAGCCCTGGACTTTAATGAGATAGTCCAGGGCTGTTTTCCCGCCGATTTTGCGGGAGAACCAGTTCCATTTTCCGTTGCTGATCTTCAAGCTGTCATGCTCACGAGTGCAGTAGGTACTTCCGCCCACATGGACGAGCTGGTGCGGGTCATACCGCTGGAGATAGGTCAGCAGGTCCCATTCCTTAGCCTGAGCGATCTGCTCCGGGGTGACATAGCCCATCCTACCGTTCCTCCCGCTGGCCCTTTTCCTTTTCAGCCTGTATGACAGTATCTGCGCGGGCCTCGATCACATCCCGCACATCGTCCATGTGGTGAGTTTCCGCCTGCTCCCACGCCCGGTAAACATCCGCCAGCGGGGTCCGGGACCGCAGCAGGGCCGCAGCCTGGGCGTCCGTCAGTTCCAGTACCTCCATCTCCATCACAATATCCTCTCGGACCGTGTATTTGCAGGCATTGTCCAGGATCACATTGGGGGGCTGCTCCAGAAGCCATGCCTTATACTTCTGCTGCTCGGCTGCCATCCGTTCATAAAGTTGGCGCATCATTTCTTTGTTGGTCATGCTGTATCACTCCTTATAAAATAGTGATAGCCGGGAGATCTCCAGATGAAAACCTCCCGGCTATGTAAAACGGCAAGGCCGCAGACACGGCCTTGCCAAAAAGGTATGTGATTGCTTTATCGGACGTCCCGGTCTTTCCCGGCTTTGTGTTTTGCTGGCAGAGGTCCATCTTTCGCCTGCTCTAATTTTTCCAGAGCGAAATCCAGTATCTTCGCCTTCCGCTCCGCCAGCATGGTCAGATAAAATTGCCGCTGCAAATCACTGAGGAATGGGGTGTCATAAATCAACTTCCCGATTTTATCCATGTCGATCCGGGGGACGATTCGCCGCAAAGCGCGGTTGCACCCTTCATCCCGCAGCGAGGAAATAAAATCGAAATACCGGATTTTCTTTCCTTCCAGCGTAATCGCGGAGGTCGGTATCTCATAAATTCGATGGTCGCGGTCGCCCTTATTGGTGAGGACAGACCGCATGATCTCGTCATCCGCCTGGGGACATCCCTTCTTTCTCAGCTCATGCAGGCGCTGATACACCTGACTCAGCCGCCGGACAGCATATTTGAGCTGTTCTGCCGTCCCGTAACCGCTGTTGAAGTCACGGGCGATGGCGTTGATCTCTCGGCCTGCCTCGTTCATAAAGGCAATGGCCTGCCGTGTCTCCGCCTCCCTGAACAGGACGGGGCGGTTGGTTTCCATCTGCCGCATCAGCCATGCGCTGGCGGACAGTCCGGCGGCCCTGTTCCGTTTCTTCAACAGATCGTATTCCTTTGCGCTCATGCGGACACAGGTGCGGTGTGGTTGGCTATTGCCAAACCTTATTTTCCGAGGTACCAATGTTGTTCCGAAATGCTGGCCGGAAATGGATTTTTGGCAACGCTGTCAGAAGTCCACCTTTCCCCACCCAAAATCGCTTTTGGCAATATTGCCAAACCCGGTTTCCTAGCACAAACTTGCCGGCAGTGCTGCCAAAAAGTCCCGTCGATTGGCGGCATTGGGGTCAGGGGATTTCCCCTGCAAGTGGCGTTTTGACATCAAAATGCGATGCTTGCGCCACCAAAGGTCCCGCATTGCGGGACCTCTGGCGGTCTCTCCGCCACGGGCGGGGTTTTCTCTTAATGGAGAGCAGACCGTCTCTGTATAGCACTTATGTTTTGAAAAAATGGGTCTGGCCCCAATTTTCTAACAAACATTTTTATCGTCTCTGAGAAATTTAACGGCCGGACTGAATTTTCAATTTCTCTTATGCTTTCCGATCGATCCCTTGGTGATATTCATTTAAGATACCGGGCTTAACTGGCTTTCCCCAATTCCAAGACGGGTCCCGCTGATGCACATATTCTCCCAAACGCTTAGCCTCTTGTATACTGATTTGATTTAATGTCCATCCGGCAGCGGCTCTTTCTTCAGGAGGCAACGACATAATATAGTTTTTTATAACTTGGCTTTCAACTTCTCCATCACTCATTCCGCCGTTGTTTTTCATGTTCTCAAACACCAGTGCTCTGATCCTGTTCGCAACGTCCTCGTCAACAGGAACGATCCGACGGAAATCCGTCCGACCTGTAATATCCATTCCTTCTGGGCAATATGGGTTCACGTGGTCCTTTGGAGGCAGAGAGCCGTTGGGAAGGTTTTGCGTAACGCCTTGCCGCCTGTACCTGTCCGCATTTGCCATCATCCTGGCAATATCGCTGACCGTCATCGTTTTTCCTCCTTCTGTCTTATTGTTTAGAACTGGTATTTATAGAATCGACTGACTAAGAAAAACCAAATACTGCGCATATCTTTTATTTAAAATATCGACAGCTCTTTATTAAAAGTTTAGTGTGGGTTACCAGTAAAAAGTAAATCATTTGGGGAAAAATCCATACTTTCTACTGTTATCTATGTATCATGCCACTCGCAGCCCTTCGCTCCCCGATTTTCCCATGCCCTACACTCTCGAGCCGCCCAGTATACAGCAGCAGTTTTCGGTAACTATCATTTTCAAACATTTGTTTCAACAACTACCGCATCAGTCATGATTGAAAAACATCGTGGTGATAAGGATAGCTGTTTTGAAAGCCCTTAATGGCTTGCGACCATCTTTATCTGTCTCATATCGGCTATGCTATCTACAATAACAATGCTCTCATGCGGTTAAAATATTGCCCTTGTGCGGGGGTACCTTAACTCATGTCCGGGTTCTTCTTCACCATAGACGGAAATTTCAGCATATATTGCTCCCCGTCATAGAGGACGGAAATCTTCTTGCCGTTTGCGCCGGCGTATGCCTTGTTCCGTTTTTGCATATCTGTAAAGTCAATGACGCCCATGCGGTCACTCCCTTTCCATCCGCAGATACTTTTCCCGGAGATACCACGCCTGTTCCGAGCTGATGACCTGATTGACCTCCGCGTTGTTGATGTCTGCCTGCAAGTTGCAGTAGTCGCAGTCCCAGCGCAGGTCCTTCTCACCCCGGTCCAGCCGGTCCCAGGCCGCCTGCATCTGCGCGATGGACTCCCGCAGGAAGTCAGGCAGGCCGCACTCCAGATAACTCTTGTCAGCTGGTAGGCCGGTATCGTGTCCGGGCTGCCCCATCATATCCTGTCGGCCCATCTCTTACCCCGTCCTTTCTGCTTCATTTTCCTTATTGTATCGGTACGCCGGATGCTTGTCAATCGCTAACGCTCCCCGTAGCCGGGAAAGGTAACATAGAATACCTTATTCATAGACGAATAAACATCGTGTCAAAGTCCTCAAACATGAATTGTATTTTGTCGACCTGTTTCCGGGTGTGGTAGTGGCCGCAGTACCATTTTTTGTAGTCCAGGCGGTCCTCTATGCCGTCCAGCCAGTCCTCGGTACTCTTGTCTACGGAGCTTTGGTCAAGGCTGGAGAGAAATACTTCGGTCGGCTCATATTTGCGGGGGCAGGTGTGGCTCAAAACAATGTCGATGTTCCAGTGTAAGGCGGCAAGCCGCGCTTCAACCACGGCTTTGATCTCCTCGTCCGGCTGCTCATCCGGCCACCAATGCCACCCGTGCGCCAGCCGGTAGTGCTTATCCACACTGTACGCGCCCCCGATCACGATACACTTGTACCCATCGAAATTGTAAATCTCGCCGTCAACAGCAAAGAGGATGTTCGGAAATGCTTCCTCATAGAGAATTTTCCCGCCGCAGTATTCTCCTTCCGTATAGGATGGGATGCGCTGGGGCCTGGCTTCATGGTTGCCGTGGATACTGAAGAATTTGACCGGAATGGCGCTGGCATACTCTTTTGCGCGGGTGTCGCGGTCATTCAGGTAATAATTGAAACCAGCATCACCAAGGATGATTATGGTATCGGATTTTGTTGTTTCCATTGCGCGGCAAAAGGTGTCCACGCGGAGAAAGTTCCCATGTGTGTCACCTGTGAGATAGGTTGCCATAGCATTCAACTCCATTCTATCATGAATTTTGATACCGTATACAGGTGGGCGTGGGACACCCATCCGCGGAAATGATACAACAAACTATGTACGGGGGCAAGTCTGCGGCTTGCTCCCGTATCATGTTTTTGAGGGTCAGACATTTCTCACTCTTTCAGCGTTCGCGGTCGGGACTACCACGGGCGGGGGCGGTGACTTCATCCCCTACATCTCCATCCACGATCTCGCTCTCCCGCTTGTCCATGTTCAGCAGGATGTTCAATTCATCCAGGCGGGCGGACTTTCTTTTCAGCTCGTCCTCCTGGGGAAAGGGCTTATCCACCTCCAGTTTGGCGTTTTCGAGCTGCATCCTGGTATTTTCCAACTGTTCCCGGCAGGTGCTGATCCGCTCCTCCATGCTTTCCAGCAGATTGTCCAGGCGGAGAATGTTGCCAAAAACATCTGTGCCGAGGTTCGTGGTGTAGTACAGCGCCCCTTTCAGCGTGACCTTGAACTCCCTGGTCAGGCTTGCAAAGGACAGGTCCATAGAAAAGCCCCGGTACTGGCCCAGGGGGACAGGTTCGGGGCTGGTCATGGCTTTGCAGGCGGCGAGGATGGCGCTGCCTGCGGCTTTTTTGTCGGTGTAGACGGTCCCCTCCACCTCCATGGGGGAGAAGCCGTCCTCATTGGGGTGGGTGTTCTCCTTCAGCCGGTCCATATCGGAAAGATAACCCTCGATATACTGTTCATACTTGGCGATCTGCTGGGGCAGCTCCTTGATGATCTGATCCTCCAGGGCGTACCGCTGGCTAAGGTGGTTGGCTTTCAGGAGCCGGAGCCGCTGCACATCAATGTCCAGGTCCATCTTCTCCTTGATATGGGGATTTCCGGTGCAGAGCGCCTTGATTTCCGCATATGACAGGGCGGTTTCATCTATATCCTCGCAGGACCGGACCGGGGATTTGCTGGTCATGATCTGCCCGATGAACTTCTGCTTGCCCTCCACCAGCTGATAGAGGTAGCTGTCAAAGGTGTTCTCGGTAACATAGGTATAGATGTCCACCTCATTGTTCTCGTTGCCCTGCCGGATGATCCGGCCCTCCCGTTGCTGAAGGTCGGAGGGCCGCCAGGGGCAGTCCAGGTGGTGGAGCGCCACAAGTTTCTTCTGGACATTGGTACCCGCCCCCATCTTCTGGGTGGAGCCGATCAGCACCCGGACCTGCCCGGAGCGCACCTTGCCGAACAACTCCTTTTTCTGTGTCTCCGTGTTGGCGCTGTGGATATAGGCTATTTCTTCGGCTGGTATGCCCCTGGCAATCAGCTTATTCCGCAGGTCATCATAGACATTCTGAAATTCCGCCATCTCGTAGCCGCCCTGCTCGTTTGGGACCATTTCAATGGGCCGGTTCTTGCCAGGGGTGGAGAGGTCGCAGAATACCATCTGCGCGGAACGTTGGTCCGCTGTGCGCTGCCATATATCAAACACATCCCCAGCACAGGCGTTGATCTTGCTGGTGTCGCTGTCCGGGAGCAAGGGGTTGAGGAGCCGTTGGTCCAGGGCCAGCTTGCGCCCGTCGTTGGTGATAAGCAGCATATTGTCCTCGGTGCTGTCCACCATCCTATTGCGGACCTTCTCCGCCCGCTGCCCCAGCGCCGCCACCATCTCCTTCTGCTGTTCCGAGGGTTTTAGCACGATGTTGTGGTAGTTGGCCTTGGGGACGGGGAGGTTGAGCATATCCGCCGTCTGGATGTCCGCCACTTCTTTGAACATAGACATGAGTTCCGGGAGGTTGTAGAACCGGGAGAACCGGGTCTTGGCCCGGTAGCCGGTGCCCTCCGGGGCCAGTTCAATAGCGGTGACGGTTTCCCCGAAGGTAGACGCCCAGGCGTCAAAATTGAGCAGGCCGTGTTCTTCCAGGGTGTGGTACTGCAAATACTTTTGCATGGTATACATCTCCACCATGGTGTTGGAGATGGGGGTGCCTGTGGCGAACACAACGCCCCGGCCCCCGGTCAGCTCGTCCAGATAGCGGCATTTCATATAGAGGTCGCTGGACTTCTGGGCCTCCGTCTGGCTGATGCCGCCCACATTCCGCATTTTGGAAAAGGCGGCGAGGTTTTTGTAATAGTGGGCTTCATCGACAAAGAGGCGGTCAATGCCCAGTTCTTCAAATGTGACCACATCATCCTTACGGCTCTGGTCGTTCAACTTTGCTAACTTGGCGTCAATGGACTTTTTTGTGCGCTCCATCTGCTTGATGGAGAAGCGTTCCCCGTGGTTGGCTTTCAGTTCCGCGATGCCGTTCAGGACCTCACTCCGCTGCTGTTCCAGGAGATACCGCTGGCGCTCCACACTCACCGGGATTTTCTCAAACTGGCTGTGTCCGATAATGATGGCATCATAGTCGCCGGTGGCGATCCTGCCGCAGAACCGCTTGCGGTTCTTGGTTTCAAAGTCCTTCCTGGTCGCCACCAGAATATTGGCAGAGGGGTAGAGCTGCAAATACTCCGACGCCCACTGCTCTGTCAGATGGTTGGGCACCACGAACAGGCTTTTTTGGCACAGCCCCAGCCGCTTGCTCTCCTGGGCGGCAGCTACCATTTCAAATGTTTTCCCTGCCCCCACCACATGGGCCAGCAGGGTGTTCCCTCCGTAGAGGATGTGGGCGATGGCGTTCACCTGATGGGGCCGCAGGGTGATCTCCGGGTTGATGCCTACAAATTTCAGATGACTTCCATCGTACTCACGGGGCCGTATGCTGTTGAATTTGTCGTTGTAGAGCCGCGTCAGCCGCTCCCTCCGGGCCGGGTCTTTCCATATCCAGTCCTGGAACGCTTGCTTGATAAGCTGCTGCTTGCCCTGGGCGATAGCCGTTTCCTTCTTGTTCAGGATGGGAACGCGGTTGCCGTGTTCGTCCTCCACATAGTCAAAAATACGCAAATCCCGGAGATTCAGGGTTTCCTCAATGATTTTGTAGCCATTGACACGGGTGGTGCCGTAGGTGTTCTCCGCCTTGACATTGCCCCTGTCGGCAAATTTACTTTCGATATTCCATGCGCCGGTGTGCTGGGAGTAATGGCTGCGTATCATCCGCTGACTGCGGGGGGAAGTCCCGAACAGTTCATAGATAAATTGGTCAATGACCTCTGTGGGCAGCCAGGTGGCCCCCAGCCGGACGGCGATCTCGCTGGCGGTCAGGTCCACCGGCTGCACCCGTTCCAAAGCCTGGACATGGGCGGTGTAGTCCTCCGGGTACAGTTCGGCGCTTCGTTTTGCCCATTCCAGCTTCTCCCGCACATTCCCGGAGAGGTATTCGTCCGCAGTGAGGTACTTTTCCTCGGAGCCACCGCCATACCCGTGCATGGGGTTCAGGAAAATCACGCCGGTCAGGTCGGCGTAGACCTCCTGCTCGGTCTTGCCGGTCAGCTCCGCCATATAGTCCATGTCCACCTTTGCCTTTTCAGCCAGTGACACGGCCAGGGCCTCGGACGCGGTATCTACATGGGTGATCGTGATCCTCTGCTTGATGGTGCGCTTGATAAACATATCCGCCTTGCGGACAAAGTTGCGCTCATCGTCCAGCACCTCCAGGGAGGTCAGGAGGAAGTAGGCGCTGTCCATGCTGAACACGGAGCTGTTGGCGCGGGAGTTGATCCGCCCGTACTTGTCCACAAAGGCGTCGTAAAGAGCGTTCAACTTCCGCTGCTGGGCCTGAATGTCCTGGTCGGGCCAGTCCTCGGTTTGGTACTCAATGAGCGTCCGCACACAGTCCCGTATGCCGATCAGCCCCTTGATGCGGTTGGCCGCTGTCACGGACACCTCTATCGGGTTCATGCGGCTGTTTTCCCGGTAGTACACCTTGCCGTCCACGATGGTATAGCTGAAATTCCGTACCTCCGGGTCCGCGGGGATGGACTTGTCCTCGCCCTCGGTTTCCGGATCGTCCATGACATACTCGGTGATGGAGCCTTGGATACTCTGAATAGCAACGGCAAGCTGGTCCTCCAGGTCCCGCCCCTCAATGGGCAGGCAGGCGGTTTCCGGCCCATAGGGGCCGCTGATCTCCCGCATTTCGCCCATGACCATCTCCGAGTGGTCAATAAAATACTGGTTCATTTTCAGCCCGTTGGCGTCGGTGTTCAGGTGTACCCAATCCGGTTCCTCGCTGGAGAGGGCGTCCCGCTTCTGCAAAAAGAGGATGTCGCTGGTCACATCCGTTCCCGCGGCGTCCTTGAAAGTGTTGTTGGGCAGGCGGATGGCCCCCAGCAGGTCGGCGCGCTGGGCAAGGTACTTCCGCACAGTGGGGGTGTCCTTGTCCATCGTGCCCTTGCTGGTGACAAAGGCGATGACACCGCCCGGCCTGACCTTATCCAGCGTCCGGGCAAAGAAGTAGTCGTGAATGAGGAAATTGTATCGGTCATACCGCTTGTCGATCACCTTGAAGGAGCCGAAGGGCACATTCCCGATGGCGGCGTCAAAAAAGCTGTCCGGGAGGTCTGTTTTTTCAAACCCCTGGACAGCGATAGACGATTGTTGATAGAGTTGCTGGGCGATGCGGCCTGAGATGCCGTCCAACTCCACGCCGTAGATTTTAGAGTCCGCCAGGGCCTCCGGGCGCATACCGATGAAGTTGCCGATGCCGCAGGACGGCTCCAGCAGATTTCCGGTCTGGAAGCCCATGTTCGTGAGGGCCTGATAGATGGAGCGGATGACCACGGGCGGGGTGTAAAAGGCCGTCAGGGTGGACTCCCTGGCCGCGGCATATTCCTCCTCGGTGAGCAGGGCTTTCAGCTCGGCGTACTTGCTGTGGCGCTCGTCAAAGCAGTCTGCCAAACCGCCCCAGCCCACATACCGCGCCAATACCTCCTGTTCCTCTGGGGTGGCAAGCCGGTCCTCGGCCTCCAGCCTTTTCAGCAGGCGGATGGCCCGGACATTGTTGTTGAACCGCTCCCCAGGGGTTCCCACGCCCAGGGCGTCATCGGTGATGTGGTACTCATGCCGGTCTGCGTTGGGAACTTCAGGATGGAGGACAAAGGGGGAAACCCTGGCCCTGCGCTGGGGCTGGGGTGGGGCCAGAGTTGGCTCCTTACCGCCCTGGTCGTGCCCATCTGCTGAACTTTCCGCGCCCTTTCCCGGTCCCGCTGTCTTTTCAGCCGGTCCCATCAGACGCCGAATGACGGAAATATGCTCCACGCGCTCGATGTGGAAACCAACTGCGCCCTCAAAGGTGAGATCCCGCAGGGAGGCCCGGCCATCCTCGTCGATCTTTTCTACACGAAACCGCCGGCCCTCCAGCGTGATCTCCTTACCGAGCAGGTCACGGTCCGAAGCAGCCGTTTCCGTATCCTCCCGCGGAGGCGGAGGTTGTTCCTCTTTTGCGGCGGGAGGTTCCGGTGTGGGGAAGTCCCCGATCACGCGGAGCCACTTCTTCTCCAGCAGGTCGTAGACAGCCGCGCCCTCGTAGGCAAAGCCGTCTGGTTCCATCGTGCCTTCCAGATAGCCCCGTGCCGCCTGTTCCGCTTCCTCCGGCGTTGCGTATTCCAGCTTCTCGTCCATGCCGTTTTCCAGGTGGTGGTAGACCACCACCTGATACCGATGCTCCGCTTCGTCCCGGTCCGCCGGGGCATGGGCGGGCGGCTTCTCCCGTGCCTGGACCTTTTGGGCCAGAGGGCGGTCCGCATAAAGTTGTTTCTCCGCCTCCTCCAGTTTGGCAAAGCTCCCGGTCGTGGGCGTCACCCTGCCGGAAATGAAGCCGTACTGATTGCAGAAGGTCCCGTTCGGTTCCCGGAAGATCACAAGATGCTCGTCGCCGGACCAATATTCCGCGGCCTGCCGGTACGCGAGGTCTTGGGCGGCGATGGGGTCTTTTTTTGCTTGGGGACGATGGGTATAAAGTGCTGCTTCGGCCTGCTCAAAGGTATCAAAGCCACTCGCCGTTGCATACACCGTGTTATCCTGATCGTCATAGCAGTATTGGACATAATACTGGCCGTTGGGGTACTGCCGGATCAGGATGGTTTCGCCCTCCCCATAATACCGGGCGAGGGGGTTCACCTGGTTCAACTGGCGGGCGTACTCCTCCGCCTGCCACCGGCTGGTAAATTCCTCACTGACGCCCTCATCATCCACATAAATCTCATCTCGAATGTTGTCCCACACAGCGTAGCCGTTCTCAGTTTCGATGGGGGAAAAGCGTTCATCAGACTGTGGCGCACGGGCGGAAGCCTGTTCCGCATCGGCCATGACCCGCTGAATAAAGGGGTCGGCATTCAGTTTATCCGGGTCAATGACTTTTCCGTCCACAATGCCTCTTTCTGCAAGAGTTCTGCGGATGGCGGCGGGGTCTATCTCCGGGAAAGGGTCATCCTCTGTCTGCTGCACTTCCGTCTGCTTTTTCTGAGTCTGCTGTTTGTTGTACTCCTCCTCCGCAAAGGCCACCATCTCGTCAAAATCCAGGTTGGCGAGAAGTTCATTCAGGTCATGGAAGCCGGCGCATTGGATGGAAGCAGCCTCTGAGCCGTCCACCAGATAGGACAGGCGGAAGGATACCAGGTCGGCGCTGATCTCCACGGTATGGGCGCTGTCGCTGGTGGAGCTGAACGCCAGGGGGACATGAGAGAGGTCGGAGAAGTCGGCCTCCTGCTCAAAGACCTCCATACAGTAAGCGTTAATGAGCCATTTTGCCCGCCCCAACTGCGCCTGCGCCATGTCAATGACCTGGAAGCCCTGGGGCGGCGGGTCCAGTTCGGCAAGGAAGTCCTGGGGAATGGTCTGGCCCTGGCCGTCCCGGTAGAGGACGATCCGCATGGGCGCGCCAGCATGGTTTTCTTCCTTGATTGCCGCCACAAATTCCTCCGCGCCGGTGTACTCCACGCTTTCGCCCACGCTGCCGTTCGTGCCCAGGAAGTCGATCCGTCCCACGGGCAGCGGGGCGTCCGGCGATTCCCCGGCATCCGGTTCTTCGGCGTCAGCCACAAGTGCCGCGTTCTCCGCCACCTGAAGCAGTCTGTCGTTCAGCGGGTTCTCCGCCAGCAGACGGTCGAATTCCTCACGGGGCAGCTCCTTATTGAAAATAGGAAAGGTCGGGTCATAGAGCCGGACGGTCTGCTCATTATAGGCCAGCAGCTCATACTCCTGCGCCCCCAGGTACACCGTGACACCCAGAGTTAAGCGGTATTCCTTTTTTGGAGGGGGCGGAGGATTCAGCTCCTCCTCGGTGGGTTCCAGCGGTGTGGCAAGGGGACCGCTCAGATCAGCCAGCACAGCCTCACAGCGTTCCGTCAGGTGGGTCTTGTCCCGGATGATCGTCTGCATGGCGTTTCGCAGGGTGGGTAGGACAAAGAGATTATCTCCTGACAGAACATAGCACTTCTTTTCCCCTATTCTAAAGGAGTTCGCACACGTTCTGGCAAGTAGGAGTTCCTTGTATGGGTCCGTTTCACCGGTCCGTGTTTTGAAATCCACATAATCATCAATGATGGAGCAAATCTCCGCTGCGATGTCCCAACGGGCCTTCCGCTGCTCTACCTGTGCCCGGTATTGCGGATAATGCTCTTTTTCAGCCCGGTTCAGGTAGCGTCCAGCGGCAATCAGTTCCCCAATACGCTTTTCCACCTTGGCCCAGGTCAGCAGGAATTTCCCGTCAGGGTCGCCGTAGTCGCGGGAGATGGTGATGCCCGTGCTGTCGTGGTCTACCCTAAAGCCGCTGCTGGGGATAGCGTTGGAATAGGAGCCTACGCCGTATTCCGCTTTCAGGAATTTGGCATTTTCCTGTCTGCTTTCCTGCTTCTGATACTGGTCATAGATGCGGAGTTTGGACGGTGAGTACCTTCCGCACAGAACATAGTCAATGGCCTCCTGGGGCAAAATAAAAGCCGAAGCCTTTTCTGCTTCTGCCTGTTCTATGAGAGAGACTTGTTCCGCTTCGCTGGGCAGGGGGCGCTCATCCGGGTCGAGCCACTGGTGCAGCAGGATCATCCCGTAGATGGTGTCGGCAACATGGGGCCACCGAAGGAATTCCTCTTTCTCGCGGGAGAAGTACGCCCCGCGCCAGAGGTTCAGCACATCGTCCCATGCCCGATACCCGGCCCGCTGGCCATTGCTCAAAATTTTCTCCACATAGGTGTTGTCAAAGAAGCCCTTAATGAAATCGCCGCGCTCTTTTCTGCCCTCATGGGCTTCAAAGAACGCGGCGATCTCGGTCCTATGGTCTTTTAGGGCGTCGCTGATGCGGAGTAATTCCTGTTTCTCGCTGTCCTCATGATAGTAGGGGATGTCCGTGCGGGCATTAAAATCATGGTGGCTGTTTTGAAGTCCGGCAGTACCGGATGTCCCGTCAACAGGGGCCTGCGGAAGTTCTTCCCCAGCAATAAGCGGGCCGCTTATGTGTCCGCGTAGACCAGCTCTGTCAGCGCCACTTCCTCCGCTACTGCCCGGATGTTGTTCATCAGGCCCACCCACTTCATCTGATCGCTGGCCTTCAGCTCCTCCGTCACGCCCTGCTCCCGCGCCATCCGCGCCATCAACTGCTCCACCATCTCCGTGGCCTGCCGGTCGATCTTCTCCAGATGGGCGTTCAGCCTGCCGCTGAGGAGCATCCCCGTGTAGTAGGCGTTCCTGTGGGTCTGAAGGTAACTGCGCCGCAGCATCCCATATTTTCCGACCTTCGGGGCCTCCGGCGCTTCCAGATTGGGCAGACGGTAGTCGCCCTCCGTTCGATATGTCAGTTCCATGTTCAATGCTCCTTTCCTGTTTTGTCCTGCTATCATGATACGGCCTGTTTGGAGTTTGCGCAAATGTGCGATTTTCCCTTTGCTCTGCCCGGTACAGGCTCAAAACCGTGCTGGCGATCTCCCGCAGGGGCATTTCCGCAATATCGCTCACCGCGCCGCCCAGGATGGACAGGGTTTCCGGGGTGTCAAAGTCATAGACATGGGCGAAATCCTCGCCGCTGAAATAGTCCATGGGGTCGATGCCGCACCGGGTCAGCATGATAAAAGCCACGCTGCTCTCCACCAGGCCCTTAAACCATGCTTCGGTACTGAGGTCATCCAGTTCTTCTAGCAGGCTGCCCTCTTTGATGCCCCGCAGCTCCGTGAGGTAGTCGCCAAAGTTGTCCTCCACGATGACCTTCGCCGTTTCCAGAAGGCAGGCGGCAAGACCAGAGCGGTCCGGGAACTCGCCATAGCTGTTCTCCAGCGCCTCGATTACCGTGTCCTCATACCGCGGCTCCATCTTCCAGATGGGGATGGTGCGCCCCTGACGGCTGTTGGTGTCAGACATATCAAAGACATACCGCAGCTTGTAGCCCTGGTCCGTGTCCACCAGCAGGGCGATCCCCCTGGTGCCCCGGTTGACATAGCGGCCATGCTTGTTCCAGAAGTCGATCTGGGCGCAGGCGGTGGCGTCCGGCTTCTGTGCGTAGATCAAAAGCTGGTCACGGAAATTGTACTTGAAGTTGTGGGCGGCGGTGGTCAGGAACGCCATATAGTTCCCGCTGTTGGCGGAAATTTCGCGGGTCTTTTGCGCTGCAAGCTCTACAATAGAGTCCAGTTTTTTCGCCACGCTCTATCCCTCCGTTTCCTCATAAGATTGCAGCAGGCCCTTTGCCGCTGCGGCGATTTTAGAGATGCGCCCGGTGAGCTGGGCGGCGGTGGCCCTGACCTCTGATCGCCGCGCCGCATAGAAGTAGCCTGCATCGGCGCTGCAAATGGGGTGGCCGTCACAGCGCAGGCGGTTGACCGCCCGCCGCAGCTCCGTCCCGCCGACATGAAACGCGGCCTCCAGCTCCTTGCTGGAAGCTGCGTTCTCCTGTCCCTTGTGGTATTTCTTCGGGTACGCGCACAGGGCCTCATCAATGGATACGCCCTTCATCGGGCCTCGCCTCTGTCCTGGCGGTGGGACTGGATGGGCCGGCCACGCTTATTGTATCGGCTCGGGTCGGCGGCAGAGGATGTCCAGCCCAGGGTCGCCCCGGCCAGCATTGCCGCCGCCTGCGCCCTGGTCACGCCCATATCGCCGTTGAGCACATCCGCCGTCTGCTGGGGCGTTTTCCCTTTGAAATGGGCCATAGGGGACACCTGATACCCAGGCTTATACCGCTCTATGACGATCAGCTCGCCGGATGATGGCAAAATGGCAAAGCACTTCTCCGGCAGGGGCGGCGTCAGAGGGATCACCTCGTTGTGGCACCGCTCCATCTGCTCGGCAAACTGGCAGATGTGAAACAGGCTGTCCCAGCCGTTGCCTACCTCCACATGGCAGTCATCAATATAGCGGCAGGTCCGGTCAATAGGCGCACAGCCCTCCCGGAGAATACGGATCTGCCCGCCGTCCGGGATGCGGAACAGCTCCTTGTAGTGCGGGTCGATGAACCGGATGCCCTTTTCAGCCTGTTCCATGTGCCGGTCCAGCCAGTCGCGGCGGGAGCAGTAGAGAAACAGATTTTCCTCCCCCTTGTAGGGGTGCAGCCGGATCAGATAGGCATACTGTGCTGTGTCCGCCCGGAAGCCGAACGCAAAGCCGCTATCGTAGCCGCTCTCCTGGTGTCCCCGGCAGAAATCCCGCATGGCGTCACGGCTTTTTAGAAACCCGCCGTACTGCTCGTCCCCCACCAGGGCCTCCAAAACCTCCTCAAACTCCTGCTGAAAGTCCTCGGTGTCCAGGCTTTCCCGGTGGCTGGTCCACTTGGGAAAGAAGCCCTTGCCGTCCTCGCCCATATCCGCTTGAAGGTGCCCGACACTCCCTGTCTGGCCCTCGATCTGTGTGCTTTGTCTGGCAATATAAAGCCGCTCCGCTGGAGCAGCGGCGCGAAAAGTCAATTCCATACGATCACACTCCTTGTCAACAAGAAGGCGGCCATTAGCTTCCCACTGATAGCCGCCTTCTCTCTATACGATATTGATAGACCTTCTACCGGGCGTTGCCCCGGTCGTGGCGCTTGGGCTTGATGGGCTGCCCCTGCTCGTCATAGTTTCTGGGATCGGCGGCGGGGGTCTGCCAGCCAAACATGGAGCCGGCAAACATGGCGGCCTCCTGTGCTTTGGTAACGCCATTCTTCACATTGCGGTCGTCTGCAAACTCTCGGTTCTGTTGAGCGTCAGGAGTTGAAAAATCATAGCAAGGGCTGTAGCCTTTTTCGCCCCTGGTCAGAAGAATCAGCTCCCCGGATGAGGGCAGTACACTGAAACACTGCACCGGCAGAGAAGAACGCAGCGGGATCACGCTCCCGTGAGTTTGCTCCAATCGCTCCGCAAATTCGCAAATATGATACAGGGCGCTGGAATACCCGCCGCTGGTTTCAAAATGGGTTTCGTCGATGAACCGGCAGGGGG
>ENA-OPVV01001047-OPVV01001047.1-human-gut-metagenome-genome-assembly--contig:-NODE-1047-length-21726-cov-3.047529_pt1 | contig 21726 bp, 22 predicted proteins | sample MGYA00241500_ERZ501992 | MGnify/ENA primary metagenome ERZ501992 (study PRJEB25962, sample SAMEA2043052) | human gut metagenome | biome: human gut; feature: human-associated habitat; material: faeces...
AACAAACCGCAGGGGTGTGGGGGCAGCGGTTTGTTTCAATGCCATAAAAAAAGAAGCAATTAAATGCCTCTAGATAAATATTTTATATTATCTCTTACTTCTTTTATTAAAATCATTATGTTTGTCTATTACTTCGGCATTAGTAATATTGCTCAAAGAGTTTTCATAATCAAGTATAGATGGCGGTATTTCTGTATTAATTCCTAATGTTTGCAGTTCCTTATTATAGTCTTGAATAATACTTTCAGGATTATTTGTATAATAATCAAATCCTCCATTTAATGCATTTTCTTTATTAAATTCAATATGTTTTAAAACGGCTCGAATTATATCTTTATCAATATTAAAATCAAAAAGCTTTTGCCTTAAATCAGTATATTTTGATAGTATAGGTTTTGATTGTTCGATTATAGATTGAGCTTGTTTTTTTGTTCCAAACTTTTTCACTTTCACATTAAATAAATCTAAATAACTTTGTAATTCTTTTAATGCTTCTAGCATAATATCTTCTAAATAAAATATAATTACGTTTTTTAATTTAGAATTATAAAAGGTTACATTATTTTCAGAATAAGTTTGTAAAATCTCTATTATTTTATTATTAAATGTTATTCCTATATTTCCTAATTTTACTTGACCATTTGTATTTTTTTGAATTTCTAAAGTAATATCACCAATTTTATCCATAATAGTTTGAACTTTATCAAAAAGTAATTTCTTTTCTTTTTCATCATTCCAACCAATATTTTTCTCTCCATTATTTTTTCTTTGAACAAATGAGAGTTCATTGCCAATTTCTTTACTAGTATTTAATAATTCTTGCCTAGATACACCAATATAAGAGAAATCTGGAACTTGATTAATCGGTATATTAGTCTTCATAAATCGTTTTAAATTTGCTATTCCAAATTCTTTATTATTTTTAATCTGTGCATATAAAGAACGTGCTATTAAGCATGATTGAACTTCAAGTAAGTTTTTTCTAATATCATTATTCATTGATTGTTTTAAATTTTCAGTTGAAACATTTTGAAATGAGAATTTATTACCATTAGATAATTGAAGTTGTAATAAAGAGTATGAAGCTAAACGACTAACATATTCTGTTTTTCTATCTCTTAACTTATTAATTTCAGTTAAGTCATATTCTTTGTCTTCTAAATAATCAAAAAAAAGATAATCGATGGTATAAGTTGATACTTCGTGAAATCCATAATAACTATTACTTGGTAATTTTTGATACATTCTAAAATCAATAGAATGCATAATTTCATGATTGAGTACTTGAGCATCAAATAATGTAAACTCTTGTGTAATACCAATATATGACTCTTCAAATAACGGATCATAATAAGTCATACCACTAGCTATTCCAAAATCGTTTTTTTGATATTCTAAATTTTTAAATTGTAAATGACTTTTATTATCTAACATCTCGCTTGCATAGTCATATATTTCTTTATCTCCGAGCCATTTATAAAATCCTTTAGATATTTCTATTAACTCTTGAGGCGATAATTTTAAAGTAGCTAAAGCTTCTTCCTTATGCTGAAAAGAACTGTTTTTGATATTTTGAGATAAATCTATTAATAAATCATCATCATAAACATAAGCTTTAAAACCAAAAACAATATCACTAATTTCTTTATATTTTTTATCTCTAATTAGGCTAAATTTTCCTAGTGTCAGTTTATCCATTAAACTAGTAAATTTCAAATTTTTTATATCAGTAGTGTGCAAAATATTAATATACGTAAGTAAACTATGCATAAGTATTTCTTTTTGTCTTAAATCAGTTTCTTTCTTTAATCTTTGACTAACATATTTTAATTTTTCTCTTATTTCTTTAACATTCCAAGTGTAATTTTCCATATATCATTTCCTTATTCATTAGTATTTGTTTTTAGTTCAGTTTCATATAAATGTTTGTAATTAGGGCAGTTCTCTAAAAGCTCTTCGTGGGTTCCCTCAGCTTCAATATGACCATCATTTAAAAATAATATTCTATCACTATCGATGATAGTTGATAATCTATGGGCAATAATTAAAATAGTATATTCTCCTTGCATATTATTGATGGCTTGTTGAATTTCTTTTTGAGTTTCATTATCTAAAGCACTTGTTGCCTCATCAAATAAAATAATTTCTGTTTTTTGAATTAAAGCTCTCGCAATAGCAAGTCTTTGTTTTTGACCACCTGATAGAGTAATACCACCTTCACCAACAACTGTATCATATTTATCAGGAAGTGTATTTATAAAATCATCTAAACAAGCCATTTTACAAGCATTGGTCATTTCTTCATCAGTTAAATTTTCTTTAACTAGTTTTAAATTATCCTTAATACTCAAATTAAATATATATGGGCTTTGATTGATAACTGTAATATTTTTTCTAATACTATCTTTATCTAACTCATTAATATTAACTCCATCAATTAATATCTCGCCACCATCTACATCATACATTTTATCAATCAAATTAAATATCGTACTTTTACCAGCACCACTTTTGCCAACAAAAGCAACTGTACTATTGGCTTTGATTTTAAATGATAAGTTATTTAAAACTTTATTATCTCCATAACTAAAGTTAACGTTTTTAAATTCAAAATTACCCTCAACTTTCTCTAAATGAACGTTACCAAATTTCTCTTTTTCAAAAGTCTTATTATCCATAATATCAATTATTCTTTCAGCCGAAAGATTAAAATTTTGAACGCAATTGAGTAAATCATTAATAGAATATATTATATTAACATTCTTTAATGAATAACTATAAATTACCATAGCAATTGGAATAGTTATTATATTATTTTTTAAAAATATTATTAACATAATAATTAGAAATAAGTCGCTAAAATTTATAGCACTTTCTCTAATTAAATTATATGTTCTGTTAACCGCACTCATTTTATATCTACTTTGATTTAATTTTTTTATCTTCCTATTCATTACATTAATAAAACTATTTTCAGCATTAAGCATTTTAATATCTCTAGCACCCCTGACAACTTCGCCAGTAAAACCTGATACAGTATCTTCTTCGTTTCTAAATTTTTTATCGCTACTATAATATGCAGTATATTGCAATTTGGTTAAAATAAATAATACAACAACTGTTAAAAACATATAAAGGAAAAACCAAAAATTTATAATTAAAACAGCAACTAAAACTCCAATATTACAAATTATATCAGCTAAATTAACATTTATCACATTAAATATATTAGATAAATTTCTAGTATCACCCATCAATCTTTGGATAAAAAAGCCTGATGAATTGCTATCTAAAGTTTTGTTTTTTAATCTTAACATTTCTCTTCCTAGTGATACCTGAATATTATTAAACGTTTCTCGGTAAATAATGTTTAACAAGTAGTCGTTAATACATCTAATTATGTTTCTAAAGATTTCTACCAAGAAAATAATAATAGCAATAGATAAAAGCTGTGCTAATTTATTTGAAGTTAAATTAACTATTAATTGTGCACTTAAAATTGGTACAATAACACCCAAAATAGCCATAATTAAACCAATTATGGCAACAAAAATAACTTTACTTTTTTGTCCTTTAACATATTTCCAAGCAAATTTTAAATTTTTAAATAATTCTTTCATACTTTCCCCTCACTTATAACTTATTTAATATTATTTTTAAAAAAATCATCACCAAATTTTGTTAATCTCTCATTTTTCCTATTTGGGATAATTGTGTTATTAAAATATTTTAAAGTATCCGTTAACACTGTATTTTGCCTTTCTAACACATTATCAATAGCATCTATAATCTCTACATCTTGATTACATACAAATTTAACTATATCAATATAATTTGTTAAACTATCCTGATAATCCTTTCCAGCTTTAATATTTAATAAAGTACTATCAAAACAATCTAATAACGACTTTGAAATAGTAGTATTAAAATCATCAATAAATTTATTTATCCCTTTTTTATCAAAAGTATAATTTACAATATTTTGTTTAACATATTTTGTATATGCAATATATTCATCATCTTGTTTTAACATTTTAATTTTATCTATTACATTATAATTTTTATCAAAAACTTCATTAAATAAATATTTTTCTCTTTTTTCATATAAATATTTAATATAAGAAAAATCATAATATACCAACTGCAAATAACAATATGGACTTACTAAAATATTCATACTATTAGGTAATATCTTTTTTGCATCATAATTATTACTTCCACAGTTATAAAACTTATAAACTTTATAACTGTCAATATCAATGAGTAACCAATCTATTGGTTTATTCGCATAAGCACCATCTTTTTTTGAAGCATAAAAACAAATATATATTTTATCATTTTCTTTTCTAAATAATGGTAAAGAAATTATATAACCTTTCTTATCATTATAATTAATGTCATCTAAATAATCACTCGCTATATCACAATACTTTTCAAACAAATCTTCTTTTTCCATTTTTCCCCCTTAACTATATAAACATTATAACTTTCCAGTAGAGTGGAGAGTCAAGTTATAATTCAAAATATTATAAATATGTGTAAAAACATCTAGTTCTACCATAATAACTATTAAATCCATTATATCGGAATATCGCCCAATAGTCAATCGCCTTATATATTTGTAAAATTAAATTAAAGGTGGTGGTAGTCATACATGCAAACAAATGGAGTATCCAAAGATATTGTTAAAGTAGATTTGCCAAATGGCTACTGTCTATTTAAACTTGGAAAATTGTTAAACGAAAAAAATATCAGTATTAATCAATTTATGAAAAATACTGAAACAGATTTTAAAACAATAAAAAAACACGCAAATGGTTTAGCACAACAAATAGATATTTTACTTATTGATAAGTGGTGCAAATATTTAAATGCTGATGAAAAAGATATATTTGAATATATAAGAAAATAATTAGTGCTTTTATGGCATTGAAACAAACCGCTGCCCCCACACCCCTGCGGTTTGTTTTGTGAATTTTTTGCCCAAAAGTGTTGACATTTCAAAACTAATATGAGCCGCAACATCTTTATTGCAAAAAGATATTTACGCAAATAACAATATAAAGGTTATATACTTTTTATTTTATAAATAATTAGTATTAACCTTTTTATTTTTGCTGTTTTATAAGGTGGCGGCAAAATAGAAGTACAAGCAGAGAGCTTGTAAGAAATGGTTACGCCACCTCATGCAAATATTAACCTAGTTTAATATTAATGCTTAATGAAATAATGCCGTAACATAGTTATTAAAGAAAGTTGGTGAAAAATGTTAGAAACAAGAAAAGTTTATTACACATGGGGAACAAAAGAAGAAGTACCAGTAATAAAACTAACTGGAAAATGGCTAAAGAAGTTAGGTTTTAATATTGGGGACACCATGCAATTAATAAAAGATAAAAACATTATTATTTTAATAAAAGAAGATAAACAAAAAAACAATTAATAATATATAAAATTATTTTATCTGACTAACAAACTAATGCAACCATAGAGTTTTACTTTATGGTAATGCTAATGCTAGGAGTGTCTTGGAAGTAATACTTTATATATTATTTAAAGAAAGGATTGTGATATAAAATGAATTATAATAACCACCCAAAAATGAAACATATTTATGTTGGTATTGACTGCCATAAACAAACACACACAGCGGCGGTTATTAACTGTTTTAATGAAACCCTAGATACAATTACTTTTACTAATGATATAAATGATTTTGAAAAACTTATAGAACTTGTCAAAAAATATGAAACTGATGGACTAACGGCTATTTACGGACTTGAGGATACTAAACATCTTGGACACAGTCTTGCCACTTTTTTAATAAATAAGAAATGTGATGTTAGACATATCTTATCTTCTTTAACTTACAACGAAAGAAAAAAACATCCAATTATATCAAAGACTGATGAAATAGATGCCGAGTGTATAGCTAAAGTATTATTAGACAATTTAGACAAATTAGAAAAAGCAAACAATGATACTTTATATTGGACATTAAAACAAATTGTAAAAATGAGAAGCACTATTGTTAATAATAATACTAAAGTAAAAAATAAACTTCATGCTCAACTTATGCACCATTATCCAAATTACAAGCTATTTTTTTCAAACTCTGACTGTAATACTGCTTTAAATTTATGGGAACACTATCCTAGTCCAGATTTACTGCAAAAAGTATCTTTAGAAGAACTAACGGAATTTGTGAAATTACACAGTAATGGTACACTTGGAGAAAATAAAGCTCAAAGTATATTTGATATAGTTAATAATACCATATATGAAAAGTTGGAATATCAAGAAGAAAGAAATATTTTAATTACTACTTTAGTTGGACAAATAAAAAACAATAACAAACAATTAGAAGAAATCGAAAAAAACATCATTGATTTATATGATAAGTTAGGATTAAAATTACATACGATTAAAGGCTTATCAAAAATGAGTAGTGCGGAAATAGTGGCTGAAATTGGTAATATTAATAGGTTTTCTAGTAAGGACAGACTTGCCAGATATGCCGGTATAGCTCCAGTAAGTTTTTCTAGTGGTAATCATGACAAGGAAAAAAGAAATGAATATGGAAATAGAACATTAAATAATTACATATATTATTTAGCTATAAGGAGTGTGTCTACTGGAAAAAACAAAGACACACCAACCAATGCCATATTTTTAGACTATTACAAAAGGAAAATTAGCGAGGGTAAAAACAACAAGCAAGCCTTAACCTGTGTAATGCGTAGACTTATCAATATTATTTATAGAATGCTTAAAGACAACTCCGAATTTTATGTACCAACGGAATTAGAAAAAAAATGTAAAAGTAAATGGCTAGAAAAATTAGAACAATTAAAACAAGAAAACGAAAAAAATCACTAATTATGGTGATTTTAAAGCCATTTAATGATATAATTAAAAACAGTTATGAAAGTTTTTAATTATATATAAGGACTGGAACAATGCACAGCAAGAGGTGGTACCGCGGGTAACACTCGTCCTTATAATTCATAGTGTCTTTTTAATTTAAAGGAGGAATAAAAATGGAAATTGGAAAATACATTGACCACACAAATTTAAAAATGGATGCGACTGAAGAAGACATCGCAAAACTTTGTCATGAAGCTATAGAATATAATTTTGAAACTGTTTGTGTTCATCCATATTATGTTACTCTAGCCAAGGATTTACTTAAAGATACTAATATTGGTATTTGTACTGTTGTTGGGTTCCCACTTGGTATGAATACTCCAAAAGTAAAATCATATGAAGCTATTGAAGCTATTGAAAATGGCGCTGACGAAATAGATATGGTTATCAATGTTGGCGCATTAAAAGATAAAGATTACGATTATGTAAAATCAGAAATTGAGGAAATCAGAGATCAAATTGATGGTAAAACCTTAAAAGTAATCATCGAAACATCTTTACTTACCGAAGAAGAAATTATTAAAATGACTGAAATTTGTAATGAAACCTTTGTTAATTTTATCAAAACTAATACCGGTTTTGGTAGCCGTGGAGTAACTTTAGAAGATGTTAAATTAATAAGTGAACACAAAAACGAAGTATTAGAGATTAAAGCTAGTGGTGGCATTAAAACATTCAAACAGATGAATGAATTAATCGAAGCCGGTGCTACTAGAATTGGTACTAGTCACAGTGTCTTCATTGTAACTCACATGAACTCGCGCTGTGAAGAAAAATGTGATCACTGTAAATGTGAGGAGGATAAATAATGAAAATATATGACGAATTAAAATGGCGCGGACTTATTAAAGATGAAGCTGGAGAAGACTTAGAAGAAAAACTAAACGCCGGAGGACTAACCTTTTATATTGGAACTGATCCAACAGCCGATAGCTTACATCTTGGACATTTATCTAGTTTCTTAATCAGTAAAAGATTAGAAAAAGCTGGTCATCATCCTATTTTATTAGTCGGTGGTGCCACTGGAAGAATCGGTGACCCAAGACCAACCGAAGAAAGACAAATGCAACCAGTCGAAGTTATTGAGCACAACTTTAAATGTTTAAAAAAACAAGTTGAAGATTTATTTGGCTTTGAAGTTGTCGATAACTATGAATGGTCTAAAGATATTAACTTTATCGATTTTTTAAGAGATTATGGTAAATATTTTAATGTCAATTATATGCTTGATAAAGATATTATCAGAAGAAGATTAGAAACAGGTATTACTTATACTGAATTCTCTTATATGATCATGCAAGCTTTAGATTATCTTCATTTGCACGAAACTAGAAATTGTATGTTAGAATGTGCTGGATCAGACCAATGGGGTAATATCACAGCTGGTATTGATTTAATTAGAAAGAAAACGGGTCATGAAGTATATGGATTTACTATGCCATTAGTAACTGATAAAAATGGCAAAAAATTCGGTAAATCGGAAGGCAATGCTTTTTGGCTTGATAAAAATAAAACATCTAGTTATGAGATCTATCAATATCTTCTAAATAGCGATGATGAAAAAGTCATCGATTACTTAAAAATATTTACTTTCTTGACTAAAGATGAAATAGAAAAAATTGAAAAAGAACAGAATGAACATCCAGAAACTAGAATCGCTCAGAAAACTTTAGCTAAAGAAGTCGTTACTTTCTTACACGGCTCTAAAGAAGCTGATAAAGCCAAAGAGATGAGTGAAGCTTTATTTAGTGGACATGTTAAAAATTTAAGTAAAAAAGAAATAGAAGATGTCTTTAAAGGCGTTCCAACATTCGAAACAGAAGATAATATAAATATCATTGATATGTTAGTTAATAATAAAATTGCTTCAAGTAAAAGAGAAGCTAGAGAGTTTGTAAATGCCGGAAGTATTACTCTTAATGAAGAAAAAATCACCGATGAAAATTATACAGTTACTAAAGATATTGCTATTGATAAAGAAATTTTAGTTCTAAGAAGAGGTAAGAAAAAATACTTCATTGGAAAAATAAAACTATAAAAAATTACAATTTTATAGTTTTTTTCATAAATAAGAAGGAAATGATGGTTAAAATATCGTATGTTATATGTAGAGGAGGTAAAATGTCAAATCAAGTTCAAGTAAAAAATAGATTAATACCTACGATGTTTGATCCTGTATTTAAATCACTTTTTCAAAATAAAAACTTTAGAAAAACATTATCTTATTTCTTAAGTAGATTAACACGATATTCTGAAAGCTATATTTATGAACACTTGACATTTCTAAATACAGAAATTCCTATAGAAAATTATGATGAAAAGAAAAAGATAGCTGATTTAATAATTAAAATTGATGAAGATATTATCAATATCGAAGCTAATAGAAATAACAACAAAAGTACAATCCTTAAAAATAATTCTTATCATCATAAATTAGCTTATGAAAAAAATCATGCTGGGCAAGATTTAAATAACGGTGATGTTTTACAAATTAATATTAATAGTAAAAAACGATTTCAAAATATTTTACTGCCAGATGATTTTAAACTTCGAAATAAAAAAGATTATACTGATGAAGAAAATTTTAAAAGATTACACATAAATATAGAATTTGCCTCTCAAAAGTATTATACTAAAGGTAAAGAAGCAATGACAAAGTTTGAAAAGATTGCTGCTATGTTAGATATTACCAGCCGAAAAGATTTAAAAGATATATCGAAGGGAGATGATGATTTAATGGCTATGGAAAAAGTAATTTCAGATTTAAATGAGGATAAACACATGATAGGCTTATATGACAAAGCCGAAATGGATGCATGGATGAATAAGATTGACCGCGAAGAAGCTATTGCCAAGGGAGAAAAACGTGGTGAAAAACGTGGTGAAAAACGTGGCGAAAAACGTGGCGAAAAACGTGGCGCCAAAAATAGTGCATTAAATATAGCTCAAAACATGTTAAAAGCCAACATGAACATTGATGAAATAGCTAAACTAACTGGCTTGCATCAAAATGAAATTACCAAACTTAGTAACAATCTATAATTAAAACTAGGCAAAGGCCTAGTTTTAACATGTACAAGTATCATTCTCTATCAATAAACCAATTGCCTGAAACATCACAACTACTAGAAGACGGTGCTGGATTAGGCTTATCCATTTTAATTAAAACTGGAACATGAAAAGCACTACCAAAAGCTATACAATTACCTGGTTGTAATATTCTAAGTCTTTTAACAATTTCATTAGTAATATTTGGGACCATATCTCTAATATATTGAATATCTCTCGGATGTAACATTTTAAATATAAGAAAATTACTACACTGTGAAATAGATGTTTCTGACAAATCAGAAGGTCTTTGTGAAATAAGTCCTAAAAGTACACCATATTTACGTCCTTCCTTAGTGATTCTTTCAAAAATATTATATCCAAGTAAATTAACATCATTATCATTTTGAACATATCTATGAGCTTCTTCCAAGATAATATGGAAAGGAAGTGATGCTCTTTTTTCTAGATTCTTCGCATAATCAAACAATAATTTAGAATAAATTTTTGTAATTATTTTTGCAAATCTATCATCGACATAATTAATATTAAAATTAATAATTTGGGCTTTTCGGCCATTTGGAGCCATAAGTAATTCTTTAATATACTCATCTCTCGTAACATATCTATCACATTCAAAATATCTTGCATAATCACCATTTATCAAAGTATGTAGACGAACTTTTAAGACATTATTTTCATCATAAACTTTATTACTATTAAAAGCCCCCTCAGAAAGTAATGCAAAATCTAAAGCCATTTTTAAATCCTCAAGGCCATACATAAATGAACCGTCAGGCATTGAAAGCTCAATACTATCATCTAAAAATGATTGCATGAAATTAGTAAGTAATTCCATCTCTCTAAGTTTTCCAGAAGCATCGATAATTAAACACTGCTTTAATGAACGTACATATCCCGGTTGATAAATTTGCGTTTCCAAATTCAAATCCTTCGTATGGTAAGATGAAAGAATCGAAAATATTTGGTCACGAATTTGTGCCGCATTTTTACCACTAGATAATATATCCAAAATAGCTCTCGCAATAATATCATTTTTCTGCTTAATGACTTCACTTTCATCTCTGACAAAAAGTCCAACTAATTTAAGCGCCTTTTCAATTATTGGAAGTTGTGTTGGAGATTCTGCATTTAAAAGTAAGGCAATATCATCAACTGTAAGTAACCATAAAGGTATCTTCAAAATTTCCGTATCACTAATATTGACATTTGTCGTATAAGCTTTAAAACTAAGTTCAGGAACTTTTTTACTTATATCCTTAAAGGCACTGTGGTATTCTCCATAAGCATCAAATATAAATATACTTGCTCTATATGGAACTGTCATTTTCTTATCAAATATACTTTGTAAAAGTCTAGCAACCCCCCAGGACTTACCACTACCAGTTGAACCAAAAATCGCAAAGTGATTCGCAAAAAACGAATTAATATCAAAACCAATTTTTACTCCCGGATATACTGGACTTTCACCAATATACACATCTTCTCTTTCCTTATAATCAGATACACTAATAATCATCGGAATTTTTTCCTTAGAAATTAATTTGACCTTAGCCCCAAAAGATGGTTTTCTAATAACACCAAAGACAAACTCATTATTAATAAATTCTCCCATCAAATTAATGTAAGCAATTCCATCCTTAATATCGACAATTTCTCCGACTAATAATTTGTCGCCATCTTCCATTACTACGTGCAAATTAACTAAACTTTGAAACTCATTTAAATTAATTGCTAGTTTTAATAAAACTGTATCTTCTTCAATTCCAATTATTGTTCCAAGCATATTCATCACCCTATTTTAATTCTATCACAAAAAAAGCATTAATAAAAGAAAAAATCAGACGATTGAATCTCTGATTAAATATCTGGTATTATCTACTAGCCATAACTTTACATGACTTTCCTTTTTAAAAGTAATAAAACCTAACCCTTTAATTACCAAGTCTTGATTAGCGTCTATTTTTAAATCATAACATTTTAAATTACAAGGCCTATCCTTATAAATTCTTCTAAAATTTAAATTATTAGACATATAACAAATTATGTTAGTATCCTCTAAATCAATTCTTAAAAAATCATCAATTAATAAAAATTGCTTACCTTTTATTTGATAAATAATTGGTCTAATTTCCTTTTTGGGAGTAATTCTTGTAAGTACTTCTTTTGAAGCTTCCATTATCATACTGCCATTATCCAAAAGACCTGGTGTATCTATTAAAGTTAAATCATCGTTAACCTCAGTGTAAATCAAATCCAAAGTGGTCGAAGGTAAATTACTTGTCGTAATCTCTCCATCATGAATCCCATAATTCTTTACCATCTTATTAACAAGCGTTGATTTACCCGCATTAGTATATCCAATAACATAAACATTATTACTTTTTTTATACTTTAATATCTTATCATATAGTAAGTCCAAATTAAAATTGTTTTTACTAGACACAATAATTTTATCAACAATATTTAATTTACACTTTATTTTACTAAGTAAATGTTCCTTAATAACACTTTTAGGTAATATATCAGCTTTAGTCATAACTAAAAGTACTGGACTCTTTAAATCAAGTTCATCTAAATTATATAGATTTAGAAAATCTGTAACTAATAAAATTAAATCACCTTTAAAATCTATTTCCTTGACAATTTGACTATAATCTTTATCCGGAACTTTTAAATACTTATTATAATGTGTAATATTAAAACATCTTTCACAATATTTGTTATCTAAATTTTTTGTATAACCTTCCTCACCAGGAAAATCACTTTGTAAAACAGCTCCACATCCCGCACATTTAGTCATAATATCTTCCTCGCCAAAACAAATCATGATCTCTTAATTTTTTCATTTTTCTTCGCTCTGAAAATCTGTGAATCTTTGTTAAAATAAAATCTTTTTCACTAACAGGATTTACTAAAATAGTAGTAATTCCAACCTTGTTTCCAACCTTAATATCAGTCATCAATTGATCGCCAATAATAGCCACTTCATTTTCCGCAAAACCATAATCTTTAAGTAATTTTCTAAGCTTTCTTGTATACGGTTTACAAGCACTAGATACTCCATCAACTCCTAAAAAGTTTTTAAACCCCTTTAATCTTAATTGCGGGCTATTTGTAAACAAAATAATTTTAAATCCTTTCTGCTTTAAACCTGTAATTAAATCTTTAGCTTTCTGTGGAGTTTCATTACTAAAAGGGGCCACTATTGTATTATCTAAATCAAACAGTATACACTTTATACCTCTAGCAAGTAATTTAGAATAATCGATGGTGTAAATACTTTTTTGATAAATGTCAGGTAAATATTCTTCCATATAGCCGTCCCTCCTTTGAAATTTCTAATATAATAATATCACAATTATATCTTTATCTTCAACACTTTACATTTCTTTATGACAAAAAAACAATATGAATTAATTCAAATTCATATTGCCGGTTATCATATCCTTAACATTTCTTAAAAATAAATTTCCAAAATTAGCTCTCTCTACATCTTTAGACACCGTCAGTTTTACCGTCTTGACATTTTTCCCATCTTCTTTAATTGTTAAAGTCCCCACATCATCACCAACTTTTAGGGGTGCTTTAAGCGTTTTTAATTTTATGTCGTAAGTAAGTTCTCCATCTTTCTCACTTTTTTTCTTAACCATTGTTGCCTCTTCCTTTGGTACTACTAAAACATATTCATCTTTACCATTTTCTACCCTATACTCTCCAAGAGTATTTTTATTTTTAAGCATATTAATAACCTTATATTGGGCAAAAGCATAATCAAGCATCTCACTTACCTCTTGATTTCGTATTTTACTTGTTTCTTCTCCCATAACTACCGCAATAATTCGCATTCCATCCTTTTCAGCTGTTGCTGTCATACAATATCCAGCATCCTCTGTATAACCAGTTTTAAGTCCATCGACACCATCGTAAAATCGAACTAACCGGTTGGTATTAACAAGCCATATTTTCCTATCAGTATCCTCTCTTAAATAATCTTCATATATTTTTGTATACTCTAAAACTTCTTTATGTTTAACAAGTTCTCTCGCAATAATTGACATATCTCTACTACTCGAATAATGATTCGCATCATCTAAACCATGGGGATTTTTAAAATTAGTATTAGTTAATCCAAGTTCCTTAGCTCTTTTATTCATCATACCCACAAAGTTATTTACACTGCCAGCTACCGTTTCAGCTAAAGCCACAACAGCATCATTTCCAGATGCAATAGCCACTCCTTTAAATAAATCCCGCACACTCATTTTTTCGCCAGTTTCAAGTAAAATTTGACTACCACCCATACTAGATGCATTTTCACTAACAGTAACTACCTGATTCCAATTTATAACTCCGTCTTCAATCGCCTCGATAATTAAAAGCATACTCATCATTTTCGTCATACTAGCTGGATGTAGTTTTTCATCGGCATTTTTTTCGAATAATATTTTTCCTGTACTTGCCTCGATTAAAATAGCCGATTTAGCACTTTCAGCTAATTTTAAATCATCGTCAGCCAAAACAGGATATACACCAAATGAAGTAAACAACATCATAAAAACTACTATCATTAATAATATTTTTTTCATAACACCGCCCCTATTAAAAAATATGTCAAAAAATCTTTTTTATCACAAAAAAAGAATTACTATTCTAGCAATTCCTTTCTACGAAATTATATCTATATTGATTTTTAGAAGTATCATAACTTATCTCAACTACACCACACAACTGTGAACCATCTTTAGGATTTTCTAAATCCGCACTATCAATATATCCTTCATCAGCTAAAGTTTCTATATCGACTTCATAAATCGAATTATCAAGTGGCATCTTATCTGGATTAATTGTGCCCCATTGTTCAGCAGCTTTTTCTAAAGTACTTATTTGTGACTCAGAAAGTGAAGATCTTGATCTGTTCATGATTCCAATAACCGAAGTAGTTACCATAACAGCAATAATTCCAAGTAAAGCTATTACTACAAGTAGTTCTACTAATGTAAATCCTTTTTTCATCTTAACACTCTCCATCATATTCGTATACATATTGATAATCTTTATAACTTATACATATTTTTGTTTCCTCAGAAACATCACCTTTATCAGTCATATCTTTAATAGTTTTATCTTCTAAATAGCCAGAATCTTGTAGTTCTTTAATCGTCACATATTTTTTTTCAGTACCATTATAATAAACTTTACCATTATCTTCTAATAAGTTACTAGTTCCCCATTGCCTAGCCGCATTTACAACAGCTGATTGTTGTTCATCATTTAATCTATTTTGACTTCTATTTAAAATACCAGTTACACTAGGCATCACTATTAATAAAATAATACCTAAAATAACAATAACAGCTAATAATTCAATTAAAGTAAAACCTTTATTTTTCATAAGCGCCTCCACTATTATTAAATATACCATAATTGAAAAAAATAGTAAACAAAAACATAGAGTCTAAAAAGAATCTATGTTAATAATGGCACGTTTTTCATGGTTCAAATAACTACTAGCTTGGACGATTGTTCTAATCGCATTCGCAATCATTCCTTTTTTACCAATTACTCGTCCCATATCTTCCGCACTTACTAAAACTTCAATTGTAATTTTATCTTCGTCGTCAAAAGCCTTTACTGATACCATATCCGGATTTTTGACTAAACTTTTAACCAAAAATTCTGTTAAACTACCTAAATCCATAATTACTTACTTTCTTTAGAGTATTTTATTTCGTGGAATTTTTTATTAATTCCTTTTTTATTAAATAAACTTTTAACTGTATCAGTAGGAATAGCTCCATCTTTAAGCCATTTTAAAGCAACTTCTTCATTAATATTAATTTCTGCTGGATCAGCAACCGGATTATAAGTACCAACAAGTTCGATGTACTTACCATCTCTTTTTACTCTTGAATCAGCAGCTACGATACGGTAAAATGGTTTTCTTTTAGCTCCCATTCTTAAAAGTCTTAATTTAACTGCCATAGTATCCCTCCATTTCTTTAATGATTCTACCATAAATAACAATAAGTGTCAACCTTTTTTTGTTAACACTCTAATTATATTCTTATTTATTTAATATTTTTACTTTATCATTTGTTTTTTCATCATTAATATATTCATCAATATCAACCATAAATCCTTTAGGTACAAAGGCTGCTGGTACAAATAAACTTTTCTTATCAGTAACCGAAACCACTTCACAGTTCATCATATCATGACCAATATATTCACCAGTCAAATGGTAATAAATATAATGATTCACCGTTCCATGACCAAACACTAAAATATAGTCATATTTATTAGTTGTAGCCAATCTTTGAATTTCTAAAGCAATATTTCTGACTCTAGCCTTAACTTGATTTCTACTCTCGCCACCAGTATATACGGCATTTTCTAAATCTTTTTCTGCATCTTCAAAATATTTTTTACTTTCCGGATACATTCTTAAAACTTCATCTACTGTATGTGCATAGTGAACCCCCGAATTAAATTCTACTAAATCATCGACTGTTTTAATTTCATAATCTCCATTCATCTTAGATAAAGCATATTTTAAGGTTTGCTGAACCCTAAAATAAGGACTAGCTAAAATCAAAATTTTACCTTTTAAGCTATTCAAAAATTCACCTAATTCTAAAGCTTGCTGAACTCCATATTCCTTTTCTATTGGCATATCTTTATCTTTAGCAATTTTCCACAAACCTTCTTGGTTATTATATCGTGCATTATTAGCCGGCGTAAAAGCATGTCTAATTAAATATACTTTCGTCATATGAATCCCCCTCACAAAAATTATATCAAAAAAGTGCGAATTACGCACTATTTCAAATAGTCTTCAGATACTTTCTCGTCAATTTCTTTTAAAGTATCTTCATCGACATCGTCAACGATCTCATCCCAAGGCTCTTCGTCATCTTCAACTGCAATTTTCACTTTAGTTTCGCCAACTATTTCCACACCAAGTTCTTTTTCAATATTAAATGATATTGTATTATCATCTTGGATATTAACCCCCGAACATGTTGGCTGCTTTAAAGACCTAACAATAATATCCGTATCACCAGATAAATCGGCATTTTCTCTTAATCTTACATTAAACAAATCATTATATTCAATTTTTTTATTAATAACCGTTGTCTTACTATCATTATCATAAGAATACCAAATGTTTATATCAAAAGACCCATCAACACCAACTTTATCACCTGATTTATACCCTTTAAATTTGTGATTAATTACCCAACACCCTAGCACTGTTGTCGGCTTATTTTCCGTTTCAATCGTATAATTATTTTTAAAATGTTTCTTACCCTTACCAATAATTGCCTTGGTTACTATTTCTTTATATGATGCCACTTTATCACCCCTCACTTTAAGATATGCAACTAAACAAAAAAAGTACACAAAAAAAGTAGCTTACACTACTTTTCTAATAATCGGTAAAAATTTACTTAAATTAGGATCCGACATTATCTTTGTATAGATACCTATTTTTTCAATATCATTCATATTATTTAAATCAATACTGTTTGAAACATCAACCTTATCAAAACTGCTTGCTTGTTTACTTGTATATTTTAAATCAAAATTACTTTCAGTTAAAACCTCATCATCCTTAGTTTTCTTGTAATACAAATTATAAGTATATTTAGTTTTATTTTTATTAACTGTAAACGCAAATTCACCAGTCGCTAATGTTCCATCACTTTTTTTAGAAATAATATAAGAATATTTATTATCACCCTCACTAGTTAAACTTATATTTCCGAGTTCACTTACCGCTTCTACTTTAATAAATTCCTTTGTTTTATTATCGACATATAAAGATATTTCGAATTTATTATGTCTTCCCAATTCATCCCTTAACTTTGTTAAATAATTATCTAAAGAACTTTTAATATCAGCAGCGCTAACTCCTCTCATTTTAGCAAGTACACTAATAAATTCATCATTGGCCTTTAAAGTATTGATAAAATTCTCTGCCACTCTATCTCTATTTGTACTATCGATAATGAGTCTAGTTCTATAACCTTTAATTACCTTCCCGTCGACATCGATATTTTCCTTATCACCATAAACTTTCTCGTCAGCTATCACTGTATCTACCGCTTGATTAAGTCCATCCAAAACTGTTTTAACATCATTACCATTGACAAAATAACTTAATTTATTATCTCTTAATTTAATATAATTTTCTGAAATCATTGGTACATAAACATAGGTTGAAGCCCCATCTCCATAAAGATTAGCATTTATAAAATCCTCACCATTATAACTTGTTTTTAAATCTATAAAACTCATACCGCCAGCATTATCTTTTACATAATCTGCACTATAACTAATCTTACTAAGCTCATCATACAATTCCGCATTCTCATCATTACTTTTAATTGTATAATTTAAGCTAATATTACCATCAGTAATATCATAAACATTTTCATTGACATTACTCTCTAAATAATCAAATAATCCATCTACCGTTTGTGTAAATAAAGTTTTTGGATTATTACTAAAAAACATCAAACAAAGAATAATAGCAATTACCAAAATCAAAAATATCGCAATAAGCCACGGCAATTTAGATATTCTAGCCTTAGTCGAATTCTTCACAATATCTGTATAATCTACATTAAAATTTTCTGTCTTCGCATCTTCATCCATTAAAGAATCTTCAAGCGCATCATTTGTTCTATCCTCAACCTTTTTTACAAATTCTTTTATTTTATTTTTAGTATTATTTTCAGTATTTTTCATATACTTATCTCCTACTCTTTACATCAATAATACCAAAATAATAGATTTTTTTCAATAGAAAAAGATATAACCAACTAATGACTATATCGAATGTTTTTTATTCAAAGATGAATTTCTATAAGTTTTAACAAAACTTTTCATTTGCTTTTTCTTTTTTACTTCTTCCGTTTCTTTTCTTTTATTAATAAACATTTTAAATATCTCCAATTTAGAATAATTCTCCAACATTTTCCTTGCTCCGATAGATAAATTACATCGTTTATCCTCAATCTTAGCAGAAAATGGTCCAGGAACAAAAACACACACAGCAATTAACAGTCCAAGACAGCCAACAACAAACATATTTTCATCATTATTCAAAGCAAAACTAAAACCACCGCTATAGCATATTAACATACCCATTACACCAGTAAAAAGCATTAAATAATAATGAATAATATAATCCATAACCTCATCTATATTATTTCCATAATCACTAGATAAAATCCAAGAATAACTTTCATCTATAACATCAATTATACTAACTCTACAGTCCTCTAATTCCTTACATAAAGTCTTTAAATCCTCTTTTTTTGACATATCCATAAACGCCAAAGAATCTTTATCCAAAGTAACAGTAACATGACTGTGTAGATATTCAATTAATTGTTCAAAATTATTTTTCATATCAGCAATAAAATCACCAACAGCTTGATTTTTATCCGCATCAAAATTTTCATCATTAATAATATCAGCCAATTGTTTATCGCATTCACATATATCATCAAAAACGTTATTATAAATAGTAATTAAATCTTGTATTTTACTATTTTCCTTTTCCAAACCACCATTAGAAACATCTATATCACTTTGAAGCTCAGCCAGCTTATCACTAATTTCTTGAGTTATATCATTTATACATTCAGCTAAGAAAATACACTTTTTATTATAAGGATGTTTTACAATAATTTGTTTTATTCTTTGAACCTTATTTAAAACAGCCTTACCTTCATTCAACATTTTATCAATATTGTTATTAATATATATAACATGTCCTAAATCACAGGCACTTCTAAAACCAACAATATTACTAGATAATTTCCCAAGCTTAATCAAATTATTATTAATATCGCATCTATCATTTCCAAGCCCTTTCATGCCATTTATCAAACTATTACCTCGGTCTTGAATAGATTTAGTCTCCTTAGACAAATCACCAAATATTTGATTATATTCATTTGTATCAATTTTTCCACTATAACAATCAAGAAAAAATTCTTCCCACTTTGTAATTAACGAATTAATTTCCATATTCAATAATTCTATCTCTTTATTACTTTTTCCTTCTTTTACCTTGTTTATCCAACCTACATTAAAAATCATATAATCGCCTCCAAATATTAGTTGACGATTATTATACATCAAAAATTATACCTTGTAAATTTCTCCATGCAAAAGATAGCTTAAGCTATCTCCGCGTCCATACTCCATGTTTTAACATCAGTAATTTTAACATTTACAATCTCACCTAACATTTCTTTAGGTGCTTTTACATTGACGAGTTTCATCGTATCAGTATATCCCGCAAGCATATCAGAGTTTTTCTCGCTCACATTTTCAAGTAATACTGGAACAACTTTTCCTAAATATTTATCATTAGCTTCCCTCGCATATTTATTCACAAGCTCATTTAATCTATGTAATCTTTCTTCTTTAACTGATAGTGGTGTTTCATCTTTCATCTTAGCCGCTGGCGTTCCTTCTCTAGGCGAAAAGATAAATGTAAAAGCTGAATCATACTTACAAGTATTTACGACATCCAAAGTATCTTCAAAATCCTCCTCAGTTTCACCTGGAAAACCTACAATAATATCCGTTGTAATAGCCGCATTAGGAATAGTTTCTTTAATTTTATTAAATAATTTCAAATAAGATTCTTTAGTATATCTTCTGCCCATTAATTTTAAAATTCGATCAGAACCAGATTGTAATGGCAAATGAATATAAGGCATAATATTAGGATACTTTCCAATAACCTCAATCATTTTATCCGTAAAATCCCAAGGATGTGAAGTTACAAATCTAACTCTCTCAATACCAGTTTTAGCTACCTCTTCAAGTAAATCACTCATATCATATTCTAAATTTAAATCTTTACCATAAGCATTAACATTCTGACCAAGCAAAGTAACCTCTTTATAACCATTATCCTTCAAAGATTTAACTTCTCTTATAATATCACCAAATCTTCTACTTCTTTGTTTTCCTCTTGTATAAGGCACTATACAATATGTACAAAATTTATCACAACCATACATAATATTAACAAAGGCTTTATATTTACTATCTCTTTTAGCTGGCATATCTTCAATGATATCACCTTCACAGCTATACACATCGACTTCTATTTTATCTTTATGCATCGCTTTATTTAAAATCTCTGGTAACTCATGAATATTATGCGTTCCAAAAACTATATCTAAAAAGCTATACTTATCTAAAATTTCATTGACAACAACTTCCTCTTGAGCCATGCATCCACATACACCAGTAATAATATCTGGTCTATCTTCCTTCATATGTTTAAGTCTTCCAATCATACCAAATACTTTATTATGCGCATTCTCTCTAATCGCACAAGTATTAAGTAAAATCAAATCTGCACTTTCCATATCTAAAGCTTCTTTAAATCCCATTTCCTCTAAAATTGCTTTGATATTTTCTGAATCATGAACATTCATCTGACATCCATATGTTTTAACAAAATAAGTTTTTCCTACACCAAGTGTTTTTGAATCCTCTGGTATTTCATACTTTTTAATCTTAACTTCATTTTTAGTTCTTTTCTTAGCTTCATCTAAATGTGGCATCAACATACTAATCACTTCCTCAAAAGATAATAACATAAATCAAAAGAAAAAGCTAGTCTAAACTAGCCTTATTAAGGTTCTATAATAAATAGTGTTGGTGAGTAAAATTTCACCGACACTGTTT
>ENA-OPVV01001080-OPVV01001080.1-human-gut-metagenome-genome-assembly--contig:-NODE-1080-length-21236-cov-1.716066_pt1 | contig 21236 bp, 18 predicted proteins | sample MGYA00241500_ERZ501992 | MGnify/ENA primary metagenome ERZ501992 (study PRJEB25962, sample SAMEA2043052) | human gut metagenome | biome: human gut; feature: human-associated habitat; material: faeces...
GAATTCTTAGCAGCAATGACTACATTATTATTAATTTGTAATTTGGCTGCTGTCAGCACATATTCACCGGGTGCAAGAGCAAATTTACTGCCTGGTGTTGCATCTTGAATAGCAGAAATCCAATCGTCAGCAGGAGTAAGTTCGATAGCATCACTCAAATCCAGATTAGTGGTGAAAGTAGAATAACCACGAGTCTTTTCACCTAACTTCAATGTAGCTCTGTAATTGGTTTCCGGTGTAAGACCTGTGATAGTGGCGGAGCCGGAAGATATGTCGGTTGAATTCAGCGTATACGTCACAGTATTGGCACTGGAGTTTGCGGTAGTAGGAGCACAGATGACAGCATCGACCTCAATACCCGGTGTCCATGTTACTTTTACAGAAGTGCTCTGAATGTCGCCGGCTTTTACCTTTTTCATGTTCTGTTCGGGGTTGGTTGTACGCTTGATGTCAACCCATTTGGATGTGCGGGAAGAATTGTTTTCATCAATGGCTCTTACGCGGATGTAATAATCAGTCTCTCCGATAAGATTGGTTAAAGTCTTTTCGGTTAAAGTTGTGGTATATGAGGCATCCGGTGTACGTTGGTCATAATCGGGACTGTCCGCATAAACTTCAAGTTCGTAGCTCCTGACATTTCATTCCAACTGACAATGATGTTTACTTCCTGTGAAATACGTGCAGTGATGCCGGTTGGCGACAAGACACGATTAAGAACTAAATCATTGATATCATCTGGTTCACTACATGATGTCACTGCAACACTACCCAGGCAAACGGCAGCTAATGTACAAATTGATAGTATATATTTTTTCATTGTTGTCCTACTAGTATACAAACATTATTAAATCCAATGTATAAAAAAGACATTTTAACTGATTATTTACAAGAAATATCAGAAAAATGTGAATTTAAGAAATGGTATTTTGGGCATTATCATGATAATAGGCAGGTTAATTCACAATACATATTGCTTTATGAAGATATTATACCATTAGAATTTGAAAGTATTTTTGAATAGTTTTCATTATACATAAAATATAAAATAGATATCATATAGATATCTATTTTATATGAGTGAAATTATTCTCTTGGAAGCTTCAATAGGTTATCTTGTCCTGTGTAGTCAGGTTCAGATCTAACATATTTTTCGCCATTTTGACTTACAACAGGTTGTAAGTTTGGATAAGGATATATATTTACTTGTATGCTATTAGGATTGCTTTTTAGGAAGTCATGGACAGCTGATTTGTAATAATATCCATTTTCTTGGCACCCTTCTAAATAGATTTTATCTATTTCTTGTAAGTTGTTTGAAGAGCCACATTCGGGTTTCATTTTTATCTTAACTGCTTTCATATAAATTAAGCTCCTTTCTATCCCCAAGAAGTCAAAAGTGTTGACTTCTAACAATAGAAAGTGTTATAATAATTCTAACAATACTTTTGCGAGAAGCTATTTGTTAATAAGCATTTCAAGTTGTTTATAACACTTGGGATGTTTTTTTATTGCTAATGAGATTATAGTACATAATTTTGCTAATGTCAAGTATGGGACAAAAAAATATTTTTTGGAACACTATTGACAAAATAAAATAAGAAAAGTATAATATATAGGGTGGTAATATGAAAAAGAAAAATGTATTAAATTTAATAAAATATTATATAGAAAATAATGATGAAAGCTTTAGAAATGAAGCGTATGAAATAGCAAAAGATTTTGATCAAAATGGAGATTATCAAGTGGCTGAATATATAATGGCTTTGTTGTCTGATGTGAATACTTTTGTGCCACAATCATATGAATCTGGCTCAGAGTTTTTTACAAAAGTAGAAGTTAGCAATGTGTCATTACCATTACCAGTAGAAATTAAAAATGATATTGTAGGAATAGTAAATGCGATAAGCAAAAACATTGGAGTTAACAAATTTTTATTTGAAGGAGCACCTGGAACAGGAAAAACAGAAACTGTAAAGCATATTGCTAGGATTTTAAATAGGGAGTTATATCAAGCAGAATTTGATACTATTATAGACAGCAAATTAGGTCAAACATCTAAAAATATAAATGCAATTTTTGATGAAATAAACCATTTACCGCATCCTGAAAAAATAATAATATTATTTGATGAAATTGATGCATTGGCTCTAGATAGATTAAACAATAATGATTTAAGAGAAATGGGAAGAGCTACATCTACATTATTGAAGGAACTAGATAAATTAAATGAAAAAATAGTTTTTATAGCAACAACAAATTTATATAAATCGTTTGATAAAGCTATTATTAGAAGATTTGATAAGATTATTAATTTTAATAGATATTCACAGGAAGATTTATTAGAAATTGCAGTTTCAATTTTAAGTGAATATATAGATAAATTTCCATCAGCTGTGAGAGACATAAAACTATTTAAAAAAATAATAAATACATTGAACCCAATACCATATCCAGGAGATTTAAAAAATTTAATACGTACAGCGTTAGCTTTTAGTGATTCAACAAATGAATATGATTATCTAACAAGATTATATGAAACTGCAAATAATGTAAATATTAAAGAGAATATAAAAAAATTACAAGAACAAAAATTTACTATAAGGGAAATTGAAAATTTAACAGGTATTCCTAAAAGTACAGTTTCAAGGGGGTTAAATAATGAATAATTTGATTCAATTAAAAGGGCAGTTAACTCCTAGAAGTAATCCATCACGTGGAGGAGGAAGTAATTTAGCTGCAAATACAGAAGTTAAAGTGGAACAATTAGAAAACATAATAAAAGATCTTGAGGGATTAAAAGAATATTGGAAAGACAAAATAACATTGATTAATGGAACATTGATTAATGTTGAATATAATAGAATAGTTCCAAAAAGTAAAAGAATAAAAACTATATTATTTAAAAGTTCCAATGAAAATACTTCAGATTTAATAAAAGGTGCTAAATATGGTGGAGATGAAAATAACCCTTATCATATTATAACATATTTTATACCATTAGAAAATTTAGAATTCAACATAAAAAAAATACAGATATGTGCGAACATTATTAAAGAAAAATTTAATAGTAGGTTCAATAATGAAGATGAAAAAAAGATAAGCACAATAGATTTTTCAAAATATGACGTATCAAAAACTACTTTTATGGAAGTGTTAACCGATTGTTCAATAGTAACTAAATTAACTTATCCACAATATAACAAAGAATTAAATGAGAATCAAGCAATAACTTTATATGATGTTAATAAAAAAACTAAAGACATTTTAGAAGAATTAGGGATAACAGGTAGAAGACTTGATATTTTAGATGATAATACAATTATCTTATATAAGGATGCATTATCTATATTAGTAAGACAAGCACCATATCTAATTTCAATGGCAGTAGAAGATATATCTGATTATGAATTACCTAAAGATTATGAAGAGGAAGATATATTAGAATTAGAGCAAGTTGCTAAAAATGTAGCTGAATTTCCAGAACCAACAGATGAACCATATATAGGAGTATTAGATACAGCATTTGATAAAAGAGTATACTTTGAAAAATGGGTTGATTATGAAGAAAGGTATATGGATGATTTAGGGGATATTACTGAAGAAGATAAGAAACATGGTACAGCTGTTGACTCTATTATAGTCGATGGTCCGTCTATAAATCCTAAATTAGATGATGGTTGTGGAAGATTTAGAGTAAAACACTTTTGTATAGCACATCATGGAAATAATAGTACATTTTCAATAATGAGAAGAATAAAAGACATTGTTGAAAATAATTTAGACATAAAGGTTTGGAATCTTTCTCTTGGATCTAATATGGAAATTGATAAAAATTTCATATCTCAAGAAGGGGCTTTATTAGATATGTTGGAAAATAAATATGATATTATTTTTATTGTAGCAGGAACAAATCAAACAGAAAAATTACAAGACAAAATTGGTTCACCAGCGGATTCTATTAATTCCTTAGTTGTTAATGCAGTAAAAAGAAATGGTGAAAAAGTTTCTTATGCAAGAAGAGGAAAAGTATTATCATTTTTTAATAAACCAGATATATGCTATTATGGTGGAGATGTAGGAGAAAAACTAAGAACTTGTATTGGAACAGGAGAAAAAATGAATTTAGGAACTTCATTTGCAGCACCTTGGATTTCAAGAAAAATGGCTTATCTAATTTATAAACTAAGATTGTCAAGGGAAATAGCAAAAGCTTTAATTATAGATTCTGCAACTGGTTGGGATATGATTGACGATAAGAAAGCAGAGTATTATGGTTTTGGTAGAGTACCAATTAGGATAGAGGATATAATTAATTCAGAAAAAGATGAAATAAAATTTTATATAGAAAGTGAATCAACAGATTATGATACATATACATATGGAATTCCAGTTCCACTTGATAAAGAAAAATGTCCATACATAGCAAAAGCAACTTTGTGTTATTTTCCAAAGTGTACTAGAAATCAAGGCGTAGATTATACTAATACAGAGTTAGATTTGTATTTCGGTAGAGTTATGCAAAATAAAAAGGGAAATATTACTATAAAAACCATAAATAATAATAAACAATCAGATGAAGACGGAAGAGTATTTGAAGGAGATGCTAGAAAGTACAATAGAAAATGGGACAATGTTAAGCATATTGTTGAAGAATATAAAACTACAGCCCGTCCTAAAAAAGTATATGAAAATGCAGCCTGGGGATTAAGTGTCAAATCGAAAGATAGACTTGGCAAAGGCGATGGAAAAGGAATTAAATTTGGAGTTGTAATAACCCTTAAAGAAATTAATGGAGTAAATAGATATGATGAGTTCATAAGACAATGCTCTTTTAAAGGTTGGCTTGTTAATAAAGTTGATGTTGAAAATAGATTAGAATTGTATAATATAGCAGAACAAGAAATTGAATTTGAATAATATAAAAGTGAGAAATTTACAATATGTTAAATTTCTCACTTTATTGCTCAAAGGTTAATTATAACTTTAATCCGCCAATAAGTAACTCAATTGCATCAACAACCCCATTCCTATAATACTTCTCGTTCCAATATTCTAAATAATCCAAAAAATTATCATCAAGAAAATTAAGTTGTTTTTGTACATATTTTTTATCTTTATTAGGAACTCGTTTTAAAATCCTTTCAGAAATCTCATCAAAATAAATCCAATGCCTTTTATCCTCATCAGTTTTTAAAGAAGAAATTTCATCCTCTCTAAATAATAACCAATCCTTTAATAAATCATCTTTTACATCTCTTAAATTATTCATTGTTAAAACCTCCGTTTTTATTAAAAATTTTTGGGGACAAATTGGTGACAATCGTTGCAAAAATAGACCTATTTTAACCTGATTCATAATCATACCAATTTGCTATAACCATATTAAAACCAATAAAAACTCAAGTTAACAAAATTTCTCAAAAACACCAATTTAATTCTCATAACCCGTTGTTGTGGAAAAAACAAGAAATAAAAATAAATGAATAAAACTCTAGAGCTACAAGCAATTGCTAGCTCTTAATTTTGTGCCAAAATAAGTAGTTTAAAGTTCATTGGGCACCAATTGGGCACAAATCTATATAAAAAGGTTTTTGGTAAACCTTGAATTTTCGATATTTATAAATATATTTGATTAAAGTCTATTTGAAATAAAATGAAAAAGTTTCTGCTTAAATTATAAAATATTAAATTGTAAAATTAATTAAAAGTATTTAAGCAGAAACTATCATATCTTGATGTACTTCTTTATTATTATAATTTTTCATAGAATTTCTTCCTTTCAATTTTTTTGTATAAATTTATGTGATAAGCCTTTAATTGGCTTTAAAAAAATTTTTTGTATCTTCTCTATAAAGAAGATTATCAAGTTTATCTGATGCTTCTCTGTCCATTTTCGTGAATGCATGGGCATAGATATTTAATGTAGTAGATGTTTGAGCATGTCCTAGTCTATTACTAACAGTTCTAACATCTAACCCTTGTGCAATAAGCAAAGTTGCATGTGTATGGCGTAAACCATGAAAAGTAATATGTGGTAAATTCTTATCTTCTAAGAACTTTCTAAACCACCTAGTAATTGTATCTGGATGCATAGGAGAACCATCCCATTGTACAAATAAACGATTAGTATTAATCCATTTGTCTCCTAATTTTAATCTTTTTTCTGATTGTTTTCTTTTATATTCTTTTAATAATTTAGTAATTGAATCAGGGATACTAATGACCCTGTTTGATGTTTCTGTTTTGGGATCTTTTGTATAAATTCCAATAGAAGAAACATATTGACTAGATTGTCTTACTGTAATTGAAGAATTTTTTAAATCTACATCTTGCCATTCTAATCCTAAAACTTCTCCACGCCTTAATCCTGTAAAAATTGTTAAAAGGATAATGACTCGAAATTTTAATCCTTCGCCTTCCAATGCCTTAATTAATGCAATTGTTTGTACATCATCATAGAAATTAATATTTGGCTTTTTTGCTTTAGGTGGTCGTACTCTTGATGCTGGATTATATGGAATCATTTGCCAATATACAGCTTGTTGCAACATAGAATGTAATAGTCTGTGATGTTCTAGTACTGTTTTTGAAGATAACTTATGTTTAATATTTTTTCTAATATAAGTTGCTTCACTTAATTCTTGATATAAATACATTAATTGCATTGGTTGAATTTTGTCCAAATACATATTGCCGAGATAGGGGAGAATCCTTGATTTTAACATACTTTTATATCTTTCATAGGTTTTAGGGGATAAATTTGGAATAGCATAATTGTTAATCCAAAAATCAGCAAAATCTCTAAAACGCATCTTTTTAGCAGACAGTGCTTGTCCAGTTTCTATTTCAGATATAAATAGAGCTAATTCTTTTCTAGCTTCACTTTTATTTTTAGCTTGAACAGTTTTTTTGTACATTATTCTTTTGCCTTCATCAGTATATCCAGCAGAAACTCTTAATCTATAAGAATTCTCTCCACGCTTTTCTATATTTCCTACCACACCTTCATCACCTCCTTTCATGTGGTAGGATAATTTTATACTATCTTGAAATGTAAACTTTAATATTAAAATTATCACTTGTATGTGACTCTAAATCAGCTTTTAAACCTTGAAAGTTATTAATATAATAGTTAGGATCATAAATAAAGCATAAAAAGTTCCTGCATTTTGGATGAGATTTATATCTACCAATGTCAACTAACAATTCATCTCCTATTTGCTTATCTTTTAGTCCATCTCTAGTCATTTTAACTTCGATTCCAATTTCATAATCTGGTATAAGAAAATCTAATCGTGAATTGGCACCAGCATGGTTAGGAACAGCTTCTTCTGCTCTAATGTCTTTAAAGAATGTAAGAAACAAAGCATGTAATAAATCTTGTACATCATATTCATCATTAATAGTAATTGTTGATCTAGAAGAATGTCTAATTAATAATTGTTGTGCTATTGAATGAAAGTTATTAAAAATATATTCTATTTTTGAAATAGCTTCGGCGCTACTATGTGGATATATTTCTTGTTGGGAATATTTAAGTCTTGTTAATATTTCAATAGATCTTGTATAAACATGATTTATAATTACTTTGCAATTAGACAAATCATGTCGTAAAGATAAAATTAATTTATCTTGTTTTTGCTTTTCATAATATAAGTCAATTGGTGATAAATTTTCTGGTAAACTCATAGAACTTATATTTTGTTCCAAAGATTCCATTGCTGAAATGAGATTTGTAACAGAATCGGAGTACATGGAATCTTTACCTACTTCATAAGTTCTATATTTTATGAAGTCTCTAGTGATTTCCATATATTTTTCATCTATTCTTTTTTCATCGCATAGACCTATATTTTTACATAACTGAATAAATTTTTCCTTAATTTTAGGTTCATAATTGCCTTTTAACTCTTTTGTCTGAAGTTTAACCCAAAGCCAATCATATGGACAATTTAATTTTTCAGTAATTACAAGCATTTTAGATAAGACTATTGGTAAGTTCTTTTTATATTCTTGTTCTAAATTTTTTATACATTTATCTATTTCATCATAAATATTCATAGTTAGTCTCCTTTATTTTTTACATTTATGCTTACTATCAGGTAAATAAAATTTATTGCACTCAAAACAGTAATTTGGAATATTACCATTTTTTATATCCAAAAACAATTCATAATACATCAAAGAAAGTAAAGATTTATAAGAAATACTTTCTACAATTTCATCTGAATCAGCTTTTACAAAACGTTTTCTAATGCCACCAGTTCTATAAGAAATTTGCTCTAAAGTTTTTTCTAACAATCTATTATCACAAGATAAGTTATAAAGTAAACGGTGCATTTCTGATAAATAATCTATATAACAAGATATAGGTTCAAAATACCCTGTTATTTTATATTCTTCTAATATTGAATTAAAACTATCTTTCCCAGGAAAATCAACTGTTTTAAAGTTTAGGTCAAATTGAAATAAAGAAGGGTTATAATAATCTGTGTCAAATATTCCTAATTCAAATGGTTTAAAGATTGGAAAAGAAACATTAAACTTTTCATTTGTAGATTCATAAACTTCTCCAAAGAAACCATATTTGCATGCGAAACTATAAATAGTTTTATAAAAAGTTTCTCTATCTGTTGCATAAGAATTAATATCTAAAAATTCTAAATATATTCTTGAATTTTTTTCTTTTTCATCCAATGGATTAAAGAATATAATTTTAGAATCTTTGTTAGGACCATAAACTTCTTTACCAGTAAAAGAAGAATATTTTATGGGATTTTTTATTTTTAACCATAATGGTTTTTGATTAGGTAATATATCAATATAATCTTCTAAAGTTTTAAAACTATATTCACTAACTAAAGAATTGTTTTTTCCAGTTAAATATCCAACAGGTACATTAAAAAAGTTAGATAATTTATTTAAAACTTCAAATCCTGGTGTGGAATTATTTGATTCATAATTTGCGATTATTGATCTTTTTTCTCCAATAGCATCTGCTAATGCTTGTTGTGTAATACCTTTATTTTTTCTTAACTGCTTTAATTTTTCACTAAAATTTATATTCATCATAAACACTCCAATATATTTTTATGAGAACATTATAAAACAATAATTTTTATTTGTAAATAATTAAAACAAAAATATTTAAAAAAGTGTTGACAAGAAACAAAAATATAAATAAAATGTTTTAAAACAAAACAACAATGTTTTTGTTTTAAACAAATCAGATAGGAGGTGATTAGATATGGATAATGAAAAATTAAATTCAAATACAAAAGAAAAAAGAGTTTTAGATTCAGTAGAAGCAGCACAATATTTGGGTATTTCATATTGGTTAATTCGTAAATTAGTTAGAGAAAAGAAAATACCATATTACAAAATTGAATCTAAAACACTATTTACAAAAGAAATTCTAGACAAATACATTCAAGATAGTCTAGAAGAACCAAGGAAAAAAGTAGAATATAGTTTTGATGATTTTTAAAATTAAAAAATATTTTACTAAAAAGGTGGTGATTACTGATGAAAGGAGGAAAGAGATATTGGTTTAAGTTGTACAATAATTTTTTTGACAACGAAAAAATCAAGCAAATCAAAAGAAAAAAAGATGGAGATAGGCTTATTGTAATTTTTATAAATTGTTTAGTAATAGCAGCAAATTGTGAATCTGGAGGATATTTAAAAATAAGTGAAAATAAGTTTTTTACCATAGAAACATTAGCACATCATATGGGTAGAAATCAGAAAAGTATCGAGAATGCACTAGATATTTTTCAGGAATATAGCATGATAGTACAAGATGAATATGGATATAAAATTAAAAATTGGAATAAGTATCAAAACTTACAGGAGAAAGGGATAAAGGATAAAAAAGAATCCACAAAAATTGGAAAAAATGTGAATACAGAAAGAGAAAAAGAATTAAAAAAAGAAATAGAAACAGAAGGAGGTGAATTTTATGCAAAACAGAGTTATGGAAAAATCAAAGATTTTATATAGTGTAGAAGAAATCTTGCAAAATGGTTATCCAATAAAAGCAAATATACCTGAAGATACCAGATGTAAATATTGTAATAAAGTTTTGAAACCAAGAGGGATATTAAATCCAATAAGCCAAACAATAAATGTATTTATAGAAAATGAAAAATGTGATTGTAAACAAGCAATAGAAGAAAGAAATAAGGCAAAAGAAAAACTACAAGAAGAATTGATGAAACAATATGAGAATTATAGAAAAGAAGAATACAACAAAAAAATAAAACAATATTATGGAACAGATTTTATAACAGCACAATTTAAACAAAAAACTTTAGAGAATTTTATTACAAATGAACAAAATTTAAGAACGAAATTAGCAGCAGAAAAGTTTATATCAGATTTCAAAAACTTTAAAAATGGTATTATATTTGAAGGAAAAAGTGGAACAGGAAAAACACATATATCAATGGCGATATGTAATGAATTATTAAAAGAAAATACGCCAATAATATTTGGAACATTAACAGAATTAGTAGATAAGTATGCTAAATTTTATACAAATCATACAGAAAGTGATCTAACAAAATTATACACAAAAGTAGATTTATTAGTTATAGATAATTTGGGACTTGAACCAATGAATGATTGGTTGTTATCTAAATTATTTACAATTATAAATGAAAGAATATTAAATGAATTGCCATATATTATTACAACAAATTATGACAGAGATAAGTTAAAACAAAGATTAAGCATACCAAACAAAGTATGTGAAACAACAAATTCTATAATATCAAGATTATATAATATGTGCTACAGAATAGAATGCAAGTAGAAAAAAGATTATAGAATATTAAAATTGAAAATAATGTAGCTATTTAATAGTGATGGAATATAAATTGGGAATAGTTTGAAAATTTATTGTTTTATTATTTAACTTTATTTTAGAATAATAAAAAATTAGAATTAAAAATCAAGATGTAATAATATTAAGTTTTTCAAACTAGCATAAGAAAAATAGCTAAGTAAGGAGGTAAAGATGTTAGAAAGAAAAATTGCAACATATGATAAAACTAATTTTAGGAAAAGACTAAATGAGTTTTTAGAAGTTGCAAAAATATATAAGCAAGACGATTTGAATGAACATAATATTTATCAAGTTTTATATAAAACAGAACAATTTAGAAATGCAATATATAAATGTATAAAACTAAAAAGACCATTAATAGTAGATTCACCATTGCCAGGAAAAGAAGATGGGATAAGTGAATATGAGAGTAAATATTCAGATGAAATTTTAAAAATAAGGATTAATGAATTGTTGCCACCAGTAAGAACACCATATAACAATAAAAGATTAGAAAATACTTGCCAAGCAATAGGAGAAAAGTATAAGGGTTTATTTGTAAATAGAGAAGTTATAATTAGAGTGCAAGTAAGTGTACCAAGAAATAATTGGGATATAGATAATAGAGATTTAAGATATATTTTGAATGGATTTGTTTATGGTGGACTTATTACAGATGATAATATTAGATATGTAAGTTATATGTTAGAAGGAATTAATGACAAAGAAAATTATATAAAAATATTTATTGGTGATAAAAGAAATATTTTAAAAATTTGCAGCATAAATCCAAAAGAATATTTTGAAAAAGTGTGATTATTAAGCAGTTTGAAAATATCCGACTAGTCACACTTTTGGGACTTTCAAAAAATCACACTTTTTAATAAATATAGAAACACCTAAAAATAAAGTAAAACTGAAATTTTTTATACTTGAAAATTGTACATAGGTAGGGAGCACGTAACAGAAAAAACATATAAGTACATGTAAGGGAGGCAGGAGGCACAAGATGGTAATCTTGTGTCTTCTTTCGCATAAAAGTAAGTTGGAAAATAGGTGAAAATGTAAAAAAGGGAGGAAGTGATTTAAGTGGAAAAAGAAAAGAGGATATGTTTAAGGAATAGAGATTTTAATTTTATAATGTATTTATCTGAATATGGAATTATAACAAATGAAAATGTTAAATTATTTTATGATTCAAAATATTATTATAAAAATAGATTAGCAAGTTTAGCAAAAGGAGAGTTTATTGAGCGATTATATGGAAAAGTTGTATTAGGTAGAAAAGGAAAAAGTTATTTGAATGAAACAGGATTAGGGTATAGAAATATAAACAGAAATGAAACATATAAAAAAAGAATGGAAAGAATTAGTGATGTATCTTGTAAGGTACAATTAGCTGGATGGTTCTTTGAGCCAAGTTGGAGGTGTAATATTAATACTTTTACAAAAAGAGGCAATAGATTTATAGGTGTCATGTCAAGAGAAAAAAGACATTGGGGAGAAAGTGATGAAGATTATTACAAAAGGTCTTACATAGTTTATTTTCTACATAGAGAAATTACACCAAGAGAATTAAAGTATATAGATAAAGAATTAGATAGAAATAAAAATAATTTTAGAGGTGCAATTATATTTATAGAAGATGAATGGCTCATAAACCATCCAAGATTTACAAATCTAGGTTATAGAGAAAATTATACAATTTTATACAAAAAAGAAATATGGGATATTTTTAAAAATATAAAAGATAAAGATTATATGAAGAATAGAATAGTTGATATATTTGGAGAAGATATCGATAGAGTTAATGGTTATATATATGAAATGTATTGCAAAAAGGAAGATGATTTATATACATATGTTTTTCCAATGACTTTTGCTGATTTTAGTATTATGGATTGGATTAATTATATGGTTGATAGTAGTATTTATGGTGATATTAAATGCAAGGTTGTTTGCAATGAAATTTGCATAAAGGAGGTTAGAAATTTTTTGAAAGATAAAGTTGAAGTGATTTGTTTAATAGAACAATAGAAGAAAATGGGAAAAATAACATAGAATCATTGAGAAAAAAGTCGTTTTATGATATAAATATATCATAAAAATAGGATAACTAATATATGGGAGTTTAAGAATATGAAAATTATTGAAATATTAGAAGAGTTTAGAAAAATATTTGCTAATGAAAGAGATAAGGGGACAGCTTTTGAAAAAATAGTAAAAATATATTTAGAAAACGAACCAAAATATAGAGAAATTATAGAAAAAGTATGGATGTGGACAGATTTTCCGTATAGAGATAATATAGGAGATACTGGAATTGATCTTGTAGCAAAAACAGTTTATGATGAATATTGGGCAATTCAATGTAAATTTTATGCTGAAGATCACGAAATAACAAAGGGGGATGTTGACACTTTTCTAGCAACTTCGTCTAAATATTTTTATGTAGACGGTGAAAAAAGAAAATATGATTATAGATTATTTGCTTCAACTACAAATTATTATAGTAAGAATGCAGAAGAAACTTTATTGGACCAAGATCCACCGGTTGGAAGAATAAGTCTAGAAACATTATTAGAATCTCAAATTGATTGGAAAAAATATTCACCAGTTCAAAATGTAATAGAGTTAAAAGATAAAAAGACACCAAGAAATCATCAAAATAAAGCAATTAAAGATGTTTTATACGGATTTAAGAAACATGATAGAGGAAAGCTAATAATGGCTTGCGGAACAGGAAAAACATTTACTGTTGCTAATGTTATCAAAGAATATAATAAACCAACGTTGGTTTTAGCACATAATAAAACATTAGCAGGACAATTATATTCAGAGTTAAAAGAATTTTTTCCTGAAAATAGAGTAGAGTATTTTATTTCAAACTTCGATTTTTATCAACCAGAAGCTTATATTCCAGGTAGAGATCTCTATATTGATAAAAATGCAAAAACAAATTATGAAATTGAAATGTTGCGTTCAGCAGCAATGAATTCACTTATTGAAAGAGAAGATGTCATTGTTGTTGCTTCTGTTGCTTCTATTTATGGACTTGGAAATCCTGAACAGTATAAAGAAATGATTTTCTCATTACGTGTTGATCAAGATATTGATCGTAGAGAATTATTGACATTTTTAGTCGATCGTCAATATCAAAGAAATGATATTGAACAAACTAAAGGAACTTTTAGGGTTCGTGGTGATGTTATTGAAATTGTTCCAGGACATAGTGAAAGTTATTTGATTCGTATTGAATTATTTGGAGATACAGTAGAACGTATTTGTGAAGTAGATCCCCTTACAGGACATATTTTAGGTTCTTATAATACGTATACTATTTATCCTGCTTATGGATATGTAACGAAAAAGGAACAAATGTTAAAAGCTTGTGATACGATTTCTAAGGAATTAGAAGAACGATTACAGTATTTTAAAGATGAAACAAAGCTATTAGAGTATGAACGTCTTGATCAAAGAACGAGACATGACGTGGAAATGTTAAGAGAAGTGGGAATGTGTCCAGGAATTGAAAATTATTCACGACATATCGATGGACGAAAAGCAGGTCAAAGACCTTATACATTGATTGATTATTTTCCTAAAGATTTTTTACTTGTCGTAGATGAAAGTCATGTTATGCTTCCACAAATTAGAGGAATGTATAATGGGGATCGTTCTCGTAAAGAAACATTAGTAGAATATGGTTTTAGACTTCCAAGTGCTTTGGATAATAGACCACTTGTTTTTGAAGAGTTTGAAGATTTGATTCATCAAGCTATCTTTGTTTCTGCAACGCCAGGTGATTATGAACTAGATAAGGTTCATCATCAAGTTGTTGAACAAATTATTAGACCAACAGGGCTATTAGATCCAATCATAGAAGTAAGACCTATTGATGGTCAAGTAGATGATATTATTGATGAAATTCATCAACGTATTGAAAAAAATGAACGTGTATTGATTACCACACTTACTAAAAGAATGGCAGAAGACCTCAGTGCTTATCTTGTAGAACTTGGGTTAAAAGTTGCTTATTTGCATAGTGATACTAAAACATTAGAAAGAACAGAAATTTTAAGAGATCTACGTCTTGGAAAATATGATGTTTTAGTGGGTATCAACTTGTTAAGAGAAGGATTAGACTTACCAGAAGTTTCTCTTGTTTGTATTTTAGATGCTGATAAGGAAGGTTTTTTAAGATCGGAAAGATCATTGATTCAAACTATTGGACGTGCTGCTAGAAATAGTCATGGTAAAGTTATTATGTATGGTGATAAAATTACTGATTCTATGCAAAAGGCCATTGATGAAACAGCAAGACGTCGTGAAATACAAGAAAAATATAATAAGGAACATGGTATTATTCCTCAAACAATCAAAAAGGAAATTAGAGAAGCTATCCATGGACAAGAAAATGTGGATGAAGCCATTTCTCTTGTTAAAAAAGGTAAGAAAGCGAAGAAGAAAGATAAAGAAACACTTATTAAAGAACTTGAAAAACAAATGAAAGAAGCAGCAAAAGCACTTGATTTTGAAAGAGCAATGGAACTTAGAGATATGATGTTGGAGTTGCAAGGTGAAGTTTGAGTTTAATCATTTAGAAAAAAGTGTTTTAGATTCTTTATCTAAAAAGGGTCGAGTTTATCTTGTAGGTGGTATTGTTAGAGATATGGTGATGTATCAAAAGGTAGATTACCATGATGTAGATGTAGAAATCTATGATCTAGAAATAGATGAGATTATTGATATTTTATCTCAATATGGAAAAGTAAACGAGGTAGGTAAAAGTTTTGGTATTTTAAAATTGGATTGTTTACCAAATTTTGATTTTGCTTTACCTCGTATTGAAAGAAAAAAAGGACAAACACATCGAGAATTTGAGGTAGAAGTTCATAAAAATTTAGATATGAAAATAGCATGTCGTAGAAGAGATTTTACAATTAATGCAATGATGTATGATTATCAAAATGAAAAGCTGATAGATTATTATCAAGGACAAGAAGATATTAAAAATAAATGTTTAAAAATGGTTGATGAAAAAACATTTTATGAAGATCCTTTAAGAGTATTAAGATTAGCTCAATTTATGGCTCGTTTTGAATTTCAAGTGGATTTAAAAACAAAAGAGATTTGTCAAAAAATGGTCAATGAAGGAGTTTTACAATATTTATCTTTAGAACGAATTCAACAAGAATATAATAAGTTATTGATGTCTTCACATCCATCAATGGGTTTAAAATTCTTATTAGAACTCAATGCTCTTATTCGTCCTTTAGAAACATTAGCAACATGTCCTCAAAGATTAGATTTTCATCCTGAAGGAAATGTGATGAATCATACTTTATTAGTTGTTGACTTAGCTGCTTTATGTAAAGATAAAACAAGTTGGCCACTTGCTTTCATGTGGAGTGCTTTACTTCATGATATAGGAAAACCATTAGTAACAACTCCTGAAGGAAAAGCACCAGGGCATAATGAAAGTGGTGTAAAAGTTTTTAATCAATATTTTAGTCATTTTTTTACAAATAAAAAAATGAAAAAATATATTCGTACAATGATCTATTATCATATGCATTTGATGAATATGGTAAGAAATCAAAGCAAAGATTATAGTTACTATAAATTATTAAAAGGAATAGAAGGAATTTTTCCTTTAAACGATTTAGTATGTATGTCGAAATGTGATAAGTTAGGACGACTTGCAAATCGTCCAGAAACAATTTCAACATTAGATACTTATGTTGAAGAAAAGGTTTCAAGATGTGGAAATCATGCATTAAAACCTTTTGTGGATGGTAAACTCTTAATAGAATTAGGATTTAAACCTAATCAAGATTTTAAAGAATTACTTGATTGGGCCTATGATTTACAAATGAGAGGGCATGACAAAGAAAGTGTTATTCAATTATTGAAAGGAAGAAAAGATGGAAAATAAATTAATTATTCGAGGAGCAAGAGAAAATAATTTAAAAAACATTAATATCGATATTCCTAAAAATAAACTTGTTATTATGACAGGTCTTTCTGGTTCAGGGAAAACATCTTTAGCTTTTGATACAATTTATGCTGAAGGACAAAGAAGATATGTAGAATCACTAAGTGCTTATGCAAGACAGTTTTTAGGCAATATGGAAAAACCAGATGTTGATGCGATTGAAGGTTTATCACCTGCTATTGCAATTGATCAAAAAACAACTTCTAACAATCCACGTTCAACTGTAGGAACAGTTACAGAAATCTATGATTATTTAAGATTGTTATATGCACGTGTAGGAAAAGCTTATTGTCCTAAACATGATGTTGTTATTGAAAGTCAAACAATTAAACAAATGGCAGATACGATTGACCAATACGCTGATGGCGATCGTTTAATGGTTGTCGCAAGAGTTGTTAAAAGAAAGAAAGGAACTTTTAAAGATTATTTTGCGGACTTATTAAAAGATGGTTATTTACGTGTGGTTGTTGATGGACAAAATTACATGTTGGATGAAGAAATCGAACTTGATAAAAATAAAAAACATGATATTGATGTCGTTATTGATCGTATTATCAAAAAAGAAGGTTATCGTAGTCGTTTAGTAGATTCTTTAGAAGTCGGTTTGAAACTAACGGGTGGAGAAGTCATTGTTCAAAACTTAACAACAAAAACAGAAGAACTTTTTAGTGAACATCTTGCTTGTCCAATTTGTGGTTTTTCTGTTCCTAAATTAGAACCACGTTTATTTTCATTTAACAATCCATTAGGAGCTTGTCCGGATTGTCGTGGATTAGGGATTAAAAATGAAGTGGATGTTGATTTATTGATTCCAGATTGGAGTAAATCAATTAATGAAGGTGGACTTCGTTATTTTAAAACAGCAGTCGGAACAAATCGTATTGAATGGCAAAGATTTTTAGTTCTTTGTAAGAAATATAAAATAGATTTAGATAAACCATTAAAAGATTTTACAAAACAAGAATTAAGTTATATTCTTGATGGTTCGAGAGAACCTATTAGTTATGAAATCGTATCAGATAGTGGAAATGTCTCACGTACAACAAAATTTATTGAAGGTGTGAGAACATTAATTGCAAGAAGATATGAAGAAACAACTTCAAAATGGTCAAAAGAATGGTATGCATCCTTTATGTCAGAACATACTTGTCCTACATGTAAGGGAAGAAGACTTAATGATCAAGTTCTTTCTGTAAGAGTCGGTGGTTTAAATATTGCTGAATTTACAGAACAATCAATTGAGGATGCTTTACATTTTATTCAAAATATAAAATTAACAGACTATGAAATGAATATTGCTCGATTAGTTGTTAAAGAAATCAATGATCGTCTTACATTCTTAAATAATGTTGGTCTTGGTTACTTAACACTTGCTAGACGTGCAGGAGGATTATCTGGTGGAGAAGCTCAACGTATCCGTCTAGCAACTCAAATTGGAACACGTCTTACGGGAGTATTATATGTTTTAGATGAACCATCTATTGGTTTACATCAAAGAGATAATGAAAAGCTTATTAAATCTTTACAAGATATTAGAGATTTAGGAAATAGCGTTCTCGTTGTTGAACATGATGAAGATACAATGAAAGCTTCAGATTTTATTGTTGATATTGGTCCAGGAGCTGGCGTTCATGGTGGACAAGTCATTTGTGCAGGAACACCAGAAGAAGTTATGAATTGTAAAGATTCTATTACAGGACAATATTTATCTGGAAATAGAAAGATTGAAGTCCCTCAAAAACGACGTAAAGGGAATGGCTTATTTATTGAAGTTAAAGGGGCTAAGGAACACAACTTAAAGAATATTAATGTTAAATTTCCTCTTGGTAAATTCAATGTCGTTACAGGAGTATCAGGAAGTGGTAAATCAACATTAGTGAATGATATTTTAGGAAAATCATTAATGAGATATGTTTATCAATCAAAAGAGAGACCAGGTTTACATAAAGAAATCTTAGGAATTGAAAATATTGATAAAGTCATAGAAGTTTCACAAGATCCAATTGGAAGAACACCACGTTCAAATCCAGTAACTTATACAGGTGTCTTCGATGATATTCGTGATTTATTTGCACAAACAAATGAAGCGAAAATGAGAGGTTATGATAAAGGAAGATTCTCATTTAACGTTAAAGGTGGTCGTTGTGAAGCGTGTCAAGGTGATGGATTAAAGAAAATTTCAATGCACTTTTTACCAGATGTCTACGTTCCTTGCGAACAATGTGAAGGTAAACGATATAATGAAGAAACTTTACAAGTGACTTATAAAGATAAAAATATTTATGATGTTTTAGAAATGACAGTAGAAGAAGCGGTAGATTTCTTTGATAATTTACCAAAAATTAGAAATAAGATCCAAACACTTTATGATGTTGGTCTTGGTTATATTAAACTTGGTCAAAGTGCAACAACTCTTTCTGGTGGAGAAGCTCAAAGAGTTAAACTTGCAAGTGAATTACAAAAGAAGTCAACAGGAAAAACTGTTTATATTCTTGATGAACCAACAACTGGATTACACAGTCATGATGTTGCAAGACTTATCGATGTTTTACAACGTATTGTTGATCAAGGAGATACAATTATTGTTATTGAACATAATTTAGATGTTATTAAAGTAGCAGATCATATCATTGATTTAGGACCTGAAGGTGGAGCTGGAGGAGGAACAATTGTTGTTACAGGTACTCCAGAAAAAGTAGCAAAGTGTGAAAAAAGTTATACAGGTCAGTTCTTGAAATCAATGCTTTAAGGAGAAAAAAGATGAAATCAATTACAGTAGAAAAATTATTAGGGAATAATAAAAATTATCAACAAGTTACAGGAAATGAAGAATCTTTAAAAAGAGTTATTTTAACTGGTGAAATCAATCGACCAGGTTTTGAATTAGCAGGATTCTTTAAACATAGTGACTTTAGAAGAATTATTGTCTTTGGTGATAAAGAAATGGCTTTTATTGCTGAGATGACAGAAGAAAGACAAAAAGAAATCTTTCCGTGTTTAATTAATGAAGAAGTACCTTGTATTGTAATTTGTAAAGGACATGCTTGTCCTGAAGTATTAAAAAATATTGCTGATGAAAGAAACTTTCCAATTTTTCAAACAGAAATGATTACAGGCGTTGTATCAAGTGAACTTATGAATACCTTAGAAGAAAAACTTGCAAGAGAAACATTAATGCATGGTGTTTTTCTAAATATTCATGGTAAAGGTGTCATTATTAAAGGGGATAGTGGAATCGGTAAATCAGAAATTGCTTTAGAACTTGTTAAAAGAGGCCATTTATTAGTTGCTGATGATGCTGTAGAACTTTATCGTATAGGACAAAAAATCGTTGGTAAAGCACCTGCTGTTCTTGCTAATTTATTAGAAATTAGAGGAATTGGGGTTATTGATGTTTCTAAGATGTTTGGTATTTCTGCTATTTTAGATAGAAATGATGTTGATTTGGTGATTCAGCTAGAACGTTGGGTACCATCACGTGAATATACACGTGTAGGGGTTGAAGAAAATGATATTTCAGAAGATGTTTTAGGAATTAAAATTCCTAAAATAGTTGTTCCTGTATCAAGTGGTCGTAGTATGTCGGTTATTATTGAAGCGGCAGTTATGAATATGCGTTTACGTGACGTAGGTATTGATTCAAGTAAAGAATTTGTTGAACGTATTCTTAAAAATATTGATCATAATAAACAAGAACAATGAGATTCTTCCCAAGTTTTAATACCTTTATAGAAATTGGACCACTTTCTATACAATGGTATGCAGTTTGTATATTGACAGGTGCAGCAATTGCTTATTTTTTAGGGCAATATCATTTTAAAAAATTAGGTTATTCAAAAGAAATACTTTCTGATTATGTTTTTGGTTTATTATTTGTAGGAATCATTGGTGCTAGAATTTGGTATGTGATTTTTATGTGGAATGAATTGTATGCCAATAATCCGATGGAAATCATTATGATCAATCATGGAGGACTTGCTATTCAAGGAGGACTTATCACAGGACTTATTTATAGTTATTTCTTCTTTAAAAAAAGAAATATTTCATTTCTTGTTGCGGGGGATGCCATCATGCCAGGTGTCCTTATTGCCCAAGCATGTGGGAGATGGGGAAACTTCTTTAATCAAGAAGCTTATGGAAGTGCAGTTGATTTAAGTTTCTTAAAAGCACCTCATTTACCACAGTTTATCATTGATAAAATGTATATTCATGGTCAATATTATCAACCTACATTTTTATATGAATCCTTAGGATGTGTGATTGGTTTTTTAATTATTTTCTTTATTATTAGAAAGTACCAACAAAAACAAGGAATTCAGTTTTTTACTTATTTTATTTGGTATGGAGTTATTCGTTTTTTCATAGAAGCATTTAGAACAGATAGTTTATATGTTTTTGGATTAAAAACAG
>ENA-OPVV01001119-OPVV01001119.1-human-gut-metagenome-genome-assembly--contig:-NODE-1119-length-20737-cov-5.138478_pt1 | contig 20737 bp, 20 predicted proteins | sample MGYA00241500_ERZ501992 | MGnify/ENA primary metagenome ERZ501992 (study PRJEB25962, sample SAMEA2043052) | human gut metagenome | biome: human gut; feature: human-associated habitat; material: faeces...
GTATTTTTACCCTATGGAATTTAAACAATTAGAGGCCTTCGTAGCCGTAGTCGAAAATAAAAGCTTCTCTGAAGCCGCCCGCCAGCTGAATCTGACCCAGCCCACCATCAGTGCCCACATCAATTCCCTGGAACAGGAATTGAATTCGCGGCTGCTGATCCGCACCACCAAGAAGCTGAACATCACCCAACGCGGTCTTCTGCTCTATGACTGCGCCTCCAATATGCTGAACATGCGCAGCAACATTATAGAAGAGTTCACCGGACAAAATAAAAAAATTGTTGACCTGGCTGTTTCCACCATTCCTTCCTCCTACCTTCTGCCAGGTATTCTCAGTGCTTTCACCAGCCAGATTCCAGACGTATATTTTCACTCCTGGCAATCCGACAGTCTCGGCGCTGTGGCAAGAGTTCTGGATGGCAGCGTGGATCTGGCTCTGGTGGGAAATACCTTTGACGAACCAGATTGCTGTTTTATCCCTTTTTGCAAAGATAAACTTGTAATTGCCACCCCTGTCAACCAGCATTACCTACAATATCAGCAAAAAATGGATTCCGGCACCCTTGATTTCTCTGATTTTCTAAGAGAACCCTTTATTATGCGCGAAACCGGTTCTGGAACCAAAAAGGAAATTGACCGCTATCTGGAAAAACGAAATATCCCGGCTTCTTCCCTGCACATTGTAGCCCGCATGAACGATCTGGAGGCCATCCGCAAGTCTGTAGCCGGCGGCCTTGGAATCTCCATCCTCTCTGCCTGCTCTGCCAAAGATCTGGCCGACACCCACCAGATTCTCATGTTTCCCCTGAATCACGAATCCGCCATGCGAACCTTCTACATTGTGTACAGTAAGAACCGGATTCTGAAGCCACATGTGAAGCAGTTTTTAAAATTCGTAACAAATTTTTATTAGAGCGTGTTTAAAAAAGGCTTTCTGCAAGATGTGCGTCACAATTTATGGGAGATTTTTCAAACACACTCTAATAACCGCCTTTTAGAAATACCAGACAAAAGGAAGCTGCCCACCAATTTCCCAGTGAACAGCTTCCCATTTCATTCCCACATATTCAAAATTCAATTTCAGCAACTGCCGCCAGCTTATTTCTCCTCAGCAGTCTCTTCAGCCTCTGTCTCAGTCTCCGGAACTACGTTGTGAACTGGTGTTACAGTTGCGACAACTGCTTCCGGATCAGTTGTGATGTGGATATTCTTATTCTTGGCGATTTCAAGGTCTTTCACACGAAGCGTATCACCAATCTTCATACCAGCCACATCAACCTTGATCTTGTCAACCAGATCTGCCGGAAGTGCTTTGTATGCAACCTCTTTCAACTCATCCTGCAGAACACCGGACATAACCTTCTCTTCATTTTCCAGAATGATCTCAGCAGTGGAATGAACCATCTCATTGCTTACCAGTGCCTGGAAATCAACTTCCTCTACTGTATGTGCAAGTGGATTATAATCAACTTCCTTGATCAGCGCATCATAGGTTTTACCATCCAGTTCCAGCATTACCTGGCTTCCTTTATTGTTGTTCTTCAACAGAACTTCAATTTCTTTCTTAGTAAACTTAAGGGGAATGGAACCTTCAATTTCTCTGCCGAACAGGTTACCTGTTACAAATCCTTCTCTTCTTAATTTCTTTGCTTTGACATCCATGCTTCTTTTTTCAGCTTTTAAAGTATTCATTTATCTTTTCCTCCAAAATTCTGAAACGCTTAGCAGCCTTCAACAAAGAGGTTTTGTTAAGTACTTCTTTTTTCTTTTTACGTCCCTTATTATAGTCACTTGTTTCAATTATGATTAACCAAACATAACTTTTTTTTAAGGGATTTTTTTGTTAAAATCTGCTCTTGTTTTTCTTGGAAAATGGAAGTATAAAATAAATGAATCACTCAAAATTTTCAGGCAGTTGTCTTCTCTGCCGTAAAAGGCAGTTTTCGCTCTGCAACCTGCTTCAATAATGCCTCACTATGAGATACCACGATCAACCCGATTTCCCGCCTTTTTACTTCATCCAGCAGAAAATTCCAGATCTGGCTCTGCGTGATGAGATCCAGCATGGTACTGATCTCGTCTGCAATCAGAAACCTTGTCTCTTTTCCCAGTGCTCTTGCAATACAGAAACGCTGCAATTCCCCACCGGATAATTCCTGAGGATACCGGTTCAGCCAATCTTCTTCTATCCCCAGCCCCTCTATGATCCGATTTTCAACCTGCCCTCCATCAGACAAAATTTTTTCCATTTTCAGTCTGGGATTCACAGTCCTTTCCGGATGCTGCCAGATCATCTGCACCGGACAATACCCTTTCTTCGGCAAAGGCTTTCCATCCAGCAAAATCTGTCCTTTGCAAGGTTCCAGGTAACCCGCCAGAATTTTACACAATGTGGTTTTTCCATAGCCACTTGGTCCTGGCACCCACACTCTTTCGTTGTTTTCCACTTTAAATTTTATATTTGAAAAAAGTTCTGCACCTTTTCTCTCATAAGAAAATGAAATATCTCGTGCTTCCAGAATCATTTTATATCTCCTGTTATAGCTATTCAGTAGGCAATATACATTAAAGTCATTCCATATCTGACTTTACTATGAAAGTCCCGGATTACGAATGCTGTCTGTAGCTGTGGGAGTGCCAGAGGCACACAACCGCTGACTTTCCTATATAGTAATGTCGCCGATAGGTGGTATTTCCGTTTTACATACAATACCGGATACACCTGACACTTCCGCATCCAGCCTCCACCATGGGTATTTCCCCTTTGCATTCTTCCCGATACCAGCTGCACCTTGGTCCAAAAGGACATCCCTGCGGCATGTCCTTCACATAAGGCTGTGTTCCGTCAAGAGGGGTAAAGCCATTCTGCGGAAGTGCCCGCCACAATGCTTTCGTATAAGGATGGCGCAAGGTCTCTTCTGAACGAAAATCCGAAACCGGGGCCTCTTCCACTGTTTTTCCTGCATAAAAAACAACGATCCTGTCAGCAACTTCCAGTGCCAGCTCAATATCATGAGTAATCAGAAGAACTCCATTTCCTTCATCTGCAAATTTTCTGAAATCCTCCATAGACTTTTTCGCAAGTGTCAGGTCCATGCCAGGCGTAGGTTCATCCGCAATAATAAGCTTTGGATTTTCCATTAATGCAGTAGACAGCAAAATTCTTCTGGTCATTCCTCCAGAACACTCGAAAGGATATTTCGTTTCCGTTTCCTCAGGCAGACCATACCTGCGGAACAATTCCGATTGCTTTTCTGCCCCTTTTCTCCCTCTTTTTCCCCGGACCTGTTTCCCCACTTTCATAAGCGGATCCAGATATAAGGTGCTCTGAGGTACGAAAGCAATTTCCTTTCCACGAAGTTCACTGATCTTCTTTTCGTCCATCAATTCACCCTGGAACTTCATAGTTCCGGATACATTTGCATTATAAGGCAGAATTCCCAAAATCGCATGTGCCAGAAGACTTTTTCCGGAACCGCTGGAGCCGACTACAGCCACCAGTTCCCCTTCCCTCACTGCAACAGATAGGCCTGAAATCACGGGAAGCCAGCTCTGTCTGCTGGTTTTTCCTTTATATTGGAGAAAGGAAACGGAAAGCTCTTCTATTTCCAGTATTTTTTTCTTATTTGTACAACTCATATTTTTTCATACGCTGCTGTCTCTTACCGGACAGCCCCTCCTGCTATTCTCTATTTGTGCACACTTCCCGGATCCAGAAGCTGACGAAGAGCTGTACCTCCTTTTTCAAACAGCACAACCGTAAGAACCAGCATCATTCCAGGAAATACAGCCAGCCACCATTTGCCCATGATCAGATAGCGCATACTTTCTGATAAAATAACTCCAATCGCCGGCTGCTCTGTGGAAAGCCCAAAGCCCAGAAATGTAATACTGGACTCATGAAGAATTGCATGCGGGAAAAGCAATACCAATCCAACAATAAACTGGGGCAGAACATGGGGAACTATGTGTTTTTTCGCAATCTCCCATTTGCCCAGCCCAAGCTTTCCTGCGATCTGAATATATTCACTTTCCCGAAGCTGCATAACCTCTCCTCGAATCAGCCTTGCCAGAGATGTCCAGTGCGTCAGCGCCACACCTGCAATCACTCCCTTCAGCCCTTTTCCCATAGCATAGGAAATCAGGATCAACAGCAGAATATGCGGAATTCCCATAACAGTGTCAATTGCAAAAGAGATGGCAGAGTCCACCTTTTTCCCAAGAGTTGCTGCACAAATTCCAAGAATCAGTGCCATAACTGCGCTTACACCTGCTGCCAGCACGCCAATAAGAATACTCATAGATAAACCGGTAAGAGTACGGTAAAACATATTTCTGCCCAGCCAGTCCGTACCAAAAGGATATTTCAGACAGGGAGCAATATTTTTTCTGGAAAAATCAGTCACCATAGCGGCATCATGAAGAACCACTCCAAGTATGGCTGTCACCGCCAGAAAAGCTACAGAAAAAATCAGCAAAATCCTTGCTTTCTGCCGCTGATTCAGCCTTTTCCTCTGCTTTTCCACGGCTCCCGGGCTGCCCTTTGAACAACTGTTTTTCATTACACCTTCGTTCATAGCCCCAGCCCTCCCTTCCGGATTCTGGGATCAACAACTCCATACAGTACATTTGCCAGGAAATTTCCCAGAAAAACAATGGCTGCTGTTATCAATGTAATCCCCATAAGAAGAGGCACATCACTGCCAGTTCCCGCCGCTACAGCCGCCTGCCCCAGTCCCGGATAGGAAAATACCTGCTCCACAAGAACGGAACCTCCTATGATCTCACTGACAGATGCAAACTGCAGGGTCATGGCCGGAAGCAGCACATTACGAATGCCATGGTGAAAAATGATGCTTCCGGTTTTCTCTCCCCGCGCCTTTGCAAAAAGGATGTAATCGCTTTCCATTATATCAATCATTTTTTCCCTGGTATGTAATGTGATATTCGAAATTCCGGTTATGCTTAAAGTGACTGCCGGAAGAATGGCATGACGCACTCTGTCCAAAAAGGTAACACCGCTGACTTCTCCAATAGGAACACTAAGTCCAATGGGAAGGATTTTCATCCAGACTCCAAAAATGATCAACAGCAAAAGTGCCAGCCAAAAAGAAGGAGTGCTGGCAATCACCAGCGAATAGCCTTTTATGATCTTATCCGGCAGCCTGCCCTGAAACACCCCTGCAAGTACTCCCAGAAGGAAGCCCACAAGTCCGGAAACCACCCACGCCAGTCCCATAAGAAAAAGAGAATTTCCCAGCTTCACTGCAATGACCTTTGTCACCGACTGCCGGTATAACAGAGAAATTCCTCCATCTCCCTTTATAAATGCATTCAGCCAGTTCAGATATCTCTGCACTGGCGATTCATCCACGCCCCAGTAGGAGCGCAGCTTTTCTTTTTGTTCTTCACTCATACTGCCCAGAGCAGCCTGCCCCACATTGGCCTGTAACGGGTCAATGGGGGAAGCTGATACAAGGGCAAAGGTAAGAATGCTTACTGCAAAAAGCAGTAATATGATTCGTAGCAGGTTCTTTCCTACATAAATACCTATGCGTTTCATCTTAATTTATCCGTTTCGTTTTTTCTTACTCTTCATACCTGATACAAGTACAAAAAGCATTCCTTATTGCTTTCTTTATTCCCACTCCCACTGGTCAACATTGTTTACAATAGACCAGCCATGGCCATGAGGATGTAATTTCTGATCTGCCACTTTCAGACCATCACGTACAAAATAAAGATGATCAATATTGCACAGCCAGATCCACGGAATATCCCCTTCCTGTGTAATTCCTGTGGTTCCGTCCCACTGGGCTTTTTTCCAGAGATCGTAGGATTCTTCCAGGTTGCTGCTTGCAAGTGCTTCGTCCATGTATTTGTCAACTGTCTCATTTGCATATGGAGAATATTCCGCACTTCCGGTATCTTTGATGGTGTGATAAATATTGTAAAGCTCCATAGGGCTATGTGCTCCCCATCCCCATATAAGCGGTTCTGACTGTGCCTGCTCGTAGGCGGTATCCCAGCCAACACCAGAAGTAGTTACATCAATTCCAAGCTCACGCAGCTGATTCGCAGAGTCTTCTGCAAGTGCCTGGCGCACAGAATCTCCATTTGAAAACATAATGGTAAGCTCTGCTTTTTCCCCATCTTTTTCTCTTATTCCGTCATCGCCTTCTATCCAGCCTGCTTCTTCCATCAGAGCCTTCGCTGCATCAAGGTCATACTCTGTAACAGCCTCCTCGTTGTACCATGGCATTTTGTCGCAAACACTATAGGCTACTGTTCCATAACCATTGAGTACATTTTTGATCATCTCTTCCCGGTCAATAGCAAGATTAATTGCACGTCGTACCTTCACATCGGAAGTCAGACTGTTTCCATATGTGATACCGTCTTTTTCTTCTGGTTCTGTACAAGGAAGATTAAAGCCACGGTTATCCACAGTTGCCACACTCAGGAGTTCATACCCGTCAATTTCCTGGTCACTGTAAGAGGCTGCTGTGTGAGCTACATCTACCTGTCCGGACATTGCCGCTGCCATGGCTGCATCTTCTTCCATAAACAGCACCGTCAGTTTTTTGATCTTTGGTTCTTCTCCGTAGTAATCCGGGTTTGCTTCAAAAATAACCTGCTGTCCTTTGTCCCACTGCTTCATAATATAACGTCCGGAACCAATTGGATTCTGTCCATAATTTTCATCATAGGCATGCTCTGGTACGATTCCTACAATTGCCATGGTGTATGGCCAAATGGAATATGGCTCATTCATATGAAACTCTACCGTCGTATCGTCCACTGCAACCGCTTCCTTCAACATGGTAAAATCGTTTACAGAGCTTTCATCACGACAGGTATTAAAGGTAAAAGCAACATCAGAGGCGGTCAATGGCTCTCCATCTGTAAACTTCACATCATCACGGATTTTTACAGTCCAGGTAAGACAATCGTCACTACAGGAATACTCTGTGGCAAGGTCATTTTCAATTCCAAGGTCCTTGGTGGTACGAACCAGGGTACTCTGGATCAATGGCTCATGAACATGCTCTCCGGCTCCCCATCCGTAAGCCGGATCAAAACCGGATTCCGGTTCTGATGTGGTTGGCATTGTAACTACCACAGACTGATCCTCCGCACCCGCATAAACATTCCCGGCTGGTACAGCCAGCAGCATGGCCGCTGTACATAATAAACTGATTACTTTCTTGATTTTCATAGCAGTTCTCCCTCTTGTTTTTATTATCAGCAGAAATATTATTTTCTGAAGATTACTGACTCTTTTTTCTCCATCCCTCATTTCTTCTCAGAGCGTGTCTGAAAAAGGCTTTCTGCAAGATGCACATCACAATTTGTGGAGATTTTTCCCGGATTCGGGTGAAATATACCGCAAAGTGGGGCGTGCAGACTGCGGAATTTTTTTCAAATACGCTCCAGATAAGAAAGGCAGTTATAAGCTTTTGTCCTATAACTGTCTTTCTATAGAAGGTCTGTATTTACATGTAATAATGAGTGGAGGTGTTACATGTAACTATGTATAAAAATTCGCATTTCAGGCGTTTTCTGCCTTGCTGCTGAAACCTATTGTACCAGAATCAACAGGTATCACAAGCTCCCCAGGGGGATATTTACCCATTCCCATTTTGCATATTTTTCTGCTTTTATGGAATATCTTACAAGGAAATTTCAAGAAAAAAAAATCCTGCTTGCAGGATTCTCCGACTGCGGCGGGTTGCCTCGAACGGCAACTCCCCTTTCATCGCAGTGCAATCCTGCCCGGCAGGGCTTTCTTCTGTGCTTATTTTACTCAAATACTGCATCCACCAGCTTCTTTGTATACGCCTCTTTCGGCTCATTGATAATATCATCCGGCTTCCCGCTCTCCACCACTTTTCCGTCATACAGAACCAGCACCTTATCGCAGAAGCTCTGTACAAGTGCAAGATTATGGCAGATAAATATAAAGGATAAGCCATGTGTATCCTTCAGCTCTTCCAGAAGCTCCATGATCTGCTTCTGAATGGTCACATCCAGTGAGCTGGTAGCTTCATCGCAGATCAGCACCTTCGGTTCCACTGCCAGTGCCCTTGCAATTGCAGCTCTCTGGCACTGTCCTCCACTGACCTCATGTGGATATCTTTTAGCCAGCTCTTCTTCAAGTCCGCACTGTTCCAGCAGTTCTTTCACCCTTATTGCAATATCTGCCTTCTTCATGCCACGATTTCGAAGGCTCTCTCCAATTCCGTCTCCCAAAGTTCTTCTCGGGTCAAAGGAACCTGCCGGATTCTGAAAAACCATCTGGATATTTCCATATACGTCCCTCAACTGGCTCTGTTTCAATTTCGTAATGTCTTTTCCCTGGAATTTCAAAGTACCATCTGTAATATCCGTCAGCCTTGTGATCATCTTCGCCAGTGTACTTTTTCCGGAGCCGGATTCGCCAACGATTCCAAGTGTTTCTCCTGCCTGCAAAGAAAAGCTTACGTCATCCACAGCTTTAAAAGGCTCTTTTCCCCTCTGCGCAAATACCTTCGTTAAGTGTTCAGCTTCCAAAAGTGTGTTCATGATCTTTCCTTTCTCTTAAGCCTTGGAACTGCTGCCAGCAGCTTCTTCGTATAGGGATCCTGTGGATGGTTCAACACCTTTTTTGCCTCTCCATATTCCACCATTTTTCCATTCTTCAGAACCAGAACGGTATCCGCCATTGCCCGAACTACACCAATATCGTGGGTTACAATTATAATTGCTGTTCCAAACAATTCCCTGAGCTTTAACATTTCTCTTACTACCTGACGCTGAACCGATACATCCAGTGCACTTGTAGGTTCGTCTGCCAAAAGAATCGGTGGATTCATCAGCATGGAAATGGCAATCCCTGCTCTCTGATTCATTCCACCGGATAATTCAAAGGGATAGCTGTCCCACACGCGCTGGCTGTCTTTAAAATTCAGCTTTTCAAACAATTCCATGGCACGATCCTTTGCTTCATTTCTGCTCACTTTCTTATGGGCGCGCATACTCTCATAAATCTGGTCACCAATCGTACGGATAGGGCAAAGAGAGGCTCCTGCATCCTGAAAAATCATGCCGATTCCTGCCCCCCGGATTTTTCTTTTTTCCTTCTCTGAAATATCCAGAATATTCTGTCCCATATAACAGATGTCGCCTCTGGTTACCAGGCCTCCTGAACCAAGAAGTCCCATAGCAGCTTTGATCAGTGTACTTTTACCACTTCCGGATTCTCCTACAAGCCCCAGGATTTCGCCCGGTGTGAGTGAGAAGCTTACATCATGGACTACCGCTTCCCCGTCAAAGGATATCTCCACCGAATCATAGGTCAGTATTTTATTCTCCATTGTCGTGCAAACTCCTCCTTGATATCCAAAAAATATTTCTGCCAGCTGCCTGTATTATCCATACATGGCAGCTGGCTCTCATTTACACCATAGGCAGGTCAAACTCACAAAGCGTATTTTTCCTTAGTTAATATCCAGATCTGCTGTCAACTCATAGTAATCACAAGGATGGGACACAAGACCGGTTACATTTGACTGCATGATCATGCTCATTTTAAGATGAGAACAGAACACATAAGCGTTGTCGTCCAGAACGGTCTGCTGCATCTGAATTCCCAGTTCGGAACGTTTTTCCACATCAAATTCTTTTCCCATCTCTTTTGCAAGCTCTTCCAGCTTATCACTGTGATAATGTCCATTATTGGAAACAGAGTTATCCAGAGCACAGGTTGTGAAGAAATACTCCGGATCTCCTGTTGGGGCTGTTACCATGGCACTTGCGTATACGTCCCACTGCGCAGGATCTTTGCGGATGGTATTGCTGTCAGATGTGCAGTTAACCTGAACATCCATACCAATCTCTTTCAGAGTTGCCTGGGCTGATTCTGCCAGCAGCGGAAGCTCCTGACGGCTTGGATAGGTAAGCCAGCGGATTACAAGCTTCTCGCCATCCTTTTCACGGATTCCGTCACCATCGGAATCAATCCAGCCTGCATCCTCCAGAACCTTTTTGGCTCCATCCGGATCATAGCTCTCTGTAGTCAGATTCTGTCCGCCAAATGAAAAAGTATCCGGGAATGCACCAACTGCCGGATATCCGTATCCATTCAGAAGTACGGATACGAAGCTCTCTTTGTCAATTCCCATGGCAATTGCCTTGCGGACTGCCGGATCAGAAGTTACCGTACTTTCAAAATTCATCCATGCATAGAATGCGCGGCTTGTTGCAGCACTGGAGAACGTAAAATCATCATTCTCAAATAAAGGATAGCTTGCATATGCCATACCATAGGCAGCATTGATTTCACCTGCCTGAAGTGCAAATGCCAGTGTATCTCCATCGGAAATGGTTCGAACCGTGATTTCATCCACATTTACATCCCCATTCCAGTAGTTTTCATTTTTTACAAGTGTAAGATGATCGTCCGTTACCAGATCTGTAGCCACATAAGGACCCGTGCCGATTACAATTCCATTGTCTGTAATTCCGGCCTGTACATCAATGATACAGCCATAGGGATCACTTAAATAGTTAATCAATGCCGGTTTCGGCTCTGTGGTCTTAATGGTAACCACATTTCCATCTGCCTCAATACTGTCAATGCAAAGGTCCCCCGCTGCTCTTTCATGATTTTCAACCAGAGACTCCAGGCTTTCCTTTACCGCCTGTCCATCACAGACACGCCCATTGGAAAATACAACACCATCGTTCAAAGTAATTTTCCAGGTCAGCTCATCTATATTTTCATATTCTTTGGCAATCCATGGTTCAATTTCCATGGTATCAGAATAGCGGAACAGGGTTTCGCCGACACCATAGCGGATGCAGGCCCAGCCGGCGTAGGTGTTCTGTGGATTGATATCCGCTTCTTCATTCTCCGCATTAAAGGTGGTATCACCAAATACAAATGTTTTCTTATCTTCCGCCATTGCGGGCACTGTAGTTAATCCCATTGTCATACAGACAGCCAGTGCAATTCCAAGAATCTTCTTTGTTTTCATTTACATTCCTCCTCGTGTTTATTCATACTCTTATATTTAACATGCTTTTTTCCAAAGCTTACATATTTCATTTCCGCTTTGACAGCACAAAAGAGTCCAAAATTGTGTTTTGGAAGCCGCGTATTTCAGCCTCTGACTGTCTCGCATCACTTGATCCGGCTATTCTTCGGATCCAGGTAATCCCGGACGGTATCTCCCAGCAGATTAAAAATAACCACCGATATAAAAATCGCAATTCCCGGCGACAGAACCACCCATGGATATGTCTGGATCATACTTCGTCCACCGCTCATCATGCTTCCCCACTCAGCCATTGGAATCTGCGCTCCAAGACCCAGAAAGGAAAGTCCTGCAAGCTCCATCATCATGGTTCCAATATCCAGCATAGCTGTTACCAGAACCGGTCCGATCATATTGGGAAGAACATGTCTAACAAGTATCTGAGCAGAGCTGTCCCCAGCCAATATCGCCGCATGGATGTAAGGTTCCTCTTTCAAAGCCAGTGTCTGACTTCTGGCTATACGTGAATACTTTGGCCAGCTGACCACTGCCAGCGCAATAATAGCATTTTGGATACCTCCCCCAAGAATGGCCGCGATCGCCATTGCAAACACCAGCCCTGGAAATGCCAGACAGACATCAGAAATTCTCATCATAACAGAATCCAGAATTCCGCCATAATAGCCACAGCATAATCCCACAATCGTACCAAAAATGGAAATCACAGCCACCAGTATAAAAGTGGAAAAAATACTGGCTCTTGCTCCGCTGATCACCCGGGACAGCATATCCCTGCCATAAGTATCTGTCCCCATTGGATGCTGAAGACTGGGTGCCTGAAGGGCGCTGGAAAGATCCTGGGCGTAAGGGTCATAAGGACAGAGATGGTCTGAAAAAACTGCCAGGACTACAAGACAGACAGCCAGAACGCTGAAAATTATCAGCTTTTGTTTTATATGGATCTTTCTAATCCTCTGCACACGCACGGTTACGTGCTTTCCATTATCTGTGCTTTGCCCATTTTTCAGCACTACACTTTCTTTTTGACATCTACCTTGTTCTTTCTTACCCATCTTTGCCAGTATTTTACTTTCCGTTTTCTTTTCTGGCACTTCGTCCATTTTTTTTACACTCACTGCTTCGCACCTCCCAGACGGATTCTCGGATCAAGGAACCGGTAAGACAGGTCTGTGAGCAGATTCACCAGCACATAAATGATCGCCATCCACATAACATACGCCTGAATAATGGGATAATCGCGCATGGAAATAGCATCTACTGCCAGTTTTCCAACACCGTCCCACATGAAGATGGACTCCACAATTGCCGTACCGCCAAGGAGGTTTCCCACTGACAGCATTAACAGGGTAATGACCGTAACCAGGGATGCTTTCATAATACTTTTCCATAAGGTAACAGAAAACTTCACCCCACGGGCACGGGCACCTGTTACATAATCCTTACTCAGCTCATCTAACACAGTAGCCCTTACCTGCCGCAGATATTTCGCAGACATGGCAATGGCCAGGGTTATGGCCGGCATTGCAACACTTTTCAGACTCACATCCTTGGCAATAACAGGGAAAATCCTAATCCGGATTGCAAGAAAATACATAAGCAAAAGTGATACAAAGAAATTAGGAAGACTGTTTCCTATAAAACTGCAGAAACGAATCAGGTAATCAGCAATTGTATTCTGCTTCACCGCAGACAAAATTCCCAAAGGAATCGAAATAATAATAGTAAGCAGAATGGAAGTAGCCGTAAGAAGCAAGGTTGCCGGCAGTTTTGATATAAAAGTATCAAAGACCGAAACTCCTGATACATAGCTGTTTCCCATATCTCCACGCAGCAGTTTTCCAAGCCATACAAAATACTGGGTTAAAAATGGCTTATCCAGCCCCAGCTCTTCTCTTGCCGCATCCAGTGCAGCTTCTGACACTACCCCTCCTGTATTCTCCATTTTCCGCGTTACAACATCACTTCCTGCAATACGCATCATTCCATAAGAAAGAAAAGTAATTGCAAACAGAATGGGAATCAGCTGAAGGATACGTTTGATTGCATATTTTTTCATTTAATTGTCTCCATTCCATACTGTACAAGTAGGTTTTTACTCATTCTTTCATCCCTTGGTGTAGTTTAGCAAAATAAAAAACAGCCTACAACCCGCCCAGGGGGTTATAAGCTATTCTTATTTGGAATATATTTTCAATTTTCAGGAATACCTTTTCTCTATTTATGCAGACCGGCACACGTTCCTTTAGCCGATTCTGCTTCCGTTTTTCTTTTATCCCTCTCATATTCAGCTGCCATTCTCCAGCTTCAATTTTTCCCTTAAAAATCCCAGCAATTCCTCCATCAGCTCATCCGTCTCGTCATTCTTTCTTCTGATGTATCCGAAAACCACCTTATTCTTTTTGAATTCCAGCGGAATGCCTTTGTTTGCTGCCTTTTTATCATTGGAAAGATAACTGCCGCTGATATTGCAAAGTCCGGTCTCTTTCAGCATCTTTTCCATAATGTAGTCGCTGTTTGTAATAATGGAAACATTCAGATTTTCCCAGCTGAACACACTACGTTTTTCTTTCTCTCCCAATTCCAGAAACTCATCACGGAAGTTCTGGATAAATCGGAAGTTCTTCATCGCTTCCATATTTACGGTCTGTGCTTTCTCTCTGTCAGCTGCTTCCTGATCCAATATATTCAACTTTCCCGGATAAAATGTCGCCGTACTTTCCTGCATAACGGTAAAAACCAGCTTGTTTTTCGCCAGCTCATACTGGAATTCCTTTTTTTGCTGTTCCATCACGTATACAAAGCCAATGTCTGAAAGGTAATCCCGAACACGTTCCATGACCGTGCGCACACCGGCTGTATAGATTTCAAAATGATAATCCTTGTCATAATTTTCCTTATAAAACTCCACAAACTGATTCGTAAACCAGGAACTGGGATTCAATGAAATCCGTAGATATTTTGCCATATTCCCATGGCTCATCTCTTCCAGTATCCGGGAATCATTTATGATCCTGCACGCATATCGGTATGCCTCCCGGCCTTTCGCCGTAAGCGCAATACCCCTTGGCATACGCTCAAACAATACAATTCCCATTTCCTCCTCCAGCGCTTTGATTGCCTTGCTCACACTGGGCTGAGTCGTATAAAGAAGCTTGGCAGCTTCGCTGATAGAGCCAGTTTCAGCACACACTATAAAATATTTCAGTTGCTTCAGATCTAACATAGCTATTCCCTCTCTGGCGAAAACTTCAGTCTTTTTACATCTGCTTTCGTTCTGTTTTTATGTTTCCTCATCTACATCCAGCGCAAATCTGCAAAAATCCCCTCCACTGACTGCAAGATCAATGTCACTCGTCCTTTTGAAATCTCCACGCGCCCTTGCCCTAAAGAGAATTATCAAGCCTCACTCCCACCAGATTTCTTTCTTCCACTTTACCATATCTTCCTATTAAGTCAAGCTGTGTACTTTCAATTTAAGCAGGTTATAGAAATTCCCTATAGCCAGCTATCTTTATTCCATATTAGACAAGACCAGATTTCTATGCTATCATTCAATTCATATTAATCCTAGTTACTAAATAGGAAACAAAATAAGAGGAGGATACAATTATGAGAAAAAGCATCTTGACTTTAGGAATTGCAGCAGTATTAACAGGAGTTCTGGCAACATGCAGTATGGCTTATGCAGATGATGACGAGCTTGCACAGATTCAGGAATCAGGAAAACTGAAAGTCGGTGTGGAAGGAACCTATCCTCCATACACCTATCATGACAACAACGGAGAGCTTACCGGATTTGACGTGGAGGTAGCAAAGGCAATTGCAGACAAGCTTGGTGTGGAAGCAGATTTCACAGAATCTGACTGGGATTCCCTTCTTGCAGGAATCGACAGTGGACGTCTTGATACAGTTATCAATGCAGTAAGTATCACACCTGAGCGTGAAGAGAAATACGATTTCGCAGGACCATATTTCTACATCACACAGCAGATCGTAGTAGCTAAGGATAATGATGATATCGTAGATATGGCTTCTCTGAATGGAAAAAAAGTAGCAAACACTGCCACAACCGCTTACCTTGATATTCTGGAAGACGCCGGTGCCTCTCTTGTACAGATCAGCACAGCTGACGAAGCGGTTTCCCTGATTGAATCCGGACGTGCCGACTTCACAACCTTTAACTCTGTTGTATTCAATGAATACCTTCAGCAGCACCCGGATGCAAATCTGAAAGTTGCTTTCGTAATCCCGGACGTTGTGGATACCTACGCTGTCCCGATCAAGAAAGGGGAAACAGCTTTATATGATGCAGTTCAGAACGCTATTGACGAACTGAAAGAAGACGGAACTTTAAGCAAGCTTTCTGAGGATTACTTCGGCACAGACTTCACACAGCCGCAGGATGAAAATGCAGCAAATACAGACACCGCTTCTGAGGATGCAACAGCAAAAAGCACTGATGAAAACTAATTACTTTTCCACAGCTGTTGTCCAGAACAACAGACAATCATCCAACAATTGAAAGTAAAAGGAAACAATTATGAGTGAACGTTTAGCAGGGATTCTGGTATCTTCTTTCACCAGAATCCTCATACCCGGAATAAAAGTTACAATCCCCCTTACCTTATTATCCTTTGTTTTTGGCTGCATCATCGCCCTTTTTCTGGCCCTGGTACAGATTGCCAATGTAAAAGGACTGAAGCAGTTCGCAAGATTTTACATATGGGTCTTCCGCGGAACCCCACTTATTGTACAGCTGTTCATCATCTTCTTTGGCCTGCCGTCTGTCGGAATTATCCTGGACGCTTTTCCATCCGCTGTGATTGCCTTTGCCCTGAACCTTGGCGCTTACAACGCTGAGATTTTCCGATCTGCAATCCAGGCGGTACCAGAAGGACAAACAGAAGCTGCTTATATGGTGGGTCTGAGTTACCGCCAGACCATGACCAGGATTGTAATGCCCCAGGCATTCCGAATCGCTTTTCCACCACTGTTTAACTCACTGATCGGACTTACCAAGGACACTTCCCTTGCCTCCAGTATCACAGTTGTGGAGCTGTTCACCACCGCACAGCAGATTGCCGCCAGAACCTACGAGCCCTTCGCCCTGTACTGCGAGGCTGCTGTTATTTACCTTATGATCTGTACTGTCCTTACATGGATACAAAACTATTTTGAGAAAAGGCTGGTATGGAATGCTCCAGCACCAGTGAAAGGAGAATAATCATGTCTTACATTTCGAAAATCGACCCGGAAACAGCAGGTGAAAAAGAGAAAGAAGTAATCAGGGACCATCTTGCACAAGGATACAGGCTTACCAATGAAAAGCTTACTCTTCTCCATAATGCAGAAGCCTTCAAAGCCATCGAAGACAGCTCCTACACCCTTGACCGGGAGCTGCAGAGACTGATTGGAAAAAGAGCCGGTGACTTCTTTGAATATGCAATTTCCGAAGAAAATGACTGCCTGGTATGCAGTACTTATTTCAGAAAGCTTCTGAAAGATAATGGTATTGATTTCGACAATTTTCAATTTACAAAGAAGGAAGAATTACTTATTTCTTTTGGCCGCGCTCTTGCAAAAGATCCGAAAAACATTCCGGATGAAATCTATACTGAATTAAAAGAAGAATTTACAGAAGAAGAAATCGTAGTTATCACAGCTATGGGTGTGCTGATGGTTGCCAATAACTACTTTAATGATATTTTAAAGATCGAAGTATAATCAATGTCGCCTTCGGCAGCATCACCATATGTGAACAACTCGTATTTTATATCATTTACTACAGAAGAAAGACTTTTAAGCTTCTTCATAATACCCTGTTATCAATTACCAAATTTCTATATAAGAATGTGAGAAAAAAATATGCTGGAAGTAAAGAATATCCATAAAAAATTCGGGACAAACGAAGTATTAAAAGGTGTTGATTTCAAAGTTGAAAAAGGTTCTGTGATCGCAGTTCTGGGAAACAGCGGTTCTGGAAAGACAACCCTTCTCCGCTGTATCAGCTTTCTGGAGCAGGCAGATAAAGGAGAAATCACCTTTGATGATTTCCATAAAGATATCACTGCTGTGACCAGGAAAGAGATCCGGCAGTTACGAATGAAAATGGGCTTTGTCTTCCAGGGATACAATCTTTTCCGCAACAAAACAGCACTTGACAATGTACTGGAGGGTCTTACCATTGCCCGTAAGAATTCTCCGGAAGAAGCGAAGAAAAAAGCTATGGAAATGCTGGAAAAAGTAGGCATGGCAGACCGCGCCAACTTCTATCCGGACCAGCTTTCCGGTGGGCAGCAACAGCGTGTAGCTATCGCAAGAGCCATCGCCTACAATCCGGAAGTAGTTCTCTTCGACGAACCAACCTCCGCCCTTGACCCAAGACTTACCGGCGAGGTTCTGGATGTTATGAGAAAGCTTGCCGACGAAGGAACCACCATGGTCGTAGTCACCCACGAAATGGATTTTGCCAGAAAAGTTGCCAACTGGGTAGTCTACATGGAGGACGGAGTTATCGTAGAAGAGGGACCATCCAAAGAGTTCTTCTCACAGCCCAAGAGTGAGAAAACGATGGCATTCCTTCATATGACAAATTCGGATTATGTGATTTGATAACTTTCTTTTTTTGAAATCCCTTTTTCCCAAAAATGTGCCTGGAAAATAAATTCCGGGCACATTTTTTATGTCATCATATATTTTCCAGGCTTGTATAACTATGATACCTGCGGATTGTTTCATGCGTTGCACTCCCACAATCCTACTCAATATTCGCATATCGTGAAGCATACGCTCCACTTTTATGCTTTCTTTGCTGCAATGGCAAACATCGGAGTTGGATTATAAAATTCATCCTTCTCTTTATAAACCCGTCTGCTCAATCCCAGGTCAATGGAAATCTGCTCCATTCCTGTTTTTCCAAGCTCTTCCACGTCCCAGGCAGGGCGGAGGTAGGAGCTGATAGGGAGCTGACGTTTGATATCTTCACACTCCTGCATCAGGGAATTACCAAGCTGGTTGTGGGCGTGATTTTCCGGGAGATCGGAGGTTTCAGCAAAGTTTGTAGCACCATAGTTGGCGTCAAAATTCAAGAGAAGTCCACCTGGTTTTAACACTCTTGTCCACTCCTTATAGGCCTGTGCTGCTTCTGGTAAGGTCCAGGTCAGATTCCGGGAAATGACTACGTCGAAGCTTTCGTCCTGAAAGCTTAAATGCTCTGCATCCATCACCTGGAAGTCACAGCTTACCTGCTCTTCTTTGGCAAGAATCCGGGAGTTTGCAATCATGTCCGGAGTAAGATCGGTACCGGTTACATGGTGCCCCTGTTTTGCAAGAAGGATGGTAAAAAAGCCGGTTCCGCAGCCCACGTCTAAGATTCTAAGCTTACCATTATCAGTAAGTTTCCGATCTATTGCTTCAGAACTTAACGCCTTCTTGGGCAGATATTTCTCAATTTCTTCCAGCCATCTATCCGCTAATGGACTATGTAATTCCGCTCTTCTCTGCTCCAGGAAACTATCGCTTCGCTTTGTCCAGTAAGCTGCAATCTTCTCTTTTCGGTCGTCTTCCTCGTAGCTGATCCGACCGTAAGCTACCATCGGACCATCCTTAATCACCTGTAGGGAACCAGTCTGATACAGGATTACTCCGTCCCCATAGGAGGTACAGGTTTCCAGAATATTATCCTCGTAATCCTTTACATATCCAAGGATTTCTCCTTCTGTAAACAGGTCTCCTGCCTTCTTCTGGGGATACCAGAGTCCCGTATAAAAGGCGGATTGATACTGCACATCCGTTACATTTAACGGATAATATTTCCGCATACTTCTATGTCCGTCATAAATACCAAGGAACCGTAAAATACTGCGTACATCACGTTTCATAGAACGCACTTCCTCTGTCTCCCAGGCTCCCATTCCGCCCCGTTCCAGAAGCACAGAAGGGATGCCGCAGGATGCTGCATAATTATAGCTTCCACCAGATGATACCTCAGATTTTACCATGTAAGGAACATCCACCTGCTCTGCCATCTGACGGGATATTTTCATCACTTCCGGGGCTGCTTTACCTGCATAATACACATATGGAATCAGCTTCTCATAGTCATCACCGCTGTGAAGATCAATATAAAAATCTGCCACCTTCTGTAGCTCTTCAACTACTGCATAAGCCAGTTTTTCGTATGCAGTACCTTCTTTTTTTCCTGGAAAAAGGCGGTTCAGATTCTCACCTGTCGCCCTGCAAAGAGAACCGTGGCGGTTTTCAAATTCTTCCTTCGCCACTACCTTTACAATAATCACTGTTCCTGTCATTTTCTCAATTTTCAGGTCTCTTCCAAGCTCTACTGCACTCTGTATTCCCACATATTCGCCAGCGTGGATACCAGCTGTAATGAGAGCTGTTTTACCTGGTTTTTCGCCCCTGACAATTGTTGCAGGAAGAGAAAATCTACCATTTCCAATGGAAATAAAACCATGGACACGCTGCCCTGGTGCCGCACTTAAGCCACCTATATTTATTATTTCACTCATTATTTTCTACCTTTTCCAATAATATCTTTACAAATAATTTTCCTTACGATTCAATAAAAACTTATCCTATTTTTAAATACTCTAATACTTCATTCTTACAACCAACACCGCTTTACTTATCTTTAAATTCGTACAAATTTCTGTATATCACTGATAATATCTTTTTCTATTTTACAGCCTCCACCATAAACATGGGTGTAGATCCATAATTCAGCTTCTCTTCCTCGCTCCATACCTGCTGCCAGATGTCCTCATTCACCTGAATCTGCGCTGCTCCAAGCGCTTCCAGTACCTTCACATCCCATCCCGGACGCTTGGTCTCAGACAGTGGAACCTGCAGTGCAATTTTCTCCATTCGGTCAATATCTGTGCACAGGTAATGGTCATCCAAGCTTCCTTTTTCCACATTTTTACGGTCGTTTTCGTAAGCCTCACGCTTCTTATCATCATAGAGATATCCATACCAGTTGGCATCAAAATTCAAAAGCTTTCCACCTTTTTTCAGCACCCGAAGCCACTCTTTATAAGCCATTTCCGGATGGGGCAGATTCCAGGTTAGGTTTCTGGAAATGATCACGTCAAAGCTCTCATCTTCAAACTCCAATACCTGGGCATCCATTCTTTTAAATTCAATATTCCGGCTCTTTTCTCCGATAAATTTCGCTGCATTTTCTGCAGCCTTTTCCAGCATTCCCGGAGTGTAATCTATGGCTGTTACATGATATCCTGCTTCCGCAAGGATCATAGGGAAAAAGCCTGGTCCTGTGCCGATATCCAGAATTCTCAGGTGGTCCTTATATTTGTCTGTATGTTGTTTTTCAGAAAATTCTTTTTCGAAAACTTCTTTTTCCACAGAATTGCTTCCTAAATCCTCATTTTTCCCAGACCTTTTTCCAAAAAATCCGCGTTCCAGAGTCTCCAGCCATGCCTTTTTCTGCATTCCCTTCAATTCTTTTTCATTCACCTCAGAATACCCCTCCGTCCGGGTGCTCCAATAGCTCTCTATTTCATCCAGTAATTTATCCAATTTCAAATCCTCCGCATTAAACTCCAATGTTAAAATATTATCAAAACCAGTTTTCTTCTGCAAGCCCCCCGGGGGGATGGAACTGTATATAAAAAAGTGTCTTCGACACTTCAACTCCCCTGCCCCTCAATCTTGAGGGGATA
>ENA-OPVV01001142-OPVV01001142.1-human-gut-metagenome-genome-assembly--contig:-NODE-1142-length-20567-cov-1.956123_pt1 | contig 20567 bp, 20 predicted proteins | sample MGYA00241500_ERZ501992 | MGnify/ENA primary metagenome ERZ501992 (study PRJEB25962, sample SAMEA2043052) | human gut metagenome | biome: human gut; feature: human-associated habitat; material: faeces...
CTTGGCTTCCTTCACGGTTCTGACAAACGGGATCATGATTTCGACATTGGTCAGACCCATTTCGTCGCGGACTTTCTTCAGAGCTTCGCATTCCATTGCAAAGCATTCTTTGAAGTCTTCGGAAACGTAACGGCTTGCACCGCGGAAACCGAGCATGGGGTTTTCTTCTTCCGGTTCGTAGAGCTTGCCGCCTAAGAGTTTGCGGTATTCATTGCTCTTGAAGTCGGACATACGAACGATCACTTTCTTCGGATAGAAAGCGGCAGCAATCGTGGCAACACCTTCGGCGATCTTTTCTTTGAAGAATTCACGCGGGTTTTCGTAACCGGCGGATGCTTCTTCAACGGCTCTTCTCAGATCTTCAGGAAGATCCGGATAAGCTAAGCAGGCTTTCGGATGGATGCCGATGTTGTTATTGATAATGAATTCAAGACGAGCCAGACCGACACCCTTGTTCGGGATGGACTGGAAGTCGAATGCAAGCTGAGGATTGCCCACGTTCATCATGATCTTAACGGGGATCTCAGGCAGTTCGCCCTGTTTCACTTCTTTGATTTCGAACGGGATCAGGCCGTTGTAAATATTGCCTGTATCGCCTTCGGCGCAGGAGACGGTAACTTCCTGACCGTCTTTGAGGACTTCGGTAGCGTCTCCGCAGCCGACAACAGCGGCGATACCGAGCTCACGAGCAATAATAGCTGCGTGGCAGGTACGGCCGCCGCGGTTGGTAACAATAGCGCTGGCCTTCTTCATCACCGGTTCCCAGTTAGGATCGGTCATGTCCGTAACAAGGACGTCTCCTTCCTGAACCAGGTCCATCTGTTCCGGACCGGCAACAATACGGACCTTACCGGCGCCGATCTTCTGACCGATAGCGCGGCCGGTTACCAGGATTTCGCCTTTGCCGAGAAGAACGAATTTCTGCTGAACATCAGCCTTCTTCTGACGGCTCTTCACGGTCTCGGGACGAGCCTGAAGAATATAGAGTTTGCCGTCGATGCCGTCTTTGCCCCATTCAATGTCCATCGGACGGCCGTAGTGTTTTTCAATAATACGGGCGTACTTGGCAAGCTGAATGATTTCGTCGTCGTTCAAAGCGAACTTGCGGCGTTCGGATTCGGGAACATCAACCACCTTCACAGAGCGTCCACTGGACTTGTCTGTGTCGAAGATCATCTTGATCTTCTTGCTGCCGAGAACTTTACGGATGATCGGGAATTTGCCCATTTCCATGATGGGCTTGTGAACAAAGTATTCGTCCGGGTTCACAGCGCCCTGAACAACGGTTTCACCGAGGCCGTAGCTGGCTGTAATGAAAACGACCTGATCAAAGCCGCTTTCGGTATCCATCGTAAACATAACACCGGCAGCACCCTTATCGGAGCGAACCATTCTCTGGACACCGGCGGAAAGGGCTACATCAGCGTGATTAAAGCCTTTGTGAACGCGGTAAGAGATCGCACGGTCGTTGTAGAGAGAAGCGAATACTTCCTTCATTCTTGCGAACACTTGTTCGAGACCGACGACGTTCAGGTAAGTTTCCTGCTGGCCGGCAAAGGAAGCGTCCGGAAGGTCTTCGGCAGTAGCGGAAGAACGAACAGCAACGGAAATTTCCTTCTGGTCGCCCTTGAGCCACTCATAGTGTTCTCTGATTTCTTTTTCGAGCTGGGCCGGGAAAGGAGCTTTTTCAATCCATTCACGAATTTCAGCGCCGGCCTTTGCCAGCTCTTTAACATCATCAACGTCTAACTTGCTCAGACGATCTTCGATTCTTTTATCAAGACCGCCTTCTTTTAAAAAGACTCTGAAGGCTTCAGCCGTCGTTGCAAAGCCGTCAGGTACTCTAATGCCGGCTTCTGTAAGCTGGCTAAGCAGTTCGCCAAGAGAAGCATTCTTGCCGCCTACGATGTCAACATCTGTCATACGAAGTTGGCTGAATGGAATGACGAAACGTCCTTGTGTCATGTTTACCTCGAAATTGAGTGAAAAAATTTGCTAAATTTTAGCCGTTCTTTTAGCGTTAAGTTCGTAACTTCATCTAACAGCGTTAAATTTTATGAATTCAAACGTAAACGAAACCCCTGACAAACCGACTCAGCGTACCGTGTTTTTTGTATCTGACGCTACGGCAATTACTGCAGAAACTTTGGCAAATGCTGTTTTAGCGCAGTTTCACGGTCTTAAATACCTGCGCTACCGCATGCCTTTCGTGAACACGGAAGAAAAAGCCAAGGCTGCGGCCTTGAGAATCAACGAAGTCGGCAAAGAGAACGGCGTGCGGCCGATTGTCTTCTCTACCCTTGTCGCAGGCTCCTTAGCTTCTACTTTTAACGAATACTGCAACGCTTTCGTCATCGAGCTCTTCCGCTCGTTCGTCGGACCTCTGGAACGTGAACTTGGCGTCCCGAGCGACCACTCCGTCGGCAAGAGTCACGAAATCGGCGACCAAGAAAGATACAACCGCCGTATTGATGCGATTAACTACACGCTCGCACACGACGACGGACAAACCAACAAAGGCTTGGAAGAGGCAGACGTGGTGCTGGTAGGTGTCTCGCGCAGCGGTAAGACTCCGACCAGCTTGTACTTAGCCATGCAGTACGGTGTCAAAGCAGCTAACTACCCGCTTATCCCGGAAGATTTCGAACGAGGCGAGCTGCCCCCTGCTCTGGAAAACTGCAAAGACAAGATTTTCGGTCTGTCCATTTCTCCCAAACGTCTTTCTGAAATCCGCGGCGAGCGACGCCCCAACTCCAAATACGCTTCAATAGAAAACTGCGAATATGAAGTCGAAGAAGCCCAGCGAATGATGGATCGTGAAGGCATCAAATATCTTTCCTCCACTTCTAAGTCCATTGAAGAAATTTCTGCAACGATTCTGCTTGAGCTCAAGATCAACATCGACCCGCACATGGGAATGTGATGACTGAATGAGTTGATTTTGGATATGCGGCCGACTCGGCCGCATATTATTTTTCTGTACGGTAAGCCAACCGGCGTCTGCGCTGTTCAAACAGACAGACGGAAGCCGCTGTTGCAACGTTGAGGCTTTCCACTCTGGAATCCAAAGGAATCAACAGCGTCAAATCGGAGAGTTCCAGGGCTTTTTCAGAAACGCCTAGGCCTTCGCTTCCGAACACCCATAAGGTGTGGTCTTTTCCCCATTTTTCTTCGTAGAGATCTTTTCCGCCTCGGGCGTCAGCAACTAAGCAAGCGGCGCCCGTTTTTTCTTTGATCTCTTCGAGTTCGACGGAAGAAATAATGTTGCAGAAGAAATGAGCTCCCATGGCGGAACGCAGAACTTTTGGGGACCAGACGTAGGCGCATTGCTGAGACAGAGCAATATTCGTCACGCCCGAAGCCAATGCAGAACGAAGAATGGTTCCGACATTGCCGGGATCTTGGACACCGTCAAGATAAATCCAATCTTCGTCTTTTTTGATGTTCCCATCTTCAGGAATACGGATCTCACAAATAATCCCGGCACTGGTGTCCACAGGAGAAATCGAGCTGTAGATTTGGGAAGACAGCTGAACCACAGGAATCTTTAACGACAGATATCTTTGTAAGATTTCAGAGATTTCAAAATTCTTCTCCGCCCCTTCTCTTAAAAATACTTTGCGGACAAGCTCGGAATGCAAAAGAAGTTCTCGGGCCAAATGAATTCCTTCGGCAAGAGATAAACCTTCTTTTCTCGCCGCTCTCGGGTGCTGCGCCAAATTCTTTGCAAGTTTTATTGAAGGATTGGCTGCGCTTGTGATCCGCATGAATTCCATTTACTGTCCCTTTCGCTTTTTACGGTCGGCTCGGCGCTCAAATTTCTTTGCAATCAACGCCACGGGACCGAACGTCATTCGGTGCACCGGACACGGCCCCCATTTCTCCAGCATTTTGAGATGGTATGCCGTACCGTATCCCGCATGCTGCTCAAAACCGTATTTCGGATACATTCCGCCGAGGATTTTCATTAAGGCGTCCCGATAAGTTTTTGCCAAAATAGACGCTGCGGAAATCTCCGGAATCAAGTCGTCGCCCTTGACAATGGGCTCTGCCCGGAACGGAAGTTCCGGAAGACGGTTGCCGTCCACCAGCACCAAATCCGGTTTCGGATCAAGCTGAAGCACGGCTTTGCGCATGGCTGCCATCGTCGCCTGCAGAATGTTCATACGGTCGATATCGGCCACTGAGCTCTCAGCAATCGCCCAGGCGAGCGCATGCGTTTTGATCTGCTCCGCAAGAACCTCTCTTGCATGAGCAGTCAGTTTTTTTGAATCCCTGAGTCCTTCGATCGGATGATCGGGATTCAGAATTACCGCTGCGGCAACAACCGGTCCGGCTAAAGGGCCGCGGCCGGCTTCGTCCACGCCGCAGACAAGCGTGGCAATCGTTTCTTCGCCGTCAAATAAATAATCAGCCATCAGTGTTTTAGAACCTGATCGATTGCTTCTGTCGCCAGCTGAGCGGTCGGCCTCAGCAATGTTTCATGCATTTCTGAAAATACTTCTTTGAGATATTCCTGCCGCTTCGGCTCAAGTGCGTGAAGCAAATGAGACGAAAGAATTTCAGGCGAACAGAACATCTGAACGCACTCGGGAACTAAGGTCTTCTGCGCCAAAATGTTGGGCAGACTGATCCACTTTGTCTGGCCTTTGGAAAGAATCAACATTGCGGAAAGTGCCGGCATCGCGTAACCGACGACTAAAGGCTTTTTATAAAGCGCGGCTTCAAGCGTCGCAGTGCCGCTCGCCACCAAGATGGCATCGGCCGCTTCCATCGCCAAATGCGACTTCCCTTCCAAAAGCACTGTATGGTCTTTGACGTCGGGAAAACGGTTAAGAACTTCTAAAATCTCTTTCTTTCGCTGTTCATCCGCCGCCGGGACAATGAATCGAGTTCTCGGTTCCTGCTTCAGAACTAAAGAGGCGGAGCCGAAAAATGCCGGAGCGCACCAGCGGATTTCGTCTTTTCGGCTGCCGGGAAGTATGGCAACCACGGGGCCTTGCGCAACGATGTTCAGTTTGCGTCTCGCACCTTCCGTATCCGGCTCCATCGGAATAATCTCTGCCAGAGGATGACCGATGTAAGTGCTGGGTATACCAGCTTCTTTAAAAATTTTCTCTTCAAAAGGGAAAATCAAAAGCAAATGATCCACCGCACGTTTGATTTGGTGAATTCTCTGCGGACGCCAAGCCCAGACGGCTGGAGCCACCATGTGAACGACCGGAATACCCGAAGCTCTAACCTTCTCTTCAATCGACAGATTAAAGTCAGGAGCATCAATCCCGATGTAGGCAGCAGGGCGAAACTGGATAGTACGGCGCATCATTTCGCGGCGAATTTTTAAAATTCGCGGCAGATGGCGGATCACTTCCAAATAGCCTCGGACGGAAAGTTCGCTGGCATGAAACCAAGGATCCAAGCCGTCCTGGATCATTCTGTCTCCGCCGATACCTTCCATCTTTAGATTCGGACGAGATGCGGCAACAGCCGGGACGCAGAGCCTTCCGGTTCCGTATAGGTTCCGTCTCCGCTGTTCTCTCCGGCTGCCCAGATAATGCTGTTATTAGTCAATTGCTCCATTAGCGAGCCAATCCTCGAGTTGCCTGCTCTGTGAATTCGCACATCAGTTCGCAGACTTTCTTAGCCTGTTCATCTTCTAAGGTTGATGCGTAAGCCTTGATGGCTTCCACTGCCTCCGGAACGGTCTTGCCTTCACGGAAGATCAGTTTGTAGCTTTCGCGGGCCGCATGCATGGCAGCTCTTGAATAGCCGTGGCGCTTCATGCCTTCGAGATTGATGCCGAAGGGAGATGCCGGGTAACCTTGATACATACCGTAGGGGATGCAGTCCTGACGAACCATGCTTCCGCCGCTCAGCATCGCGCCCTTCCCGATCTTGACGAATTGGTGAATCCCGGACTGCCCGCCGACGATCACGTCGTCAGCAACATGAACGTGGCCGGCAAAGCCGACGTTGTTGGCAATGATGGTGTCGTTTCCGATGACGCAGTCATGGGCGACATGGACATTGGCCATCAGCAGATTGCCGTTTCCGACAATAGTTACTCCCTTGTCTTGTACGGTTCCTACAGAGAGTGTGCAGTGTTCGCGAATAACGTTATTGTCACCGATAATCAGCTGAGTTTCCTCGCCGCGGTATTTTTTATCCTGAGGATCGATACCGATCGCTGCAAAGGCATAAATCTTGTTGTTCTTACCGATCTTGGTATGGCCGGTAAGAACAATATGGCTCTGCAAAGTGGTTCCTTCACCGACTTCAACGTGGGGACCGATCGTGCAGAACGGACCGACGACAACGTTCTCCGCAAGTTTGGCTTGAGGATCTACTAAGGATGAGGGATGGATCTGAGCCATATGTTTTCCTTTATTTAGGTGAACGATAGGAGCACATCATGTCGGCACATGCTGCCAGCTGACCGTCAACTGTTGCATCGCAGTGCATTTTGATCATGCCGAGTTTTTCACGCAGGAATGTGCACTCAAAGCGAAGCTGGTCGCCCGGGATCACAACGCGTTTGAAGCGAGCGTTGTCAATAGAAGCGAAATAAAAAAGTTTCTCAGGATCTCTTTCGCCGCCCATTCTTGCAAAAGCCAGCATTGCGCAGGCCTGAGCCATCGCTTCGATGATCAGAACGCCGGGCATGACAGGAACGCCCGGGAAGTGACCGGTAAACTGAGGTTCGTTGACGGTGACGTTTTTGATGGCAATCAGCTTATCGACACCGTTCGTTTCCAAAACTCGGTCAACTAAAAGAAACGGGTAGCGGTGAGGCAGGAGCCTCATGATGTCATTAATGTCTTGCATTTTTACTCTTTCTTAAGGGAATCAACTTTTTCTGCCAGATGCTTCAGCTGTCTGCGCATCTCAGGCAAACGTTTAATTACGGACAGAATGTTATAGAACTCTCTGTGAGGCATGGCAGGCATGTAGCCGGCATAGTAATCAGGCTTATCGATCGTGCCCGGAACACCGGCGCCTCCGCCGATGATCGAACCTGCGGCCACCTTGAGGTGTCCTGCAAAACCGGATCCGCCGCCGGCCTGAACGTTATCGCCGATAATCGTGCTTCCGGCCAAACCAGTTCTTCCGGAAAGAACCACATTCTTGCCGACTTGACAGTTGTGACCGATCATGACTAAGTCATCAATCTTAGTGCCTTGTCCGATCGTGGTGTTCTGCAGAGCGCCGCGGTCGATACAGGTGTTGGCGCCAATTTCAACATCATCTCCGGTTTCAACCGCACCGATCTGAGGAATCTTCACATACTGTCTGTCTAAAGGCGCAAATCCGAAGCCGTCGGCACCGATTACGGCACCGGAGTGAATGATGTTGCGTCTGCCGATGCGGCAGCCGTAGTAAATCGTCACGTTCGGATAAATACGAGTGTGTTCGCCGAGAACCACGCCCTCGCCGATGACGCTGTTCGCGCCGACAAAGCAGTACGGACCGACCTGTGCGCCTTTGCGGATTACGGCACCGGCTTCAACGGTCGCAGTCGAGTCAATAACAGCACCGTCTTCTACAACAGCTCTGGTATCAACGCCCGGTTCCGGCTGTTCCTGCGGAAAAATGATTTGGAGGGCATATGCAAACCAAGCATACGGATTGCGCGTAATGACGACAATACGGTCAGGTTCTTTTTCACCCCAGATGGCCTGTTTATCTTCTTCAGTCAAAACCAAAGCTGTTGCTTTGCAGGCAGCGGCTGCGTCTCGATATCTACTGTTGGCTAAAAAGGCGACATCGCCGTGTCCGGCAGTCTCCAGCGGAGCAATGGACTTAATCTCAGCTTTGCCTCCGTTGGCACTGATCGTGCTTAATAAAGTGTCGTTGCTTTTTTCTTTAATTCGGTCTACTAACTCAAGAAGAGTCATCGGCGCTGTTTGTTGAATCATTTGATCGCCCTATTTAAAAAATTTATGCGGCCGATCTGAGAGGGAGAGCAAGTTTGAAGTCGCCGAAACCCGAGTCAGGTCATGCCGCACATATTGCACTAAATGGCAATTAAGCAACAAGCAGACATCCTGTCTGCTTGTGCCCGATAAAAATTACTTGAGTTCCTTGAGAACCTGATCAGTGATATCAATCTTCGGGTTGACGTAGATGGCCTCCTGAAGAATGAGGTCATACTTTTCGCGCTGAGCGATGTTCTTGATGACCGTATTAGCCTGACGAAGAAGCTTCTGGAGCTCTTCATTTCTGCGCTGATTGAAGTCTTCGCGGAGTTCGCGCTGACGACGCTGGAAATCGCGGTCTCTTTCAGCCAGATCACGCTGCTTGCGAATTCTTTCCTGCTCAGTCATTGTTCCGGCATTCTTTTCGAAGCGCTCGACGTCGTTTTTCAGACGCTGACCGGCAGCGTTGAGTTCTTTATCACGCTTAGAGAATTCTTGTTCAAGTTTTTTACTTGCGGCCTGAGCAGCTGCAGAATCGCGAAGAATAACTTCGGTGCTGACGACACCGATCTTAACTTCTGCCTGCACTGCTGTCGCAGCAGAGCAAACCAAGGCGGAAACTAACGCAACCGCTAACCATTTTTTTTGCATGAATGTATCTCCTACACAATTGTTTAATTGTGCCACAAATTTATTAGAAACCTGTACCAATTTGGAATTGGAATCTCTGAAGCTCGTCGCTGTCCTTCTTATTGAGCGGGAATGCGAAGCTCAATTTAAGCGGACCCATCGGAGAAATCCAGGCTAAACCGAAACCGACGGAGTAACGCAGATCGCCGAGGTCAAGCTTGTCCTTCTTGTAACGGTCCACAGCGTAGCTGCCGTCAGCAAGCTGTTTGTAGAAGGCTTTGCGGCCCCAAACCCAGCCACCGTCCAAGAAGGTGAACATACGCAGGGTTCTGTCTGCACCGGGAATCGGCGTCAGCAATTCGAGAGAGAAATTAAGTTTACGGTTACCGCCGGATGCGTCCCCGTCGCCCGTAGGACCTGTATCACGCGGGCCGAGAGAGGAAGTATCGTAGCCGCGGACCGATCCGATACCGCCGCCGTAGAAGTTTTTGAAGAACGGATACTGTTTGCCTGCATAACCGTCACCATAACCAAGCTCTGTGTTAAAGGCGAAGGTAATGGATTTCGTGATAGGAACAAACTGCTGGAACTGATAAGTTGCGCGGTAGTACTTCAGATCAAGCACCGGCAGGGAGATTTCACCGAACAATCTCTGGTAACGGCCGCGAGTCGGAGCCAATATGTTGTCTCGAGTATCACGAGACCAACCGATCGTCGCTGCAATGCTCTTCGGTTTCTTACCGTAATCGTGAACATAGTCTTTGTAACGGTTTGGAGCCCCAGATCCGACGGTCACATCGGTCATTTCAAACTTGCCGCCTAAGAAAATCTGGTCATTTTCCGTAATCGGTACACCGTAAGTCACACCGGCGCCGTAGGTTTCGTACTTAACGTCGTCGGTAATTTCGAGTTCGTCCAAGTCGAGTTTACGATCGTAAATTTCGAAAGACTGGCTAATACCGGAGGTTGTGATGTACGGCTGCGTGAAGCTGGCCGCGTAAGTTCTGGAACTCTTGGAAGTATTGACTTCTAAAGACAGAGAGTTGCCGGTACCGAAAACGTTGTTCTGTGAGAAACCGCCGGAAAGAACGATACCTTCGGATGTGGAGTAACCGGCACCGACAGAGATGTTGCCGGTCGGGCGTTCTTTCACGTTAACCGCCAGATCGACTTCGTCCGGAGAGCCGGGAACGGGTTCAGGTTCTGCCGTAACGGTTTCGAAGAAGCCGAGACGGTCAATACGGTCGCGGGAGACGGCAACTTTATCGCTGTCAAACCAGCTGGCTTCATACTGACGAACTTCACGGCGAATCACTTCGTCCTGAGTACGGGTGTTGCCTGTAATGTTTACTTTACGAACATAAACGCGGCGGCCGGGGTCAATCGTGTACACGACGCTGACTTCATCCGGATTTTCAGGATCAACAACCGGGTTCGGAATTGCTCTCGCAAAGGCGTAACCCAAGGCGGAAAGACGATCCGTAAATTTCTTTGCCAGGCCGTTCACTTCGGAGGCGTTGTAGACAGAACCCGGTTTGATATCTACAAGATCTTCAAACTCGGGCTCGAGGCCAAGCATGTCGCCGGTTAAGCGAATGTCCTTAATTGTGTACTTCTTGCCTTCATCAATATTGATGGTGACAAAAATCTCGGACTTATCAGGGCTGACGGACACTTGTGTTGAGTCAATCTTGAAGTCGAGGTAACCGTTGTTGTTGTACAGAGCGCGAATTGCCTCCAAATCAGCTGTCAGTTTTTCGCGAGAATACTGATCGCGTTTGGTGTACCAGGAGAACCAGTTCGGAGTTCCGAGCTGCATTTCGTCGCGAAGATCGCCGTCGTCATAGACTTTGTTGCCCACAAAACGAATTTGCTGAATCTTTGCGGCCGGACCTTCATCAACGTCGATGTTGATGCGGACGCGGTTGCGTTCCACCGGCGTAACAGTGACTTTGACATCAGCGGAGTAACGGCCGCGAGAGAGGTATTGGCGTCTTAATTCCTGAACGGCGCGATCCAATACTGCGCGGTCAAAAATAAAACCTTCGGCTAAGCCCACATCACGGAGAGATTTTTCAACACCTTTGGCATCAAACTCGGAAATACCGGTAGTGTGAATGTTTGCGACCGTCGGACGCTCCTGAACTCGAACCACTAAGACGTTGCCGTCCATGTCGAGCTGAACATCCTGGAACATTCCGGAAGCATACAGTGAACGCAGAGATTCAGCGCCCAGCTCCGGAGAATACGTGTCTCCCACTCGGATCGGCAGATGCGAAAAAACAGTACCCGCTTCCGTACGGGAAATGCCCTCGAGTCGAATGTCTTTAATCACATGACCCTGTGCAAGCACGGTCGTCGCTGCCAAAGCTAAAGCGCAAGCTAGCGCTATCTTCTTAGGATGAGGCATATTCTATAAATTAAAAAATGACCCTGCGTGATTGAAATCACGGCAAAAGTCGCGTCAAATCATTAAATAGTGCAAGTATAGTCAAACCAAAGAGAGCTGCGATGCCAATCTTTTGTGCAGACGCTTGTACAGCCTCAGAAACCGGCTTACCAGTCACTATTTCGAGAGAATAATACAGGAGATGGCCGCCGTCTAACATGGGAATCGGTAACAAGTTCAAAATTCCCAAGCTGATGGAAACCAACGCTAAAAACGAAATAAAAGGAAGAATACCCAGCTGAGCAGTCTGGCCGGCATAGTCGGCAATCGTCACAGGACCGGAGATATTGCTGATAGAGACATCACCTGTAAACATCTTTCCGATCATTCGAACAGACATTGCTGCGGTATCCCACGTTTTCTTCACGCCTTCAGCCAAACTCTTTAACAGTCCGTAAGAAACCTGAGTGTGCGGGAAGTCCACTCCGATTGCTGCGCCGATTCTGCCGATTTCATTACCCTGTTCATCCTTAGCATAGGCAGGTGTGACTTCTACCGTATGTGTCGGCCCGTTTTCATCTCCGACGAGAAGATTGACGGGCTTGCCGGGGTACTTCTTAATTTCAGCCACAAAATCTTTGGGCATCTTCACCGGAACGCTGCCGACCTGATAGATGTGATCACCGATTTTGATTCCGTCGCGCTGCGCGGCGGAGTTCTCAACAAAAGATGAGATAAATGGATGGCCCATATTCAAATGAAGACCGACCTCATCAAAAGGATCGGCATCTTTTGCTTTTGGGTCCAGACTCATCTTCGTGAGGTCAATTTCTTTCGTTACTTCGCTGCCGTTGGGACTGTGAACCAAAATATCCGTCGTACTTCCGAACTTATTCAGCATCTCCATACGGAGATCCGTAAAAGTTTTAATTTCTGAATCGCCGACTTTCAGAATTTTGTCGCCGGCGTGGAGTCCGGCCACCGCGGCCGGCGTACCGGCCGGGGGCTCGGCAACAACCGGCGTCGGCTGCGTGCTACCTATCATGAAGATAGAAGCATAGAGCAGGACGGCAAGCAGAAGGTTTGCAAATGGACCTGCAGCAACAATGGCAAATCGCTGCCACACATTCTTAGCCCCGAATTCACGATTTTTATCTTCCGGTTTGATAGGCAGACAGGCAGGATCTCTCGCATCGAGCATCCTGACGTATCCGCCCAAAGGGAGCGCACTGACCGCCCACTCCGTTGCATCAGGATCGTTCTTGCGTTTATAGATAAAAAGCGGTTTCCCGAAGCCGAGAGAAAATCTCAGAATTTTTACGCCGCAAAGTCTGGCGACTAAATAATGCCCGAGCTCATGAAAGGTAATCAAAATACCGATCGTTACCGCAAAGGCAGCAATGGTCGTCAACAATGTCAAGGTTAGTTCTCCAATTTGTCGCAAAAACCTTCGACCCAAGACTGAGCCAGTTTTCTAGCCTGTTTATCCGTATCCAGAATCGCTTCCAAGTTCGTCGGAGCAGGCGGCTGGAAGCCGTACATCATTGCGTGGCATAGGCGTGCAATGTCGGTAAAGCCGATCTTGCCTTGAATAAATGCCTCGACGCCGATCTCGTTGGCTGCATTCAAGACGATCGAAGCAGCTCCGCCCAGCTTCAATGCATCGTAGGCGTAGCCAAGCTGGGGAAAACGTTTTAAGTCCGGTTCTTCGAAGGTTAACGTTTTGATTTTTGAGAAGTTTAATGGTTCTACCCCGGCGTCCAATCTTTCCGGGAAGCCTAAAGAGTAAGCAATCGTGTTTCTCATGTCCGGAGCACCCAGTTGCGCAATGACTACTCCGTCGGCATACTGAACCATAGAATGGATGACGCTCTGGGGATGAACGACAACCTGAATGCGTTCCGGCTCGAAATCAAAAAGCCAGCGAGCCTCGATAACTTCCAGGCCCTTATTCATCAGCGTCGCAGAGTCAACGGTAATTTTCTTGCCCATCGACCAGTTCGGATGATGCGTAGCTTCTTCAACCGTGACATTGGAAAGGTCCTGTCTTTGACGGAAAGGCCCGCCCGAGCAAGTCAGAAGGATATTGGCTTCACATCTGGCTTTTTGGGTCGCTCCGACAAGACACTGAAAAATAGCATTGTGTTCGCTGTCGACCGGCATGAGAACAGCACCCGAGGCCTTAATCGTATCCATCAGGATTCGGCCGCCGCAAACGACACTTTCCTTATTGGCCAGCAGAAGCTTTTTACCGGCTTCGGCAGCCTTAAATGTCGAAGAAATTCCGGCAGCTCCGACGATAGCTCCTATCACGATATCGACTTCGGGGCTGGATGCGATTTCATCAATTGCCTTAGCACCGGCCAAAGCTTGCGCCCTACTTCCGGCGGCCTTAAGTTCATCCTGCAGAGCTCCTAGAAGCTCTTTATCTGCAATTACCGCGACTTTAGCTCCGCTGTCTTTAGCCGCCTGAGCGAGTTTCTTGACGCTGGAATTGGCCGTCACCGCGTACACGGTGAACCGGTCCGGATAACGAGATGACATCTAATGAACTTTTACCGATCGAGCCGGTCGCACCGAGGATCGCAACGCTTTCCATGACTGAAACTTAGTAACCTTGGAGGAAAAGAAGAATGAAGACGGTAAGGGGAAGAACGCTCATCTGAGCATCGAGACGGTCATAGAAACCGCCGTGTCCCGGAAGAAGATTGCTTGAATCTTTAACTCCGGCAGTGCGCTTAAGCGCACTTTCAAACAAGTCACCGGCTATAGAAAACAGCACTACCAGAATCAGAATCAAAGCTGAAGTCCAACCGGTCAAATGAGAGATAAGCGCGTTGGTCCAAAGTGGGAAAGAAGGCTGAGCCCAGTAAAGGACATACGAAAGAGCAAGAACGCACACGAATGCTGTCAGCGCACCTGACCAAGTCTTCTTCGGGCTGATTCCCTGAGCCATTTTAGGACCGCCGAAGCAGCGGCCGCCGAAGTAGGCCATGATGTCTGCAACCCAAACGATAGCCAAGACGGACAACATATAAATGGTGCCCTTCTCACGGAACAAGTACATCAGAGAAAACCAAGCGGCCGGCACAAAGATCCAGCCTAAAAGGGCCCCGATGCCTTGGGGGACCATCCAACCGGAGGTGCGGCGGGGAAAAAAATTACCGCGGTTATAACCGCGGTAATAACCGCCCAAAGCACAGTTGCCGTGGCGGTAATAATCATTAGCCCGTTGCCGGACTGAACTGTCTGGAGTGCAGCAGGTGAGGCATACTCTAAGAAGAAAAGGGATGCCCCCAAAACAACGCCGCAAACCATTGCGACCCCGTTGTTCCATTTACAAATGCGGAGCCACTCCCAAAAGCAGCATCCGATAGCAATCGCGGCCACCGCCGTGAAAGCCAAAGGAGAAATTAAAAGCGCGCCGATGATGATAATTAACAACACAACGGCTGTAATGACTCTTTGCAGCAGCATGAACTATTCCTTTTTCGCTTCCTGTTGAATTTGTTCGGAAGTCTTACCAAATCTACGTTCTCTATAAGAGTACCAATTTAGCGCATTTAAAAACTCGTTCTCGGTGAAATCGGGCCATAAAATTTTTGTGAAATACAGCTCTGCGTAAGCAAGCTGCCACAGCATAAAATTGCTGATCCGCTCTTCCCCGCTCGTACGGATAAACAAATCCACATCGCCGGAATCCGCCAAAGGAAGCAGCGAAGCAAATTTTTGTTCCGTCAGTTCTTCGAGCGGAATATCACGACATCTTTTTGCCGCCTCAAGAATTTCCCAACGCCCTCCGTAATTCACGCAGACGTTCAGTGTCAGACCGGTGTTGTTTTCCGTGATCTTCATTGAATCGGCGATTTGCTCCTGAAGTTCTTCAGAAAAAGCGGTCAGATCGCCGACAAGACGAACCCGTACATTGGCTTTGTTTAGGGCTGCAATCTCTCTGCGCAGGCTGACGAGAAAAAGCTTCATCAACCCTTTAACCTCATCTGCCGGCCGGTTCCAGTTTTCACTGGAAAAAGCAAAAAGCGTCAAATGCTGCACGCCTGTCTTGGCTGCGGCCTGGATCGCTGTGCGAACGGACTCAACCCCTTTTTGATGGCCCATAAGACGAGGAAGTTTTCGAGCCTTGGCCCATCTTCCGTTGCCATCCATAACAATAGCCACGTGACGGGGCACCCTCTCACGTGGCTTTGCAGTCAATTCCTGACTTGTCATAGGATTTAAACCGATTAAACGGTCATGATTTCCTTTTCTTTTTCGGCAATCAGCTTGTCGACTTCACCGATGTACTTATCGGTGAGTTTCTGAATTTCTGTGTTGGAGCGGCGTTCGTCGTCTTCGGAAATTTCTTTTTCCTTCACGAGCGCAGCAACCTTGTTGTTTGCATCGCGGCGCAGATTGCGGATGGCAACCTTAGTTTCTTCGCCTTCAGAACGAACAACCTTCGTTAAGTCACGACGGCGTTCTTCGGTCAGAGGAGGCATCGGAACGCGAATGATTTCGCCGGAAGTCGCCGGATTCAGACCAAGATCGGAGTTGCGGATTGCTTTTTCAACCACGGCAACCATTTTCTTTTCCCAAGGCTGAACAGTGATGGTTCTGGCGTCAGCCAAACCGAGCTGGGCTACCTGAGAAATCGGAGTCGGGCAGCCGTAGTAATCGACGGTGATGTGTTCGAGCAAACCGGTATGAGCGCGACCCGTACGGATCTTCATCAGGTTTTCTTTGAGCGTCTCAATGGAACGCTTCATATGGTGTTCGGACTGTGAATAGATGTCTTTAGTTGTCATGTCAATTTCCAATCTCTGCAGATTTCTCGGCTGCAAGTCACAAAACTTAGTCGCACGCCGGTGAGCAGAAAATCACGGACGCGGTCAAATCCGCCGAAATAAAACAACGGCGGCAGTGACAGCCTTTATTAATTCGTTGAGTTTACCACGGAGCGCAAAAGCCTCAAACCGCTCGATTCGAGTTGGTTTAATAGGCTCTTCGGCTAAACGCGCTTAAGCTCAAAACATCTGATAAGGAGTTTGGACTATGGCAAAAATTGAAAAAATGTTCGGCGCAATTCTGAAAGACCAGGAACAAAAGAGTGATGAACTGCGGGACAAGATTCACGCAGAGAACAAACTTAAGAAAGAAGAAGCCGAAAAATCCTGCGAACGTGAAAAAGCAGAAAAGTAATTCATCGATCAAGAAAGAAGCTCCGGACCCGCTGATGCAGGTCCGGAGCTTTTTGTATCCGTTTTTTCTCGGTTAAACGTGAACGAGCGTGCCCTCGTCTTCACCAAGCACAACGCGCTTGAGCGCACCGGGCTTATGAAGGTTGAAGACTCTAATCGGCATGCCTTGATCGCGGCAGAGCGTAAAAGCTGTAGCGTCCAGAATCTTGAGCTTCTTCTGAATGGCTTCGTCAAAAGTCAGAGACTTATACATTTTTGCGCTGGGATCTTTCTTGGGATCAGCGGTAAAGACACCGTCAACCTGAGTGGCTTTCAGAACCATATCGGCTCCGATTTCAGCACTTCTCAGCGCTGCGGCAGTATCCGTTGTGAAGAACGGATTACCGGTACCGGCAGCAAAAATCACAACCCCGCCTTTCTTCAGGTGGCTCAAGGCTTTGCCGCGAATATACGGCTCGGCAACCTGGTCGATATCCAGAGCGCACTGAACACGGGCTTCAACACCGGCGTTTCTCAGTGCATCCTGGAGGGCCATTGCGTTCATGCAGGTAGCCAGCATGCCCATATAGTCGCCGGTGGCACGATCCATACCGGTGGAGCCGAGTGCGACTCCGCGGAAGATATTGCCGCCGCCGACCACGATCGCAAGCTGAACGCCTAAGTCAACTACTTCTTTAATTTCACCGACGATACTCTTGAGCGTATCACGGCTGATGCCGAAGGCGTTGTCCCCCATAAGGGCTTCGCCGGAGAGTTTCAGCAGAATTCGTTTGGTTTTAGGCGTTTCAGACTTACTCATCGTTTACTCCGAAAAAAGTTCAACAATTAGGCACGTGCGGCAGCAGCCTGAGCAGCAACTTCGGCAGCGAAGTCGTCGTTGCGTTTTTCAAGACCTTCACCGACAACAAACAGCGCAAATGCAGATACTGTAGCACCATTGCTCTTCAGGAGTTCGCCGACGCTCTTAGAGTCATCCTTAACGAACGGCTGAGAAAGAAGTGTGACTTCCTTGAGGAACTTGTTAACGGAACCTTCGGCGATCTTCTCGATCAGGTGTTCCGGTTTGCCGTTTTCGCGAGCTTTTTCAATCGCAACGCGGCGTTCTGTTTCGATCAGGTTCTGATCAACGCCGTCTTTGTCGAGAGCCTTCGGCTTGGAAGCAGCGATGTGCATAGCCACGTCGTGAGCAACTTCGTCGTTGCCGCCGACCACGTCAACGATAACGCCGATCTTGGCACCGCCGTGGATGTATGTGGAGAGCTTGCCTTTGCCTTCAATGATCTGGAAGCGGCGGATGGAGATGTTTTCACCGATCTTGCCGATCAGGCCTTTACGAACTTCGTCAACGGTAGAGCCGTTGAGCGGAAGAGCGGAAAGAGCAGCAACGTCAGCCGGTTTGTTTTCGGCGACGAGCTTAGCGATGTCGTTGGCGAAAGCGATGAAGTCGGCATTCTTAGCAACGAAGTCGGTTTCGGAGTTCAGTTCAACGATAGCGCCGATCTTGCCCGGTTCGTCGATGTAGATAGCGACAACGCCGTCAGCGGTAATGCGGCTGGCAGCCTTAGTGGCCTTGTTGCCGAGCTTAACGCGAAGAATTTCTTCAGCCTGCTCCATGTTGCCGTCAGCTTCTGTCAAAGCCTTTTTGCATTCCATCATCGGAGCATCGGTTTTAACACGAAGTTCTTTAACCATTGCGGCAGTGATAACAGCCATTGTTTTATCCTTAAAAAATAATTGGTTTAAAAAGAAAGGGGCGCGAACGCCCCTTCCCTTGGTACTTCAGACAAGAAGAGGCGAATTACTCAGCTTTTTCTTCGACAGCGGCTTCTTCAACGAAGTCGGAGTCTTTAGCAGCCTTGACAGTGTCTTCAAGGTTCTTGTTCTTGCCTTCAAGAATTGCGTCAGCAAATCCTTTAGCGTAGAGAGCAACAGCGCGGGCGCTGTCGTCGTTACCCGGGATGACATAGTCAACACCGGCAGGATTGTGGTTCGTATCAACGATACCGACAACAGGAATACCAAGCTTGTTAGCTTCCTGAATAGCAATCTTGTGGTAGCCAACGTCAACAACGACCAGAGCGTCGGGCAGACCGTTCATTTCTTTGATGCCGCCCATAGCTTTGTTCAGCTTTTCGAGTTCACGAGTGAAGTCGAGAGCTTCTTTTTTGGTCATCTTTTCAAGAGCGCCGTCGGCAACTTTCTGTTCCATTTCTTTAAGACGCTTCAGGGAAACCTTAACCGTCTTGAAGTTGGTGAGCATACCGCCCAGCCAGCGCTGATCAACATAAGGCATCCCGGCGCGTTTGGCTTCAGCAACGATGGCGTCGCGGGAAGTGCGCTTTGTGCCGACGAAAAGGATGGTGCCCTTCTGAGCAGCCAGGTTTGTTAAGAACTTGGCAGCTTCGTCGAATTTAGCAACAGTCTTTTCGAGGTTGATGATGTGAATCTTGTTACGAGAGCCGAAAATGTACTGGGACATTTTGGGGCTCCAAAAACGAGTCTGGTGACCGAAGTGTGCACCGGCTTCGAGCAGTTCACGCATGCTCAGAGATGACATATCTTTAATTCCTTTAGGGTTTAATTCCAACAGCCTCACGATTTCCGAATGGAACCCTGTTGTGAGACTGCGCTATTTAACAAAAAAGTCCAAACGTTTCCGTTCGGATCGGGGCGAAATTCTATCATGCTTTTTCAAAGAGTTAAGCGTTTGAAAAGAGGCGTTACAACCTTTTGGATTTTCTATTTGGGATAAATCAAATGAAACCTTGTTTTGGCGAGGATTTGAAGACTGATTGTCACCTTTCTTCCGGTTGACCTATATAAGGCTGAAAAGGCACCGCTTAACGGTGAATCCACTAAAATTGCCGCATTGAAAAACTTTTTCGAGTCAGATTTAATCAATGTTTGACAATATCCTTATTAAGACCCCGGAACAAATCGAAGGCATCCGGGCTGCCTGCCGCGATGCGGCTTTGGTTCTCGACTACATTGAACCGTTTGTTAAAGCCGGCGTCACCACCGAGTACCTCGATGATTTGATGCTCAGATATACCGAAGATGTCCTCAAAGACAAGTCCGCTTGCCTTAACTACGACCCGGACGGCACCAATCCTTATCCGAAAGCTACTTGCATTTCCGTCAATCATCAGATCTGCCACGGTATTCCGAATGAGAAGGTGCTCAAAAACGGCGACATCTTAAATATTGACGTGACCGTCATTAAAAACGGTTATTACGGCGACACCAGCCGTATGTATTCCGTCGGCCATATTTCCGTTGCTGCTAAACACCTCATCAATGTCACTTTCGACTCCATGTGGAAAGGCATTGAAATCGTGCGTCCCGGCGCCCATTTCGGAGATATCGGCTATGCAATTCAGCATTTTGTCGAGCCTCAGGGCTGCAGCGTCGTGCGTGAATTCTGCGGGCACGGGGTAGGTGTCGGCTTCCACGAGGATCCTCAGGTCTGCCATTACGGCAAGCTCGGCACCGGTGCTGTCATGAAGCCCGGCATGATCTTCACGATCGAACCGATGATCAACGCCGGAAGGAAAGAACTTCGCATCCTTCCGAACGGCTGGACCGCCGTAACCAAAGACAGAAGCCTTTCCGCCCAGTGGGAACATACGATTCTCGTCACTGAAACCGGATACGAAGTTCTGACGGTATCGCCGAAATGCCCGCCTGCCCCCTCGTGGGTAAAACCTTCTGCCTAAATTCATAAAGATAGAATCCCAAGGCTATGGAAATCAACGAAATCGTCAAAAAGTTTAAAGATCAGCGAGAAGTTTTAGCAAAGAAGTTTTTGGCGGACGTTGACGCCGATGCCTATCTTTCTGCGCACTCCAAGGCTGCCGATGAGGCAGTTTTGGAGATTCTCAAACTCAACGGTCTGTCTGAAGCGGTTGCCGTCGTCGCGGTCGGCGGTTACGGCAGAGAGCAGCAGTTTCCTTTCTCCGACTTGGACCTGCTCTTTCTCCTGCCTGATGATGTCAAAGATAAAGACTTAAAAACAATCTCGGAAGTTATCGGCAATCTATGGTCGCTTGGTCTGACCGTCGGCTACTCTGTTCGGAAAATCGAAGAGTGTCTTGAACAGGCAGATATCGACATCACTGCACAGACCGCGATGCTCGAATCCCGGCTCATCTCGGGGAACGCAGAACTCTTTAAGACCTACTCCGATACGATAGAAAGGAGTCTGAATCTTAAAAAGTTCTATCGGGCAAAATTCATCGAACAGCAGCAGCGGCATTTGAAGTACCACGAGTCCTCTTATGCTCTGGAACCGAACATTAAAGAAGCCCCGGGCGGCCTTCGAGACCTGAATATTTTGATCTGGGTGCTTAGGGCGGCCCGTCTTGGCAACACTTGGCAGGAAGTCTTTGAAAAGGGTTTGATCACTCGCCGAGAATGCGAACTTTTGGAATCCGTTAC